>Ga0315278_10000092_pt1 | contig 75131 bp, 81 predicted proteins | sample YL17G06_0_MG_FD_203880 | JGI IMG/M metagenome (GOLD analysis project Ga0315278, IMG submission 203880) | Sediment microbial communities from Yellowstone Lake, YNP, Wyoming, USA - YL17G06_0 | ecosystem: Environmental > Aquatic > Freshwater > Lake > Sediment | place: USA: Wyoming | collected... | reverse complement strand
CGACCAGGCGGATATTAACGGAGACTTTTCTGTTGCCGGCGGCGCGGGCACCAGCACATTTGACATCTCCAGCCAAAACGTTTATTTCAGCGGCGCAAGCATTGACCTTACCAACCTCGATAACTTTATTGCCACCGGCTCGACCTGGATCTTTGACGGCACCACCAACCTGACCAGCGCGGGGAACTTTTTCGATAACATCACCATCGGCACCAATGCCTCAAGCGGTTCCCTGACCCTGGCTGACAACGCGGATATCAACGGCCTCTTGACGTTTAACTCTACCGGCGGCACAGCGGCGCTGGATAGCACAAACCGTACGGTAAACTATGCCGGCGCGACCCTTGACCTTACTGATGCCGATACGTTTACCTCAACCGGCTCGACCTGGATCTTTGACGGCACCACCAACCTGACCAGCGCGGGGAAGTCTTTCAACAACATCACCATCGGCACCAATACCTCAAGCGGTTCCCTGGCTCTGGCTGATAACGCGGATATCAACGGCCTTTTGACGTTTAATTCTACCGGCGGCACAGCGGCGCTGGATAGCGCAAACCGCACGGTAAACTATGCCGGCGCAACCCTTGACCTTACTGATGCCGATACCTTTACCTCAACCGGCTCGACCTGGATCTTTGACGGCACCACCAACCTGACCAGCGCGGGGAACTCCTTCAATAACGTCCAGCTGGGAGCTGGCGGCTCGCTTACTTTAGCCGACCAGGCGGATATTAACGGAGACTTTTCTGTTGCCGGCGGCGCGGGCACCAGCACATTTGACATCTCCAGCCAAAACGTTTATTTCAGCGGCGCAAGCATTGACCTTACCAACCTCGATAATTTCATTACCACAGGTTCTACAGTCATCTTTGACGGCGCAGGCGTACAGGCCTTAAACAGCTCCGGATCGGCGTTAGCCTTTAATAATCTTACACATTCAGGAGGCGGCACGCTTCAGCTAGTTATCAATCCTATAAATATCGACGGCAATTTTATCAATTCAGGCGGAACCTTCGACGCTAACGGTAGGGCGATGTCTGTGGCCGGTGACTGGAGCAATACCGCTATATTTAGCGCAAACAGTAACACAGTCACATTTGACGGCGCAGCAGTATCTACTATTTCCGGCTCTACGACATTCTACGATCTATCCTGCGCTACCGCGGGCAAGATCCTGACCTTTACAAGGGGGACGACGCAGACCGTCACTCACGGCCTAACTTTAACCGGTACAGCCGCTAATCCTATTATCATGAATGATACCGGCGCCGGAGCGGTCCCTCAGCTTACGCTGCAGGCAGGCGCCGGCCAGAGTATTTCAAATGTTAACGTGACCAATAACGATGCCTCGGGCGGCATAGCGCTTGTGGCAAGGGGGACTTCCAGCTTGAGCGGCACGACCACTAACTGGGCGCTGGGTTCATCCGGGATCACTTTTACCTGGACAGGCGCAGTTTCTACCGACTGGAATACTCCGGGAAACTGGGACCTTGGGCTTGTGCCGACTGCGGGCGATACGGTTGTCATTCCTCTTACCGCGAATCAACCTGCGCTGGCAGGAAATACCTCCTTGGAGACCCTGACCATTAACGCCGGGGCAACGCTTTCTACCGGCGGGAACAACCTTACCGTTAACGGAGATGTTATAATCAACGGCACGCTTAACGCCGGCGCATCGACTATAATTGTCTCCGGGAATATCACGACAGATGCAGCAGGCATGTTGGCAGGGACAAGCCCTACGCTTATCGTCAACGGCTATGTGGGAATGCAAGGCAACCCTATCCAATTGAATATAAGCGGAACGTTAAATTTATTTGTAAGCGGCATGCAGGGGTTTGTGTCAGTTTCCGTCACCGGCGCGGGCAATATCAATTGGCAGGGAACGATCCCGGGCTTTGTTGTCTCCGGCGGGGCGCTTTTACCTCACCTGGGACAGGCCCAGATCCGCGCGTTACTGGGGCAGGGGGAGAGCGTTTTATATGGGTGCGGCTATCCGCGCTATCCTTCAAGGCCATGGGGTGCTTTTCTCCCAAGGGCTTTGCTATTCACATCCACCCCGGACGGGCTTATCCCTATTAAATTACACCCCTAAAACAGATATTTAGTGTTGATCATTTTGCGGAATAATTTGGTCGCTTTCTTGGTATAAATAGCTTAAGATCAGTGGTATAATAAAATCAAATTAGCGCCGGAGTAAATTACTGACTTGTAGGAGGGGGGATTTTATGTTTAAGAGGACATCGTTGTTTTTGCTAATGGGTTTTATGGCGGTGAATCTTTGCGGGTGCATCATGGTCGCTGCGGATATGGCTGAGGCAGAGAAGGCCTCGCAGGTATTGAATGTTTCTTACGGGGATGCAATAGATGCGGTAAAGTGCGCGTTCAAGACTTTGAATGTGGAATTCGAGAAAGCGACCTTGGATCCGGATGCTGCCCGGGCAAAAGGAAAGTATGTCGATGGCAGGACCGCGCACGTTGAGATCTTTAAAACGAGCGACAGCCGGTGCAAGATAGTTGTCCGTGTGGGAACCAGCGAAGCAGGGAAGAAGGATGCGCAAGCCATCCTCAACGCCATCGCGCAGTGCGCGTCTGCCGGGAGATAAAACTAAGGTAATTTAGCCTTCGGGGGCATTGATCAAATGCGTTTAAGGTATTCAAAACTGCTGCCGGTAGTATTTTTATTTTTGACTTTTTTTTCCCTTTTCTTATTCTTTCAGCAAGAGCTTAAAGACATAAAATCAATACCTTCCTGCCTGCAAGGCTGTGATCTTTACTATGAGAATGGTTTTGCGTTAGGGGTATTGAATAACCCAGGGCAAACCTGGCTGTCAAGCTCCCACGGCTGGCTTGGGCACCTGGCTTCTTTGCCGCGGGCCTATTTCTATCTGCGCCTGTTGTTTACGAAGCTGCTTGGGCTCGATTATTACGACTCCTGGCGTTCTGTTGTGCCGATGTCGTACTTCATATTATTGATCGGGCTGTTTGCTTCCTATTTCTTTTTCAAGGAAATATTCAGCGACCGTTATCTGTGCGCCCTTTTGGCTGCGTTCAACATGAATATTTTCGTCTTCCCTTATTTTAAATACGGCGAAATAACCTATGCCTTTCTGCCGGCCTATTTACTGCTTCTTATGCGGATGTCGGTTGAGACAAAGCCAAAGAGGGAGCTCCTTTTTTGGGCATTGCTGGTCCTTACGGCTGTCTTTATTTCGAATATCCACGCTATAGGGATATTTTTGGTCTATTCGGCCGCTTTTTTTGCGTATCTAGTGTTTGTTGTGGGGTGGCCGGGCGGCAATGCGATCCCGCAGAGGCTTAAGAGCCCGGAATTCCTAAAAAAATCATTGATCTTTTTGTCTTTTTTTGCGGTATCTTTTGTTTTGATCCTTTTGCCGGGGTGGTGGTCCAGGGTGTTTTTTGTTTATCACGGGGCTGATAACATATTTAAGTTTGATGTGTACGAAGACTTGAATATCAGCCAGAATTATTTTTTCTCATTTTTGCGCATTGTCAGATTGCTGCTCTGTAATTTTAACGGCCCGCTGAATGCAACAGTCTCGTTTTTAACCGTCCTCGGCTTAGTTTCTTATATTATTTATAGGCGGAAATTGAACGAAGGCTTGAGGAGATCTTTGGATTTTGTGTTTCTCTTTACGTTGTTCAGTATATTCAGTTTTTTGTTTACGATACCTCTCTTTCATAAAAGTTTAAGCGCAATAAAGGCATATCATTATTTACGCCTTATTTTTAAGGCGGTTTTTTCGGGGTTGGCGCTAGGGTTCTTATTCCGTTATAAGATACGCGGAAAGCTGCCGCTATTGTCGATAGCATGCGGTTTATTGCTGGCAGCATTCATTGCATTTGCTGCAAATTCTATCCGGGAAGAACATAATACTGATAAACGCTGGGGGTACGGTAAAAGGGAGGTTCCCGCGCATTATCTTGACCTTACCAGGTGGCTTCGTTCCAACAAAGACCCTGCCAAAATGGTCGTACTCACCAATAACGGGCTCGGTTTCTCCTTGTACAGCCTGACAGGAGTGAGTTTATTGTCGGGAAGGCAGTCCCACTTTTTTATTTTCGATGAGTTCCAAAAATACTGGTTTGATTCGGCGAAAATATTCTACGGGTCTAATAATGAGGCAAGGCGAGAACTGTTAAGGAGGTACTCTGAATCGGCAGGTGGGCACAATATGGAGCTGTACCTGTATTGGGACCATTTCTGGAGCAAGACTGAGTGGCCGGAAGATAATGGGGAGGTATATCCTGCTGATCCGTTTCGATTCGAGGATTCGCCGGAGATGGAGAAGGCGCTTAAGGATAATGGTATCAAGTTTAAAGTAAATAAAGATGCTATATTCGAGCCATCTGCCCAGTCCAATTTTTTTGCCACTAAGCTGGATATAATTTATATAACTTCGGATAATTATTTTAGCCTTGACCATCCCTGGAAGCCGGATCTGGACAGGTATCTTCAGGAAGTCTGGAGTTACTACAGCCAAGGCAAGAAGACCGCAGCCTTATACAAGGTGATAAATTATTAATGATATATTAAAAAAGGAGATGGGAGAAATGAAGAAGAGCGCAGTTGTTACCAAAGTGGTTTTGATAAGCCTGGCTGCAATGCTGGCCAGCGGATGCACCTTTATTGTCAAGGGCGAGCAGGCGACAAAATATTACGGGATCGATGAAGAGCGCGGAAGCGAGCTTTTAGGCCAGCTTGAGGGAAAACAGCAGGATGCACAGGCGGCTGAGACGGTTTCAGAAGCCCCCGTGCCTGGCAATCTTAAATAGTTAATCCGGGAGCATCTGTGGAGCTTGAGCTTAGGGGTGAGTTTATCCAGCTGGATAATCTGCTGAAGGCGATGGACCTGGTTGCAAGCGGGGCCGAGGCCAAGCAGCAGATCCTTGCCGGTCTGGTTAAGGTCAACGGGGAGGTAGAAACCCGGATCAGGCGTAAACTTCGGGCTGGGGATTCCGTAGAATTCGGCGGGCAGCAGATAAATGTCATCGCAAAAAGCGAACTAAATGGTTAAGGATACCGAAAACGACCTGGGCTTGCAGCCGCTCTCCGGGCTCATGTCTGAGCATGGGTTGAAACCTACTGACCTAGTGCGTAATTCAACCGAGCAGCTTGCGCATAAGATGGTAGGCCGCGCGGCCAAGGGCAGGCGCCTCACGCCAAAGATCCAGCGCAAGGTCCTTAACGCCCTGAATAAGGCCACTGGTAAAAATTACGAGTTAAAAGAACTTTTTAATTATTGATTTTGGTTGCGTTCCTTTACGGAGCAAGGATGAAGAATTTGCTGGGTTTTGCCGTTCTAGTTGTTTTCTTGCTGCTTGTAATAAGATACATTGAAAGCCACAGCATATTCTTCCCCATGAAGGAGATCTCTTCGACTCCTGATGCGGTCAGGCTCTCCTATGAGGATGTATATTTTACCGCTTCCGACGGCACTCTGCTTAACGGCTGGTACATCCCTGCCCAAAAACCGGGCGCTACCCTGATCTTTTGCCATGGCAACGCCGGCAACATCAGCAATAGGCTTGATAAAGCAAAGGTGCTCCATGATCTGGGGCAAAATGTGTTTCTTTTTGATTACCGCGGATACGGCAGGAGCAAGGGAAGCCCTTCGGAGGCGGGGGTGTACAGGGACGCCATGGCAGTTTATGAGTATCTGACCGCCAAGCGCAAGGTCTCAAAAAGCGACATCATCCTTTACGGGGAATCTATCGGGGGCGCGGTCGCTATCGAGATCGCGCGCAGGGTGCCGGTCAGGGCGCTTATCACTGAAGAGACGTTTTCTTCAGCCAAGGATATGGCAAAGACAGCGTTTCCTTTTATTCCATATTTTTTATTCTCCTCCAGGTTTGACTCCCTCTCCAAGATAAAGGGGATCACCTGCCCGAAGCTTATTATCCACAGCGTAGACGATGAGATCGTGCCTTTCCGGCAAGGGGAGGCGCTGTTTGCTGCGGCGCCTCGGCCAAAGACCTTCCTTAAGTTAAGGGGCAGCCACAACACCGTTTTCTTTGATTCAAGGGATGAGTTTGTGCGGGGGATAAAATCATTTTTGGAGGAGCTGGAGCGCCAAGCATTAAAATAGCTTGATTTTGCGGCAATCATGTTGTACAATTTACAACATATGATGTAAATTGTACAACTTATCTTTATGATGAATCTGATCGCTAAGACAAAACTAAGAAGAAAACTCTTTGGGTATTCCTTCACCCACCCGGATGAGGATTACTATGTGCGGGAGCTTGCAAGCTATATCCATGAGGACCCGGGAAACCTCTCCCGGGAGCTGCGCCGGATGGAAGAGGAGGGGCTGTATAAATCAAGGGAGCGGGGCAGGGTAAAGTTCTACTCCCTGAATAAAGCTCATCCTTTGTTCAAGGAATTAAAGATGATCGTTTTTAAGACCGAAGGAGTGGAGGGGAGCCTGAGGGGGATCGTGTCTGCGGCCAAGGGCGTAACCTCTGCCTTTATTTACGGCTCATACGCTAAAGATAAAGAAAACGCCTCTTCGGATATAGACCTTCTCGTAACGGGTGATTTTGACCGCGACGGCTTTACGGGGAGCGTGCGGGAGCTTGAGCATAAGCTCGGACGCCAGATCAATTTTAACGCCTATAACGATAGTGAATTTGAGAAGGAGAAGAAGAAGCGCGGTGGATTCCTTAATCTTGTCCTTAAAAGTAAGATCATTACCTTGAAAGGAAAGGCCTGATGCCATACAAACTAATTGAAAGGCTGGAGAAGCAGGGCAAATTGAAAAAACAAAAAAGCGGGATAGTGCAGACCGAGGCTTTGCTTAAGGATGCGATACTCGACCTTAAGGAGGCAAAAAAGATATACCTTCTGGCTGCGCGCGCGACATATTTATTGGCTTATATCGCTATGCTTAAGGCCGGCAGGGCATTGCTGCTTTTAAAAGGTTACGTGCCTATTGACGGCGTCCAGCATAAGACTGTGGTAGATGTGACCGCGGCAATTTTAGGGGACGATTACAAGAACCTCACCGCGCAATTTGAAAATATGCGCCGCAAGCGCAACGAACTGACATATGAGCCGGGGAGCTTGTTATCAAAATCAGAATCAGAGAAGGCTTTTAAGGATGCCGTATCGCTTGTAAAGAATATCATCCGCGAAGCCTCGGCTGTGAATCCGAAGATACAATTGAAATTTGATTCAGTATAGAAATATAGCAGAACCTCATGATCTCCATATCCAAACTTTCCAAGAACTACGGCAGGAAAACCCTTTTTAATGAAATCTCTTTGAGGATCAATTCCGGAGAAAAGATCGGCCTGCTTGGGCCCAACGGTACCGGCAAAAGCACGCTCTTCTCCATGATCCTGGGGGAGACCGAGCCGTCTAGCGGCGAGATCTCGGTCAATAAGTCCATCCGTATCGGCTACCTTCCTCAGGAAGCCAGTTTTCATTCGCAGCATACGGTGCTGGAAGAAGTCCTGGAGGGTGATGCCGAGATCAAACGGCTGAACATCGAAAAAGATGCCCTAGAGCAGCAGGGCGGCGCAGGCAGCATGCGCTACGGTGATATCATGGAGCGGCTGGAGGCGTTGGGGTATTTTAAGCTTGAGCATATAGCCAAAAAAGTGCTCTTTGGCCTGGAATTCAAGGAGAATGATTTTCATCGCCCGGTAAAAGAGTTAAGCGGCGGGTGGCAGATGCGCGTTTTGCTGGGAAAATTGCTCACCTGTCCATATGATATCTTGCTGCTGGATGAACCCACCAACTATCTTGATCTAAACTCCGCGGTGTGGCTTAAGGATTATTTAAAGGACCTTAAAGGGACCTTTATCATCATTTCGCACGATAAGGCGTTCCTGACTGAGGTCACCAACTATACCTTGATCCTGGAAAATGGCGCGATCTTCAAGGTCAAAGGTAATTACGAGCATTACGAAGAGATCCAGGCGCAAAGGCGCATAACCCTGACCAAGCAGTTTAAGGAGCAGGAGAAGAAAAAAGAGCAGCTGGAGAGGTTTGTGGCGCGATTTCATGCCCAGCCAAATAAAGCCGGGGCAGTGCGCGCCAAAAGGAGCGCCCTCGAGCGGCTGGAGGAGGATGCGGTTGAGCTTTTGCCCGACCCGCATGCAAGTATCGGAGATTTCCGTTTCCCCTCCGCCCGGGTAAGCGGGTATAAGGTGCTCTCGCTGGAAGGTATCTCTAAATCATACGGCGATATAAAGGTCTATCAGGATTTTGATTTTGAGATCTTCAAGGGAGAGAAAGCTGTCTTGGCGGGTGAGAACGGCGCCGGGAAGTCGACTCTTCTTAAGATCATGGCCGGGGTCATTGATATTGATAACGGAAAGCGCATTGTGGGCCACAACGTTGACATAGGATATTTTTCGCAGACCCGCCTGGATGTTTTGAATCCGGAGAATACGGTTTTAAGGGAGGCGTATTCCGCTGCCCCCGGATTCATGTCCGAGACGGCCGTGCGTACGATACTGGGAGCGTTTTTATTCACCGGGGATGACGCCGAGAAGAAGGTCAAGGTCCTTTCCGGAGGGGAAAAGAGCCGCTTGATCCTGGCCAAGCTATTGATCGACCCGCCGAATCTTATGCTTCTGGATGAGCCGACCACGCATCTGGACGTGGACGCGGTGGAAGCGCTTACCGTTGCCTTAAGGCAGTATGAAGGCACGATAGTTTTTATAAGCCATGACATTTATTTTGTGCGCCGCGTTGCGAATGTTGTCTTTGACGTCCAGGCCGGAAAAGTGAAGAAGATCCACGGGGATTTCGATTATTACCTGGAAAAAAAGCAAAAAGGTGAACTGTCTTCCGAAGAGCCTCGCCGTACGCCGCATAAGAAACACGAGGAGCCCAAAAAAGAAGATACGCATGAATTGCGCCTTAAGGAAGAGGAGAAAAAGCTCAAGGAAGAAAATAAGAGGCGCAGGCTTCACAATACCGCAGTCGGCGAGAAGATCAATAAGTTGAAAAAAGAAAAAGAGAGCCTTGAGCTTGAGATGTACGCCAAATCGCGCGCCCTATCGGATCCGCGCACCTACCGCAAGGGCGATGAGGAGACTGCCAAGGTTTACGGCAGGCGCATCAAAGAGATAGAGAAGTTAATGGATGATATCGATAAAGAGATGGCAACATTGGAATCATCCATGTTATCATAAGGAAAAACTGCCAAGTTTACAAAACCATGGATCTAATTAACTCCGGCTTCCAACATTCTAACTTTTTCCAGCATATGCCGCTATTTGATGAGATCTCTTACGCCGGGCATAATGAGGATAAGGTCCGCCAATATAAGGCGGTGCGCGAGGACCAGTCCTGCGATCTTCTGGCCCTGAATTTTATCCGCAATGACGAAAAGATCCTTTGGGAAGCGGTAGAGGACTTAGTGAAGCGCAGCGTGATAAGCGCTGCTTCCGGAGTGCGGGGCAGTTATATATTTGACCTTTTGACTATCGATATTCACAAGGAGCTTAAGACTTATAAGCATGCCGAGTTTGCCAGCGTCATTATGAATACGGCTGTAAAGTTAGCGCCGGGTGAGGTCAAGATGGTCAGGTACTCTTCCGCATACGCGTTTATCCGCAAAACTATTGATTCCGATTGGGGCAAGATCACCTTTAAGACCGCTGTTAATGTATTCAAGGACAAGCCGGATTACCTGGACCTTCTTATAAAGCAGCTTTTGAAGGATTTTATGTTTGCGCATGACCCGGTCATCCTTTTATTGAATGACTTGAGCCAGAATCCTGTTTTTGATCCGAAAAACGAAACGCAGCAGCAGCGGTTAAAGAAAGTCATGGCTGACCTTATCCCCAATTCAATGGAGTTTGTCCCGGAGGTTTATGTGCAGGATAAATCCGGAGCGAGAGAGCTGTTGTCAGGTTCGAGGTTGTAGATTTTTATAGAAGTAGCGTCGGCGAATGAAGATTGAAAAATTTAACAGCATTCACCGACGTAAATTACTTATTAGTTAGAGAGGGGAATTTAATGGAATCATTCCAAAAATTGATCGACATATTGCTCCATTTTGATAAGTACCTCGGCATCCTGATCCAGCAGTGGGGCGCCTGGATGTATCTTGTGCTCTTCGGGGTTATTTTTGCCGAGACCGGGTTTATTGTGACACCGTTTCTGCCCGGAGATTCGCTTTTGTTTGTTTTGGGCGCATTTGCGGCGAAGGGAATATTCAACCCGTTTATTCTATCGGGCATCCTGATAGTGGCGGCGATCCTGGGAGATTCTGTAAATTACGCCATAGGGAAATATCTGGGCAACCGCCTGATCCATTCCGGGCGCATCCCCTTCTTCAAGAAAGAGCATCTTGACCGGACCCACCACTTTTACAAGAAGTACGGCGGAAAGACCATTATTTTGGCCAGGTTCCTGCCTGTGATCCGCATGTTCGCGCCGTTTATAGCCGGCATAGTGCACATGGATTACGGCAAATTTTTCTTATACAATGTATTAGGCGGGATATTGTGGGTTGTGGTTTTCATATTCGGCGGTTACTTTTTCGGGAATATCCCAATTGTGAAAGAAAACTTCTTTTTGTCCACGCTATTGATCATAGTTGTTTCAATGATACCGGGAACATTTGAATTTATCAGAACAAGGGCAAGATTTAAAAAATAATCCTGTTAACCTTTGTTAGGTGTATGAAGACGCGCTATTCCCTCACTCCTGATAACCGCCTCACCATTAAGCGCTCCAAATCCAAGAAATCCCTTACAGTAAACGGCAGATTCTCCTCCAACAAAAAGAATGAGCTGATTTATCTGGTCAACGAGCCGCTGGCATGGCGCAGGGAATATGATGTGCCGCACAAGATACGGCTGCGCGGGAAGTGGAGATTGGATAAAAGCCATGACCTTGAGTTTGTAACGGAAGAGCCCAAGGATAAGAGCGATTGGGGCGTCTTATTGCTGCGCGGCCGGCTGATCGCAGCTGAGGCGGATAGCTTTGTTTTTGAGATGCGCTCAGCTGTGCGCGGTACAAGGAGGGGGCAGGCTGTGATCGGCACGAGCATCTACCTTCTTAAGCTTGAGGGCAAGTGGCAGGCAGATGAATTTAACCGATTAGCATTCCTGGTCAAGAAAGATGCTGCCCCTGATACGCTCACCCTGCAGGCCAGCTGGCAGGTCAATAAGGATCAGCAGATAATTTATACTTACGAGAAGCGCCAGCTGAAGAGGCGCTCTGGAGTAAAGCAGACGGTAGCTTTCGATGGCTTCTGGGAGATAGGCTCGAGCAACCGGCTTACGTATAGATTTTTGCGCGGCTCAAATTCGCGTTTTGATTTTCGGGCTCAAGTTGAAACCCCGGATCTTTATCCGCGCGATGGCCTGATTAAATACCGCCTGGGCGCAGGCGTAAGGGAAATAGCTCGGCCAAGAGTGAGGGTTATCTCGCTTTACGGGGCCTGGAAGCTTAACCGCCAGCTCGGCCTTTCGTTTGAAATGGAGTATGCCAAAGGTAAATTCCGCAGCCTGGAGTTTTCCGCAGAGGCCGCAGCCTCCGCAAGCGGCAAGATAACATTTTCCTTGCGCACTGCCGCCGGCGAGCCCTTGGGCCTATGTATCACCTTTACCCGCAAATTCCTGCGCCAGAATAACGCCGAGGCCTTCCTGCGCCTCAAAGCCGCGCTCGATAAAGAGTATGGCGTAGAAGCCGGAGTCATGGTACCATTTTAGGGGATAGTGGGCTTATAAGGAGTGATTGTTGCGTCGGCTAAGTTCCTGAAGTAAGATGGGGGAATTTATATGAAGATCTACGCGCTATTGGCGCCGCTGGGCATCGCATCCTATGCCGCGATGGTGTTTGCTTTCTTGACCGGATTGCTCAAGTATAAATTCAATGCCGGATGGATCAATTGGAAATGGCACATCTGGTCCGGGATCCTGGCGCTTGCGTTTGCGACCCTGCATATGGCAGTCACCATTTACGTTAACTTGTAAAAGGAGGGAGTATGAAAAAAAGAGCAGCTTTGCTGGTTCTGTTTGTATTGACTTTGGCCACCTCTGCTTACGCGCACCCGCCGTCAGATATTAAGATCACCTTTGACCCTGCGACCAAGATGCTTCATGCGGATATCATCCATGATGTCAAGGACACTTCCACGCATTTTATAAAGAAGGTTGACGTGTCCCTGAACGGCAAGGAGATCATCGCCCAGGAGTTCTCTCTTCAGGGAAATAATGAAAGCCAGCTCGTGCATTACCTTATCCCTGATGCCAAGATCGGCGATACCGTTTCGGTCGAAGGGTATTGCAATATAAGCGGCAAGCTGGAAAAAGAGTTGAAAGTCCGCTAAATTCAGGCATAATGCATAGTAATGAAAAATAATATTAAAGCTGTATTTTTTGCCGCAATCTTAATGGGCCTCGTTATTTCCCTTCACGGGTCCTGCAACGCGGGCGAAGGCGCATTTGAGCAGTTGAGCCTTGAGCTAAAAAGTCAGGGCGTGTCCGAGCAGTTTATTAAGGCTACGCAGGGCCCGGTAAAGAGCATGTTATCATGCGCGGCGCCGATGGCCGATGTAAGGTCGGTCCTTTTGGACCTGTGGAGCGAGGGGGTAAAGGGCAGGGCCTTGAAGAACGCCGTGACTGCTGTGGCCGAGCTGGTCAAAAGCGGGGATAACGTCCTGGAGGCGGAAAAGATCGCCTCCGGCGCGGCGCATAAGGCTGAGGCCGAGGGCTTGAGCGGTTTTTTTGTCGGGATGAGGGTCAAGAAGGCGGTTGAAGAAAGAAAGGCGTACCTCGCGGCTTTAAAGAAATGATCTCCATGATAAGGAGGGGCAATGCCCGGTCCGGATAAACTTACTACATATATGCGCCATGGCTCAGCGATCGTAAAGGGCACGATCGAGGCAGGGCGCTTTGTGATACCCTACAGGATCTATGAGAATGAAGGCCCGCACATCATCTGCCTTAACGGGGTGCAGCAGTCCATGGCGATGTGGCATTCCCTGGTCCTGCGTTATGCCCCGCATTACCGCATAGTGCTTTTTGATTTTCCCAGCCAGGGCAAGGGCAAAGTAGTTTCCGGCCCGACCTTGGTCACGCTGGATGAGCAGGTCGATATCCTGCGCGAGGTAATAAAAGCCACGGGCGTGAATAAGAACGTCACGATCTGCTCTGCTTCCTGGGGAGGGATAATCGCCATGGCCTTTGCCTCGCGGTATCCCAACGAGGTAAAACAGCTGTGCTTAGCCAGCCTCGGGACAAAAGCCAACGACACGATGGTCGAGACCATCAAGAAAGGCTTCCAGATAGACCCGAATAACAGGCAGAAGATGGCGGACATATTGATCGAAAGCTTCGGCCAGAACCTACCCGAAAATATTAAGAATAAGATCGTCAGCCAGTTCCAGTCTATGAGCGAGGAGAACCTGCGCGCCTTTTATGAGCATGGCTTATTTGTGATATCGACGAAAAAATTGGGTGACCTGATCAGCCTCTCCAGCATCAAAGCAAAGACCTTCCTTATTTACGGGGAGAAGGACACCATCATCGACCTGGAAGACGTCAAGTTCCTTGCTTCCCAGATCCCTCACTGCCAGCTCAAGGTCGTAAGGGGCGCGGGGCACTTCCTGCACATGGAGCAGGATGACATATTTGATGTTTACGAAGGAATACTCCCGATACCTCCCCGGCCGGAGCGAAAATAAAAGCTTGACGGCTGATTTTTTGCCTTCGCCCTGCTTACGCCAGCATAAATCCTTTGACATTTCGGAATAAAGTGGTATACTTAATCAACACTATTATGGAGAGAGATTAGGATGTCATAAAGCCGTAAAGGGGCACGACTGCTAACTTTTACGGTTTTTTATTTACATAGCAGCAGAAGCCAAAAGGAGAATGTAATGCACACAGGGAAGATCAAGAAGCTTGTACGCGAAAGGGGATTCGGTTTTATCAGTGATACTGACGGAAGGGAAGTATTCTTTCACCAGAGCGGTTTAAAGGAAGGGCAGTTTGATTCCTTGAAAGAGGAGCAGGCGGTGGAGTTTGAGATCGAGAACTCTCCTAAGGGCCCTCGCGCGATCAGCGTTTCCCTGACAAAAGAATAAATCTCTCGCCGCATACTTTGGCTTGAGAAACTAGGTATTTGCTCGGGTGTAATCCTGAGGAGGCGCATCTTGCGCCCCCGAGGGATAAAAAGGAGCACATGAAGAAAGTTAAGACTTCGTCGAAGGGAAGAAAGTGCAGATTGCTTCATTGCAAGCATATTTTGAGCATTTACAACCATGAAGAGTATTGCCATGTCCATCTTGGTCAGTTTGTAGACGGCAGTAAAAGGAAAGTTTGCCTCGCCGTAAGGTAAAACTGGGGAAGACGTGAGACAGAACTTACAATCAATATTCATTTGGGTTACCGGCATCACCTTGACCGTAGTGTTGTTCCTGGTCATGGCGCTGGTATCGCTTGTGCTGCTGCCGTTTGACAGGAAGCGCAAAATCGCCCACGCCCAATGTTTCTGGTGGACAGACGCGATCACCGCCCTGAATCCGTTTTGGGATGTAAAGGTCGAGGGGCTTGATAATATCGACCATAAAAAGACATATATCGCCGTATCAAACCACCAGAGCCTGGCGGATATAGTGCTTATGTATAAGACCAGGATGCAATTCAAATGGGTCGCCAAAGAGAGCCTGTTTAAGATACCGGTCCTGGGGTGGAACATGCGCCTGGCCAAGCATATCAGGCTTAAGCGCGGCGATTTCTCAAGCATAAAGAAGGTCTATAGAGAGGCTTCCGATTGGCTGAATAAGGGTGTTTCCGTAGTGTTCTTTCCCGAGGGGACAAGAAACAACGAAGCGTCCATTGGGGAGTTTCAGAACGGGGCGTTCAAGCTGGCCATAAAAGAGCAGGTCCCGATATTGCCTATCCTTATTCAGGGGACCAGGGACGCTATCCCGAAAGGAAGCTGGCGTTTCTCAACCCGGAGTTCGTGCCTTATCAAGATCCTTCCGCCGATCCAGACATCAGGGATCCACGCCGCGGATTACGGCCGCCTGCGCGACCTCGCGCGTGACCAGATGTGCAGCAACTAAAACCCCTGCCCGCAACCCTCTCATATTGATCACGCATAATCTTTGATGATTGCTGGCTCGCCTTGCGTGAAGTCCAACTGCCGGTTCTTTTTAAATAAAATTTGTCGATCGGTTTTCCGCCCTAGGTAAGCAATAGCCTCTCCAACATTCTTGAATTTGCTTGATAACCGCCCTTTCCAGCTTTATAATGAATATCTGTAAATAGCGGGGGTTTCTCCCTCGGGTCATGCGAGAGGGCAAGCTGTATCTTTATATCTAAGATGCACAGCGGATGGATCGATTGGGGCAGGGCCAACCGCATCCTTAAAAACGGTCGATAATGCTGTTGACAGCGCAGCCGCGATATATATGGATGTGATAAATTTGTTCGTAAGGATCTTAAGCATTTTAAAGGGGAGGCGGCGCTAATAATTGCAGCAATTCCTGCGCCAAAACAATATCAATACAATGCCTTGGTTTCTCTATATAGTGCAGTGCCGGGATGAGACTCTTTACACCGGGATCACTACCGATATCTCCCGCAGGATCAACGAACATAATAATACTAAAAAGGGCGCTTTTTACACCAGGAACAAGACCCCGGTAAAGCTTGTTTATCATGAGGAGGTGCCTGGTCGATCCGTTGCCCTCAGGCGGGAAACCCAGATCAAGCGGTTGACAAGAAAAGAAAAACTTAAATTCGTCGGGATAAAATAAGGAAAGGCGATACATGAAGAAATGTGCTATTGGTTTGCTTGCGCTGATTTTCTTAGGCCTGTCGGTGTCATCTTATTGCGCTACTGATGAGGCAATAGAGAATAATTTTCTTTTTCCGGATAGCCATGCTCCCAACAATACAGAAGGGACATTTTCGCAATTTCAGAGCCGGCCCTGGGACCCTAAGGAGAGAGAAATCATTCTGAATGTGATCAAGGATATTGAGAAACTCCAGCCCGGCCTTATCAGGCGCTTGATAGCGTGCAGGCCTTACAGCATTTACCGTATTGACAAAACACTGATCGACGCCTGGAGCGTACAGTCTGAGAACGGCTTTGTGGTCTCCGACGGTTTTTTTGCCCGCGGCCCGGGCCTGGTGATCGCCCATGAGATGACCCATCCTGTTGATTCCGCTCTGCAGCTTTCCTACAGTAAGGAGTGGCTTGCCATATATAATCCTATCAGGGAAAAGATAGCGGCAAGGCTAAAGCAAGAGGGGATGAGCGTAATTGAAGCAGTCTGGATCAAGCGCGTCAACCGCGAAAATGTTGCCCATGAAGAGGGCCTGCCTACGCTCTATGCCGCAACTGATGCGCAGGAGGGGCTTGCCGAGTGCGTGTCGCAGAGTATTTTCGGTGATAGTCCGGTGATAGCCAAGCCTATCCAGAAATATCTGCAATCAAAGGTTTTTTCTTCAGGTTTTAAGCCGACTGAAAGCCAGCGGCATTACCATCAGGGGCTTGCATATTTTGTGCACTCCGGGCTTAATGATGCGGCCAAAGAGTTTGATCTGGCCGTAAAGAAGGACCCCGGCTTCGTCTTCGCGTATTTAAGGAGGGCGGAGGTAGAGATCGCCTTAGGCGATTATAATAAGGCGGCCGGGGATTATTCCCGCGCAATCGGGCTCCTCGATACAACAAATCTTCCGCGGCTCTACCTTGAAAGAGGGGCGGTCTGGGTTAAGCTTAAGGATTGGAAGCAGGCAATAGCTGATTTTAGCGCGGGTATTAAGATCCGGCCTGAGATAACCAGCGCTTATGTTGACCGCGGGAAGGCGTATTTCGAAGCCGGCCAGTACGATGCCGCTATCGCGGATTTCGATGTTTATATAAAAAATAACGCAGAGCATTTTGGCGGTTACCTTGAGCGGTCAAAGGCTAAGCGCGCCAAGAGGGACCTTGACGGAGCTGTTGCCGACGCTACCGTTGCCTTGCGCCTCCAGCCTGATAACTGGTTCGGCTATTATTTAAGGGGGATGTGCTATGGCGCAAAGCCCGATTTCTTAAACGCCAAAAAAGACCTGGAGGAGGCGCTTCGCCTTAATCCCGGCGCCAAGGATACGCTTGAGCCGCTGATAAAGATTGCCGACGAGAGCCTTTCTAAGGCCAAACAGTAGGGCTGCATCTTTTAAGGGTATAGATAATTCTTGTCATAACGGGCCAAGGGCTATATAATCATAACATGAATAATGAGATCATTTTAGACAAGCTTACCCGGGCATTGGAGATGGAAGAGGATATGGCGGGAATGCTTATTGATATCTGTCAGGCTGAATCGTTACCTCCGGAGCTTGATTTGGGTTTGCGTAAAAGGATCGAGGGCATCCTTGCAAGCATAAAAAATGATACGCTTCGGCATAAGGATGCTGTAGCTAAAGCGATAAAAAGGCTGAAGTAGATATGGATAAGAAGACGCTGGAAGCCAGGATCCGCCAGATCATCGCGATCGATAAAAACGCGCTTTTGGTCTATACTGACCTGGCAAAGAGTGTAGATGACGGCGGATTGAAGGATCTTTTCTCAAAGATCGCCAAAGACGAAGAGCGCCACGTCGCCTTAGGCGCGGAGATGCTATCGCTGGTGGAGAAGTAAATTGGGCGATAAGAAGCGGACGCTAGAATGGGGCAAGATCTTAGAGATCCTGCTTGTTTTTTTGGTAATACCGACCTTTGTTTTTTACCATATTGGCCTGCGTAAACCCGCCTTCCTGAATTACGCTTATTATTTTCTCGTATTGTTATTTGTATTGCAGGCCGCGTTGTCGTATCTGTATTCCTTTAGCGCTTTTGCAAGCGGAAGGTTCAAAGAATTGCCTGCCGCCAAGCATATCCCTGTACCCAAAACCACATTTATCGTCAGCGCGTATCTTCCTAATGAACTCGAGGTCATAGAGGATACGCTTCTGAATATTTTACAGCGCATGCAGCGCCCCGAGGCGGGTATTGAGTTGATGTTGGCTTACAATACTCCGCATATGGAGGGGATAGAGCCGCGATTAAGGGAGCTCGCTTATAAGTGGCCTGAGCTTATATTGGCCAATGCTTACGGTTCAAGGAGCAAGAGCGAGAATTTAAACTATGCCCTTGAGATCGCATCCGGAGAGATGATCGTGTTGCTGGATGCGGACCACTTGGTGGCTTCGGATTGCCTGAAGCTTGCCTGGCGCTGGCTGGATGAGGGGTATAATGCAGTGCAGGGCAGGTGCAAGATCCGTAACGGCAGGAGCAGTTTGATTTCAGCTTTAGTCGAGGTGGAGTTCGAGGCTATTTACGGGATCAGCCATTACGCTAAGTCCAGATTGTTTGACTCTACGCTATTCGGCGGCACAAACGGCTATTGGCGCAGTTCCGTTATCAAGAAGATTAAGTTTTCTCCGGAAAGGCTGACTGAAGATATCGATGCTACTTTGCGCGCGATACTGCAGGGAAGCCACATCGTCCATGACCGCAGTATCATTTCTACGGAGCTGGCCCCTGAGACGCTTGCCGGTTTATGGTTCCAGAGGAAGCGCTGGGCGCAGGGGTGGTTCCAGGTCTCGCTAAAGTACCAGATGTCGATACTCAGAAGCAAGTTCCTCAACATCTTCCAGAAGTTCATGTGGACCACGCTTTTGATGTGGCGCGTGGTTTACGATATCTTAAGCCATTTTTTATTGCCAATAGTATTTGCGTTCTGGATGACCAGGGGCAAGATCGAGCTGCCGATGGACAGTTTAATCTGGTTCTCCCTATTTTTTGTGATGCTCAGCGGCCCTTTTGAGGCCCTGGTTGCTTATAAAAATGCGGCTTCACCCAGGGCGCCGGCCTGGCAGTACCTGTACTATGCGTTTTGCGCTTTTTGGTATACGTTATTCAAAAACACCATACAGGTGGTCGCTATCAGGGATGAGCTCTTGGGAAAAAGGGAGTGGGTGGTTTCGCAAAGGAAAAAATAATGCGGAGAGTTTATTTGTCTTTAGCTGTAACGGTGGCTGTTTTGTTTTGCGTATCGGGCGCTTTTGCCGAAGATAAATTCAGCGATTCCTTAAGCAAAGCAAGGAAGCTCGTGGAGCAGAAAGATTATATTGCGGCCCTGGAGGTTTACTCCGGCATAAGCGGCGGCTTACGCAAGGATCCTGGCCTCTTGATCGAATGGGCGCGGGTTTATACTTACATGGATAAGCATGAGGAAGCGATAAAGCTTTTTGAAGAGGTGCGCGCGGAGCATCCAGAGCGCGCTCCGGAAATAATCCGCGAGTTGGCCGACCAGTATAGATGGAGCGGCGATGCAAAAACAGCTGAAGCGCTTTACGAGGATGGCCTTAAGATCAGGCCTCTAGACCTGGAGCTTCTTTTGAGCAAAGCCGATGCTTTAAGCTTTCAGGATAAATTGGAGGAGTCCTACGCGCTTTACCAGAAAGTGCTTGATAAAGAGCCCGGCAACTTGACCGCGCTCAATAATCAGGCGAGGATCCTGGTTTGGCAGGGGTATCATCGTAAGGGGTTAGTCAGATACGAAGAGATTCTCAAGAAGTACCCTAAGAATCCCGATGCCATAGAGGGGATAGCTTTCGCTTACCATTGGCTGGGCCAGGATGCGTTTGCTGTCGAGCGGATCAGGGAGCTATTGGAGTTTGAACCCGGACGCAAAGAAGCCCAGGACCTAGAGTATCATATAAAGAATTCACAGGGGTATTTTGTAAGGCCGTATGGCCGCTTCTCAAGCGACAGCACGCCACAGAGTGTTTCGACACAGGGTTTGCGCTCCGGAATGCATGCTAATTATTCGACTACGATAGACGCTATATACGAGCATCAGGTCTTGCGCAAGAAGGAGGCGGCGTCAACGGATGAGGCATATCCATTAAACGGATCGAATACTTCCATAAACGCGGACCGCTGGGGGTTAGGATTCGGTAAAGAGTTCGGCAACACCTTTGAATTTCACGCATTCATGTATGAGTCGCATTTTAATAAGGTAGATTTTACTCCTTATACGGCTGACGCATGGTTTACCTACAAGCCCGATGACTGCTGGCGCTTTGACCTGGCCTATGACCGAGAAACATTTGAAGATAATGATGCCTTGGCCTATAAGGTGATCACTAATAGCCCCTCATTATCCGTTGACTTCCGGCCTAACCGGTCATGGTTTTTTAATGCAAAGTACAAGCGGGGATTTTATACGGATGATAATAGCCAAAACCAGTTTTTCGGCACCATGGAATACCGCTTGACGCAAAAGCCCTACGTTAAGCTTTACTATAATCATTATTATTCGAGCTGGGGGGAGCCGCAGCTTAATCACGGGTATTTTAATCCGCGGTCGCTTCGCTCGGATATGCTGGGCATATATTCAGGAGTCGATATTACTAAGAAGCTTTTTCTGGAGGGTAAGGCCTCCGGGGGTTATGAATTCCAGGATAAGCCCGATGTCAGCAATAAGAAATCCAATCACCCGATATTGTTTGCCGCAGCCAGCCTTAACTACCGTTTAAGTGAAAACTGGCTGGTTTCAGCTTCGGGAGATTTCTTTACAACTTGGCCGGACAATGGCCAGCGCTCCTACCAGAAGAGGGGCGCGTATTTAAGTTTTACCTATAACTTTGGCGCAGAGCCTGGTACTCTGCAGGATGCCACCCGTCCATCGCGAGTTACAGGTTCGCGTTGACGGATTTACTATTGAGGTAGAGATGATGCATAAAACGACAAATGCGGCCGGCGCCGCGCACAGCAGTAATCAGCCGGAAAGAGATTTTTTTGGAATGGGCATTGCCCCGAAGATACTGGATATACTTGAGCGTATCAAGTTCAAGGTGCCGACGCCGATACAGCTTAAGGTGATACCGCTTGTGATCGAAGGCAAGGATGTCATCGGCATCGCCCAGACCGGCACAGGGAAAACCCACTCTTTTGCGATCCCTATGGTGCAGCGGCTTGTAAATATGCAAGGCACCGGACTGATCCTTGCCCCTACAAGAGAACTAGCCATCCAGATCGATGAAGCTTTTCAGCCGATCGTGCATGCCTTCGGGATGAAGACCGCCTGTCTTATCGGCGGGGCTCCGATGGACCCCCAGACGCAGGCCTTGCGCAGGTCCCCGCGCATTGTGATCGCGACCCCTGGCAGGCTAATAGATCATATCGGGCAGTGGCACTTCCTGCCTGATGAGGTGGTGATGCTTGTCCTGGATGAGGCTGACCGCATGCTGGATATGGGGTTTGCCCCGCAGATAGAGAAGATCCTGCGGTTTTTGCCTAAAGATAAGCAGACGATGTTATTTTCTGCGACGATGCCTCCTGAGATCATGAATATCGCCGTTAAATATATGAAGCTTCCTGTAAGCGCTGAGATCGCTCCTTCGGGAACGACCGTTGAGCGCGTCACGCAGGAACTTTTTATCGTCAAGAGAGAGGCAAAGCTGCGGCTCCTGGGCAAGATCCTTGCTAAATATCACGGAGCGGTGCTTCTTTTCTCGCGCACAAAGCACAACGCGTCCAAGATCGCCCGCGCGATCAGGGAGATGGGGCATCGCGCCTCCGAGATACACTCCAACCGTTCGTTAAATCAGCGCCGCGAGGCGCTCGATGGTTTTAAGTCCGGAAAATATAAGGTCCTTGTTGCTACCGATATCGCCGCGAGAGGCATTGATGTGACCGGGATAGAGGTGGTTATAAATTACGATCTTCCGGAGGATGCGGAGAATTACGTCCACCGTATCGGCCGCACGGCCCGGGCAGGCACCTGTGGCCATGCGATATCTTTTGCCACGCCTGAGCAGAAAAGCGACGTGCGCGATATTGAAAAACTTATAAAGATAGTCCTGCCTGTATCAAAGCACCCGGAGGTCCCTTCTGAAGAGTTTCAGGAATCTTCCTCCGGGGGGCATCCCCGCAAGGATATGAAGCGGAGCCAGGGCCGGAGCCAGGGCCAGGGCCGGAGCCAGGGCCAGGGCCGGAGCCAGAGCCAGGGCGGGAGCCAGAGCCGGAGCAGGGGCAGGTTCCACCACCGCTAGATACTTTAACAGCCTTACCGTTAATTTTGCCTTCTTCAAATGCGCATAGAAAGAAGAAAACTCGTTGATTACGCGATAATCATTTTTTTGTTCGCAGTCTCTGTGGGCATCATTTTTAACGATCTTGGGGCCGTCAGCCTTTTTGAATTTGATGAGGCGCGCCATGCCCAAAACGCCCTTGAGATGCTAAGGTCAGGCGACTGGGTAGTCCTTCGCTACGGCGGAGAGCCGGATACATGGAATTTAAAGCCTCCTTTGGGCGCCTGGCTTATAGCTGTAAGTTTTAAACTCTTTGGTTTTACTGAATTCGCGGTGCGGTTCTGGTCTGCAGTTGCAGGCGCAGGGCTGGTGGTGGTTGTTTATTTTTTTGCCAAAGAGATCCAAAACAGGCCTGCCGGCGTGATCGCGGCGGCGCTGCTTTTTATTAACAAGGGATTCTTGGGGTTTCACGCCGTAAGAAGCGGGGACTATGATTCCCTGGCCACGTTCTTTATCTGCCTTTCATTTTACCTTCTCGTATTATACACAAGAAAAAAGCATATAGGGTATTTGGCCTGTATCGGCGCCCTGACGGGGTTGACTTTTATGACCAAAGGCTGGCTATGCCTGTCTATTTTGGCGGTCATTGCCATCTACGTTTGCGTTTCAGGCCTTTTTAAGGAGTATATTAATAAGGGCGTCATCTATGCGGCGCTGTCTTTTTTTGCCGTTACCCTTCCCTGGGCTTTTTTTAAGTTTCTCAGGGATCCGGAATTTATTATTAAGCTTTCGCAGCGTGACCTCATTCAAAGGTTTGTTTCATCCGTAGAGAGTACGCCGTATGGTTGGACGTTCTATTTTGATCTTTTGAAAAGCAACCTTGGGGTAATTTTATATGTTTTGTTGTTTGTGAGCCTTGCTTATTCGGCATACCTTATAAAAAAAGGGAACAAGCCGGTTCTGATCCTCGGGATATGGCTGTTGCTATTTCTTTCCATGCTTACTATAGCTAAGACCAAGCTCCCTTGGTATGTGATGCCGGCGTATCCGGCCATAAGCATATTGACCGCTGTTTTTATATCCGGCATGGCCGGGTTGTTAAGGTTAAGGGGCCCGTTGCTTTTGGCGATCTTTTTTATCTTTGCGAGCCCCTCTTTGATATCGGCAGCAAAGTCCACCAATGATCACTGGGTCAGTGAGGATGTAAAATTAGCCGGGCTTCTTAAAGGCGACCTTGGAAGGGGGAGCGACCTTTATATCTATTCAAGGGATAAAAATCAATCCTTAACTTTTTATCTGAGCGCATACTCGGGTCGGGCAGTAAAGCAGTTTTCGTATCTTAACCAGATAAAGGACAAGAAGCCGGGTTATCTTGTGCTGCAGTTCAGTAAATACAAGCCGCTTTCCCTGGAAATGAAGAAGGAGTATCTCTTGCTGCGTTCGGTTGAGGCGGACGGAAAGTTCGCCGCGCTTTACGTGAGGCAGTGAGGCTCTTAAGGGCGGCGTATAATCTTTGCGTGGAAAATTAAAACGGTTATGTTACAATCAATATTAATGGATTATTTAGTTTAAAAAAAAGGAGAGGCTAAATGTCTAAAGCGATGAAAGGCACAAAGACGGAGCTGAATCTGTTAAAGGCGTTTGCGGGAGAGTCCCAGGCGCGCAACCGCTATACTTATTTCGCGAGTGCTGCCAAGAAGGAGGGTTTCGAGCAGATCTCTAACTTATTCACCGAGACCGCCGAGAACGAGAAGGAGCACGCCAAGGTTTTTTTCAAGTATCTTGAGGGCGGGGATGTGGAGATAACCGCGACGTATCCTGCCGGGGTGATTCAAAATACAAAGTCTAACCTTGAAGAGGCTGCTGCCGGTGAGAATATGGAGTGGACGCTTCTTTATCAGGATTTCGCCAAGACCGCCAGGGATGAAGGTTTTTCTGAGGTGGCCCGCTCATTCGAGCAGATCGCCAAGGTCGAGAGATTCCATGAATCCCGCTACAGGAAATTGATAAATAATATCGCCAATGGCGAGGTTTTCAAAAAGAAATCTCCGGCAAAGTGGCACTGCATCAATTGCGGATATGTTATCGAGGGCGAGGAAGCACCGAAGGAGTGCCCCGCGTGCAAGCACCCCCAGGCGTATTACGAGGTCCTCGCGGAGAACTTTTAAGGGATATAGCCAAGGGATATTTATTAAAGAAGGAGGGCAAATGCCTAAAATTACGGAATTAAAGGCAAGCGATTTGAATGCGGCGGAGTTTATCGGCGAGAAATCAGCGGAGATATTGTCAGCGGTAGGCAGCGGCCTGGCGATCAACGCGCTTTCCGGGGGAGTGGATTCCTCGGCAGTCACTATGCTGGGGCACAAGGCGTTGGGGGACAGGCTTAAGACCTGCTTTATCAATAACGGCATAATGCGCAAGGGCGAGCCCGAGGCCATCGTCTCCATATTTAATAAATTAGGCGTTAAGGTCGAGGTGGTAGACGCGCAGGATAAGTTCTTTAAGGCCCTTAAGGGCATAACTGACCCCGAGGCCAAAAGAGAAGCGATAACCCAGACGTTCTACAAAGATGTTTTCGCTGATCTGGTCAGAAAAAGCGGGGCAAAGCACCTTTTGCAGGGCACGATCCTGACTGACGTGGATGAGACGGTTGCGGGGATCAAGAGGCAGCACAATGTTTTTGAGCAGTTGGGGATCGATCCCCAAGAGGCGTTCGGCTACAAGATAATTGAACCACTTGTCCGGCTGCGCAAGGACGGGGTGAGGAAAGTCGCCGAGGCCGCAGGCCTGCCGGTATCAATATTCAACCGTATGCCGTTTCCCGGGCCGGCATTAGCCGCGCGCGTTATCGGAGAGGTCACGCCTGAGAAGATAAATACGGTCCGGCTAGCAACTTCAATAGTTGAGGAGGAGCTGGCGGGAACCGGAGCGTTCCAGTATATGGCCATTCTGCATCAGGACAGGGTGACCGGTATGCGCGACGGAAAAAGGGATTTCGGTTATCAGATCGAGATCCGCAGTTGGGACAGCCTCGACGCAAGGAGGGCAACGCCCAGCAGGATCCCCTATGATATGCTGGAGAAGGTTGCTAACCGCATGGTGGCCGAGGTTCCGGGAGTGGTAAGCGTTACTTATAATATAACCAGTAAACCGCCTTCGACCATGGAGGCGATTTAACGTATTTCTTAAGAATAAAGGGGGCGGTTCTATTTTTTTTAGAATCGCCCCCTTTTATTTACTGCTTTTATTTTCTTTGGTTTGTGTTAGAATATTAAATATCACACTTTAGTTAACGGAGGGCTAGATGAGCATAAGGCAGGAAGTTCTGTTTAAAATAAAAAGCGTGGATTTGGAGAAGGTAAAGAATCCCAAGAAGGTCTCCAGCTATTTCGGCGAGAATACATTCAGCCTGGAGACCATGCAGGGTTACATCTCCAAGGCTACTTTTGAGGCATTTAAGAAGTGGATGTCCGAGGGCAAGACCATAACTTTAGCGCAGGCCAACGAGATCGCCAGCGCCATGAAGGCCTGGGCGATATCCAAGGGCGCGACCTATTATACGCATTGGTTCCAGCCCCTGACCGGGCTTACCGCTGAGAAGCACGATAGCTTTATTTCTATTGTCGGGCCCGGCAAGGTGATCGAGAAGTTTTCCGGCAACAAGCTCATCCAGGGCGAGCCGGATGCCTCAAGCTTTCCTTCAGGAGGCATACGCGCCACATTTGAGGCCCGCGGTTACACCGCCTGGGACCCTTCAAGCCCTGCCTTTATTATCGAGAGCAAGCTCGGGAAAACCCTCTGTATTCCCACCATCTTTATATCCTATCACGGGGAGGCGTTGGACAAGAAGCTTCCGCTTCTTCGATCGGATGAGGCGCTGAATAAGGCTGCCTGCGGTTTATTGAAACTCTTCGGGCACAAGGATGTTAAAAAGGTTTACTCCACCTGCGGGCCGGAGCAGGAGTATTTTCTTATCGACAAGAATTATTACGACCTGCGCCAGGACCTGATCATGTCCGGAAGGACCCTTGTGGGCGCGCCTTCGCCTAAGGGGCAGCAGCTTGAAGACCAGTATTTCGGCACCATCAAGGAGCGCGTCCTTAATTTTATGTTCGAAGTGGGGGAGGAGGCGTATAAATTAGGCATCCCCATCATGACCCGGCACAACGAGGTCGCCCCGCACCAGTATGAATTCGCTCCCATTTTTGAGGAGTCAAACCTCGCCGCGGACCATAACCAGCTTTTGATGGAGCTGTTGAAAAAGGTGGCCTTAAGGCACAACTTGGTTTGCCTCTTGCATGAGAAGCCTTTTGCAGGCGTCAACGGAAGCGGCAAACACCTGAATTGGTCGCTTTCCGATAATAAGGGCAACAACTTGCTTAACCCGGGGCAGACCCCCGAGGATAACTTGCAGTTTTTGACGGTGCTGGCGGCAGTTTTACGCGCGGTATATCTGCATTCGGATCTCCTGCGCGCATCGGTCGCCCTCGCCGGCAACGAACATCGCCTGGGAGCTAATGAAGCTCCTCCTGCGATCATTAGCGTGTATCTGGGCAACCAGCTGACCGAGATCCTGAACATGATCGAGAAGGGTGCCAAGTCTAAAGTCTCTAAGCGCAATATCATAGACCTGGGCCTGGGGCGGCTTCCTAAATTCAACAAGGATATGACGGATAGGAACCGCACCTCACCATTCGCCTTCACAGGCGTAAAGTTTGAGTTCAGGGCGCTGGGAGCTTCCCAGAATATCTCAACGCCTATCGCGGTCGTAAACACCATTATCGCCGAGAGCCTTGATTATGTAACGGAGAGGATCAGGAGGGAATCAACGGGCAAGGATTTTAATTCCGCGGTGATAAAGGTGTTAAGCGGGCTGTTTAGGGAGACCAAAGATATCCGTTTTGAAGGCAATAACTATTCTGATGAATGGGAAAAAGAGGCCAAGCGTCGCGGACTCCCCAATATCGCTTCTACTTATGAGTCGCTGGCAGCCTTGACTACCAAAGAAAATATCGGATTGTTTGAGAAGTATAAGGTTTTTTCCAAGGAAGAGCTTATCGCGCGCTACCACATCTGGATACATATGTACAACCTGACCCTTGAGATCGAGGCCAATACCTTGAGTGAGATGGTCAATGCATCGGTGGTGCCTGCGGGATACGAGTTTGAAAAACTTCTTGCCCGGACCCTGCATGGGCTCATGACTTTAAAGAAGACCGCCGGCCTTGATATAGATGATGCCGTATTAAAGGACAAGAAGGCGCACCTTGCCGAAGTCTCGGCCAAGATATACTATGTCAGGCGCAACACCGGGGAGTTGGTAAAGCTTTTGGAAAAGGCGAAGAACCTTAACGACCATAAGCGCGCTGAGCTGTATTTTAAGGAGCTAAAGCCTTTGATGGAGCATATTCGCAAGCACGTGGACGCGCTTGAGCGCGTGGTCTCTGACGACGCCTGGGACCTTCCCAAGTACAGGGAGATGCTCTTTTTGAAATAAGAGATTGTCTTGCGGGATACAATGGTGTATCCTAAAGTAAGTCTAAGTAAGTTTAGGTAATTTCCAGTAAACTTAAGGCTCGAGAACAAAGACGTTCATTGAAAGCCAGTTGATTCTTTGGCTTCGGTGAACGTCTTTTTTGGAATTATTTGGAAACCGCGTTTGGGATAAGGAGCGTAAAACTCTAAGACCATGAAAGCGATACTTGCGTTAGAAGACGGCACGATATTCAAGGGTGATTCCTTTGGCGCTTCCGGGGAAAGTTGCGGCGAGGTGGTATTTAACACCAGCATGACCGGATATCAGGAGATACTGACTGACCCGTCATATAAGGGCCAGATCGTAGCCATGACTTATCCTTTGATAGGAAATTACGGCGTAAACCCCGAAGATGCGGAGTCGCGCAAGCTCTTTCTGGAAGGTTTTGTGGTTAAGGAGTATAGCAAGATTGCTAGCAATTGGCGTTCGCGCCAGTCTCTCGGGGATTATTTAAAGGATAACGGGATCATTGCGATCGAAGGCATTGACACAAGGGCTTTGACTTTGCATATCCGCCAAATGGGGGCGATGAAAGCGGTCCTATCGACAATAAATTTTGATGAAAAGGCACTTCTGCGTAAGGCCCGGGAATCTTTCGGTCTGGTCGGGGTCGATCTGGCCAGCGAGGTAAGCTGTTCAAAGAATTACATCTGGACAGGTTCGGCAAAAGGAAGATTTAAGGTAGCTGTTCTTGATTGCGGCACAAAATATAACATCTTGAGGATCCTGGCAAAGTATGATTGCCGGGTAACTGTCGTGCCCGCGGATACGACAGCTGATGAGATCCTTAAATTAAAGCCGGACGGGGTGTTGTTATCCAATGGCCCGGGGGACCCGGCTGCGGTTGGGTGCGTTATCGAGACGACCAGGCAGCTGCTTGGCAAGGTCCCGATATTCGGCATATGCCTTGGGCATCAGATGCTGGGGTTGGCTTTGGGGGGAAAGACTTTCAAGCTTAAATTCGGCCATCACGGCGCGAATCATCCGGTCAAAGACTTAAAGACCGGTAAAGTTGCTGTGACTGTGCAGAACCACGGCTTTTGCGTGGATATAGATTCTTTGAAGAAGAAAGATGTTGAGATCACCCACGTGAACCTTAATGACCAGACCCTCGAGGGGATGCGGCATAAAAGATTGCCGGTTTTCTCCGTGCAGTTCCACCCGGAAGCTGCGGCAGGCCCGCATGACGCGGAATATCTATTCGGGAATTTTATAGATCTGATGAAGAAGAAAAAACATGCCTAAAAGAACCGACATAAAAAAGATACTGATCATCGGCTCAGGCCCCATTGTTATCGGGCAGGCTTGCGAATTTGATTATTCCGGAAGCCAGGCCTGCAGGGTCTTGAGGCAGGAGGGTTATAAGATAATCCTGATAAATTCAAATCCTGCCACTATCATGACTGACCCTGAGATCGCGGATAAGACTTATATTGAGCCATTGACCGTCGAGTTCGTGGAGAAGATCATCGCCAAAGAGAGGCCTGACGCGCTGTTGCCCACGCTTGGCGGCCAGACCGCGCTTAACCTTACCGTGGAGCTTGCCGAGAAGGGCATATTAAAGAAATATAAAGTCGAGACGATCGGGGCGAATATCAAAGCGATCAAAAAGGGCGAGGACAGGCTCAAATTCAAAGAGGCGATGCAGAAGATCGGCCTCGATCTTCCCAAAAGCGACAAGGCTTACAATTTGAAAGATGCGCTCAAGGTCGCTAAGAAAATCGGCTTTCCTTTGATCATCCGCGCCAGTTTTACCCTCGGAGGAACAGGGGGAAGTATCGCGCGTAATATAAGAGAGTTTAATGAGTTTGCGCGCAGGGGTTTAGAGTCCAGCATGATCAGCGAGATCCTGATCGAGGAGTCGGTGGCCGGCTGGAAGGAGTTTGAGCTTGAAGTAATGCGCGATCTTAAGGATAACGTCGTCATTATTTGCTCTATTGAGAACCTTGATCCGATGGGGATCCACACCGGCGATAGCATAACTGTTGCTCCCATCCAGACTTTGACCGACAGGGAGTATCAGTTGATGCGCGATGCCGCGATCGCCTGCATCAGGGAGATTGGTGTAGAAACCGGAGGCTCGAATATCCAGTTTGCCGTGCATCCAAAGACAGGGCGGATGGTGGTTATCGAAATGAACCCGAGGGTTTCCCGCAGTTCAGCCCTTGCTTCCAAGGCCACGGGGTTCCCGATCGCCAAGATCGCCGCGAAGCTTGCCGTCGGATACACGCTGGATGAGATACCCAATGATATCACCAAGGAAACGCCTGCCTGCTTTGAGCCAGCGATCGATTACTGCGTGGTAAAGCTTCCCAGGTTTACCTTTGAAAAGTTCCCCGAGGCCAAGGATATCTTAGGCGTCTCTATGAAATCCGTGGGTGAGACTATGGCTATCGGCCGCACCTTTAAGGAGGCTTTGCAAAAAGGTTTAAGGGGTCTTGAGATAGGCCACGCCGGTTTGGACAGCAAGTTAAATCCTAAGGATATTTCCGATAAAAAGATCGTCCACAGGCTAAAAGAACCGAATGCTTCCCGGATATTCTATATCAAGTACGCGATGCAAAAAGGTTACAGTAATAAGAAGATCTGCGCGATCACCAGGATCGACCCCTGGTTTATCGAGAATATCCGTCAGATCGTGGATATGGAAGATGGGTTAAGGGGAGAGTTCAATATAAATAAGAAATTAGGCTTCGAATCGCTGAGCAAGGCCAAGGAGTATGGTTTTAGCGACAGGCAGATCGGCGTTATCATGGGCAAGGATGAGGGCGCGGTGAGGGACCTGCGTAAGAAAAATAAGATAGTCCCGGTTTATAAATTAGTGGATACTTGTGCTGCTGAGTTTAAGGCCCATACGCCTTATTATTACTCTACTTATGAAGAGAATGATGAGGTAGAGGTCTCTAAAAAGAAGAAGATCATGATCTTGGGCGGCGGGCCGAACAGGATCGGGCAGGGGATCGAATTCGATTACTGCTGCTGTCATGCGGCTTTCGCGCTTAAAGAGTTGGGTTTTGAGACGATCATGGTAAATTCGAACCCCGAGACCGTCTCGACGGATTATGATACCTCCGACAGGCTTTACTTTGAGCCGCTAACCTTTGAAGACGTGATGAATATCATCGATAAGGAGAAGCCGGATGGAGTCATAGTGCAATTGGGCGGGCAGACGCCGTTGAACCTTGCCCGGCAGCTGGAGAAGGCGGGGGCGCGCATCATCGGCACAAGCGTAAGTTCCATCGACCGCGCGGAAGATCGGGATAAATTCGCCAAGGTTTTAGAGAAGCTGGGGATCAGCCAGCCGGAGAACGGCTCCGCGATATCGCGGCAGGAGATAATTCAGATCGCAAAAAGAATAGGGTTCCCTGTCCTGGTCAGGCCGTCATATGTTTTAGGCGGCAGGGCGATGAAGATAGTCTATGATGAAAAGTCGCTTGGCTTGTTTATCGGCGAGGCGCAGGAAGCCTCTGCGGGACATCCTGTGCTGATAGATAAGTTCCTGGAGGATGCGGTCGAGGTGGATGTTGACGCTATCTCCGACGGAAAGTCCACCGTTATCGGCGGGATCATGGAGCATATTGAAGAGGCAGGCGTGCATTCGGGTGATTCAGCCTGCGTAATCCCTGCGCATACATTAGGCGACGATATTATTGATGTAATAAGAAAATACACTCATGCCTTGGCCGGGGAGCTGGGGGTAAAGGGGCTTATCAATATCCAGTTTGCGGTCAAAGGCGATCAGGTATATGTATTGGAAGTCAATCCGCGCGCCTCAAGGACGGTCCCTTTTGTGAGCAAGGCGATCGGAGTGCCGCTGGCAAAGGTAGCCTCCAAGGTGATGGCTGGAAAAACTTTGAAGCAAGCGGGATTTTCCAAAGAGAAAAGGCCTCGGCATATCTCAGTAAAGGAATCGGTCCTGCCCTTCACGCGTTTTTCGGGGGTGGATATACTTCTTGGCCCGGAGATGAAATCCACCGGCGAGGTGATGGGGATGGATTCATCATTCGGCAAAGCATTCTACAAATCCCAGCTTGCCGCGAATCAGCATCTTCCCTTAAAAGGCAAAGTCTTTATCAGCGTAAGAAACAGCGATAAGAGGGATATAGTCTTTATTGCCAAGAAACTTTCGGATATGCGTTTCGAGCTTCTTGCCACCCGCGGCACCTACAAAGCTCTGATCTCTAACAATATTAAGGTCAAGCTTGCCGGAAAGATCGGCGAGGGGGACAGCCGCATATTGGACTTGATAAAAACTCAGGAGCTCAAGCTCATTATTAATACCCCGTCGGGGCGGAGGGGCAATTCAGATATGAAGCCGATAAGGAATCTGGCGGTCACCTATGGCGTGCCATGCATCACTACGATCCAGGGAGCGCAGGCGGCGGTTAATGGCATAGAAACGGTATTAAAGGGAAGCCTCGGGGTAAAAGCTGTGCAGGAGTATCACCGGAGGTAATTCGCTAGACTAAAACTAGAGGTGCTTTAATGTGCGGAATTTTTGGAGTGTATCCACATAAGGACGCGGCAAGCATCGCATGCCTCGGGCTTTACGCGCTTCAGCATAGAGGAGAGGAGTCCGCCGGGATAATCACCCGTAATGGCAAGAAGCCTCATCTGGCCAAAGGCCTCGGGCTGGTAAGTGATGTCTTTGATGATAAGGTCCTGCGCACTTTGCGCGGCGAGATGGCGGTGGGGCATGTGCGGTATTCCACAACCGGAAGCAGTAACATCAAGAACACCCAGCCGTTCTATGTCAGATCCAAGATAGGCGATATCGCCATCGCCCACAACGGAAACCTTACTAACACTTTAACTCTCCGGCGCGAACTGGGGGACAAGGGCGCGATCTTTCAGACCACTATGGATTCGGAGATTATTGCGCATCTTTTGGCGCATAGCCCCACTAAAGACCTGAAAGAGGCGATCACCTGGTCTTTGTCTAAAATGGAGGGCGCCTATTCTCTGGTCCTCATGCTCAATGATATTCTCGTCGGGGCGCGCGACCCGTTCGGCTGGAGGCCGCTGTGCCTCGGGAAACTCGACAATTCTTATGTTTTGGCAAGCGAGACCTGCGCTTTGGACCTCATCGAAGCAAAATACGTAAGGGATGTGGAGCCGGGCGAGGTAGTATTTATATATAAGGACAGGGTGGAGTCGTTTAAGCCTTTCGGGGCCTGCCCCAGCGCCTTTTGCATATTTGAATATATTTATTTCTCACGGCCAGACAGTAATATCTTCGGCCACAACGTTTATACCACCCGCAAAAAACTTGGCGCGCAGCTGGCGAAAGAGTTTCCGATAAAGGCGGACCTGGTGATGCCTGTGCCGGATTCCGGGACGTTCGCGGCCCTTGGATTTTCCGATGCCTCCGGGATCCCTTTTGAGATGGGGATGATCCGCAATCACTATATAGGAAGGACCTTTATCCAGCCTACGCAGGAGTTGCGCGATTTTCGGGTCAAAATAAAGCTTAACCCTTTGAAAGAAGTTTTAAACGGCAAAAGAATAGCGGTGATCGAGGATTCCATTGTGCGCGGCACGACGAGCAGGGCGCGCGTGAAGACCTTGCGCCAGGCCGGCGCAAAAGAAGTGCATATGCTGGTCAGCTGCCCGCCGCTTATATCTCCCTGTTTCTATGGAATAGATTTCCCCACCAAGAAGGAGCTTATCGCCTCCAAGCATAATATCGAATGGGTCCGCGAATTCATCGGCGCGGACAGCCTGTCATATTTGAGCCTTGAGGGGATGCTTGCCGCCATGCCGCTTCCCAAAGAAAGTTTCTGTACTTCCTGTTTTACCGGCAAATACCCTATCAACCACACCTGCCGCCAATCCAAATACATCCTCGAAAAATAAGAGGGACGTTTACTGACCTAATCGGGAAACCGTCCCAATCTTGTGCTGGAAACCGTCCCTAGAGGCGTAATTCATCTAGGAGCCCTTTTCTACCGTTTTCATTTGAGAATCGTTCCTTGTAGCTGCTCCAATTATACTCAGGGGCGGCTTTTACGATATTCGCCCGGACCGGGTTATGTTCAATATACTGGATACAGTCTACAAGGTAACCGTCCTTGGCGATAATTTTGCTTATATATCTTTCCTGCCATAGGTGCCCAACTTTTTTGTAGCGTTTGTTGAAATAGAAAGCATAAGAGAGGGAAAGCCCATGCATGAATTTTGTAAGGTTTTCGGTTTCTTTTGGTTGGCCTACAAGATGCACATGATTGGGCATCAGGCAGAAGGCGTAAAGTTGGAAGCTGTAACGCTTCTTGTAGCGTTTCATCCTGGCTAAATAGATCTCAAAGTCAGCATCATCATGAAAAATTAGTTGTTGCTGGTTGCCCCTTGTGATAATATGGTAACAAGCGCAGGGCAGCAGGAATCTCGGTCCTCTTGGCATAGTTATTTCTCCTTTCGCTATAATAGACGTTGAAGTCGGAGATTTCTAACGAAATTCTTTTAAGGAGGGACACTTTCCAGCTTAAGATTGGGACGGTTTCCCGATCGGCATGGTAAACGTCCCCGAATTTGGTGGAAGAGATACTTATCAGGAAATATAGGCTGGAGGACCGGCAGGCGGTCAGGGATATTGCCTGGCAGACGGCATTTATGGGTGTTTCGGCCGACGCGTACTTTACGGATCAAGAGGTACTGTCGGATTTCCTGACTTTGATATTCACGGATTTTGAGCCCGAATCTTCCTTTGCCGCCTGCAAGGGCGATGAGGTCATCGGTTACTTGATCGGCTCCAAGGATATAGGGGCTCTTATAAAAAGGCATGGGGCCGGCCTGGCTTTTAGGTTATTCTTTAAGGGGTTGTTCAGGGGTGTATTTTTCAGGAAGAAAAATCTTGTTTTTATCGTCGGGCTTTTGCGCAGTTTATTTAAAGGGGAATTGAAGGAGCCGGATCTTTCGGTTTTATATCCTGCCACGTTGCATATCAATATAAGGGAGGGTTTTCGCGCCGGCGGAACGGGCTCGCGCCTGATAAGCGCCTACTTTGATTATCTTAAACAATGCAAAGTTCCTGGCGCGCACCTGGCTACTTTTTCCGAGAAAGCCGCGGCGTTCTTCAGAAAAGAGGGGTTTAATCTGATATACGAAAGCCGTAGGTCGTATTTCAGGCATATAATAGGTAAAGATACCGTAGTTTTTGCGTTTGGCAGGAAGCTTTAGACTTAGGGACGGTTTCCAGCACAAGATTGGGACGGTTTCCCGATTAGGTCAGTAAACGTCCCTAGCTAGGGAGGGGAGATGATTAAGAAGGATGCGTTGTTGAAGGATTTGAAGGAGGCGTTTAGTCTTGAAGAGGATATAGTAGGCAAGATCTCCGAGTTTTACGATGCCCTGGGCTGGAGGAGCACTGTAAAAAAGGAGTCTCAGGAAGTGATCGTAAGCGGCCTTAGCGTCTTGAAGGCGGATACCGAAAAGCATGCCCGCATGATAAAAGAAATGATAAAATACGCTGAGGGGGTGGCTAAAGATGAGCTTTGATGGTATCTATAAGAAAAAATTCGAGGAGCTGGCTCAGACCGAAGAAAGGTTCATGGAGTTTTATAAATATTATGCCGAGAATATCAAAGACCCTTATCTTCTTGCGAAATTCAAGGAGATCTATGAGGATGAAAGAAGGCATGTCGGCATAGCCAGGAACTTTGTCCAGATCATCTCCACGGGCCTAAAGTAAGCCTTTTTTGCATAACCGTCTGTAATCCATAAAGTAATGGTTGACAAAAGTATATTATTTTATATAATATACTCTAATCAAGAGTATTTCGGAGGGGAATGCTTTGTACGGTTATTCGATCAAATTATTTAATAATGCGTGATCCGGTTAACAGCTAAAACTGTTTAACCGGCTTTTTTACAGGCACATCTTAAACAGCACAACCAAGAGGAAAATATGGACAAGAAGAAGATATTGATCGTGGATGATGAGAGGGACCTGGTGGAGACTTTGACCTTCAGGCTCGAAGCTAATGATTATCAGGTCATCGCCGCTTATGACGGCCAGGAGGGGTTGGATAAGGCTCGCAAGGAGAAGCCTGACCTTATAATCCTGGACCTTATGCTTCCTAAGATCGACGGGTACAAGGTCTGCAGGATGCTCAAGTTTGACGAGAATTACAAGAAGATACCCATACTGATCTTCACCGCCCGCGCCCAGGAGAGCGATAAGAAGATGGGCGAGGAGGTAGGCTGTGACGGCTATGTGACCAAGCCTTTCGAGCCTAAGGCGCTTTTGGAGAGGATCAAAGAGCTGATCAAGTAACGGAGGAATCATGGAGACATCCGATTTATTAATAAAGCAGGGTTTTGTAAGCGTTGAGCAGGTGGAGAAGGCCAAGGAAGAGATGAAGCGCACCGGCCTTTCCCTTGAGCAGTCGCTGGAGAAGCTCGGGTTTGTCACGGAAGAAGCGATCATGAACGTGCGGGCTGATGCCTTCGGCGTGCCTTACATGAGCCTTAAAGACTATATCATTGACTCCGAGCTGGTGAAACTTATTCCAGAGAATGCGGTCAAGAAATACAAGGTAGTGCCGCTTTTTAAGGTCGGCTCAAGCTTAACAATCGCCATGGTCAATCCGCAGGATGTCGTGGCACTCGATCAGGTGCGCAAGATCACTAAGCTTGACAATATAGATACGGTCCTGACTACGGAAAAGGGTATCCAGAGGGTGCTTGATTCCTATTACTCTTTGGCCGGGTCAGTGGAGGACATAATCGGTTCGATCGACGCCAAGAAGATGGGGGAGGAGGAGGAGAAGGACCTCTCTGAGATCGTGGAGGAGGCGCCGATCGTCAAGCTTGTCAACACGGTCATGACGCAGGCAGTAAAGGACAGGGCCTCCGATATCCACATCGAGCCCGAAGCCAATATGTCCCGGGTGCGCAACAGGATCGACGGCATAATGCATGAGACGCACACTTTCCCCAAGAACTTGCACCGGGCGGTCGCCTCAAGGATCAAGTTATTGTCAGGGATGGATATCGCTGAAAGCAGGAAGCCGCAGGACGGCAGGATCCGCCTGAAGATAGAAGGCAAGGACCTTGATATGAGGGTCTCAACATTCCCTACGGTCCACGGGGAGAATGTGGTGATCCGCCTCCTGGACAAGACCGCGGTCGTTTTGGGAATGACGGAGCTCGGGTTATCCAAGGAGGAGCTTCTTACTTTTGATAAGCTTATCCGCCATCCCAACGGCATAATCCTGGTCACCGGGCCGACAGGAAGCGGCAAGACTACCACTCTTTACTCCGCGCTCTCCACGATCAGCACGATGGAGAAGAACATTATCACTATCGAAGACCCCGTTGAATACGAGCTTCCGCTTATCAGGCAGACGCAGGTCAATCCTAAGGCCGGCATAACATTCGCCAACGGCCTGCGCGCGATCCTGCGCCAGGACCCGGATATCATCATGGTCGGCGAGATCCGCGACAAGGAGACCGCCGAGATCGCTATCCAGGCATCTCTTACGGGGCATTTGGTCTTATCGACATTGCACACTAATGACGCGCCATCCGCCTTAACCCGCCTTATCGATATGGGGGTGGAGCCGTTTTTGATCGCAAGCTCCGTCATTGGCATACTTGCCCAGAGGCTGGTGAGGGTGATCTGCGATAAATGCAAAGAGGAGTACACGCCTGAGCCGGTGATCCTGGAAGGCCTCGGGCTTGATAAGAAGTCCAAGTTTTGCCGCGGCAAAGGCTGCCCCAAGTGCAAGGACTCCGGATATATGGGCAGGATCGGGATATTCGAATTGCTCACGGTCAACGAAGACGTAAGAAGGATGGTCGATGAGAAGGCCTCTGCCGACCAGATCAGGGTCAAGGCCATGACGATGGGGATGAAGGCCTTAAAGGAAGATGGCATCAATAAGATAAAGCAGTGCATCACGACCTTTGAAGAGGTCATGCGCGTGACCAAGGTGGAGTAGCATATGGCGTCGTACTGGTATAAGGCGGTGGATAAGGCAGGCAAAGTCTCAACCGGGACCATGGTTATGGATTCGGAGGACGGGGTTGTCGAAAAGTTAAGGGGCGCTGACCTTATCCCCGTGACGGTTAAGCCTTCCGGCCAGGAGGCCTCAGGCGTCAATAAAATATTGAGTATATTTAATAAGATCAGGGCGTCTGACCTGAACATGTTTACGCGCCAGTTCGGGGTTTTGCAGAAGGCCGGGGTAAGCATAGTTTCAAGCATATATGCTTTAAAGGAGCAGGCCTCAAACAAGGCGTTCAAGGACGCGCTTGAAAAGCTCGCCACCGATATCAAGAAAGGTGAAAGCCTGTCCACAGTCCTTTCGAGGCATCCCCAGTTCTTTGGGCCGCTTTATATCAACATGGTAAAGGCAGGAGAAGAAAGCGGAAGCCTGGTTGATGTCCTGGAGAGGCTGGCTGACCTTGGGGATTATGAAGAGAAGGTCAACATGCGCATCAAGGCGGCAACAAGGTATCCTTTAATAGTCATTACCGTGATAGTGCTTGCATTTTTGGTCCTTACGGTAATGGTCGTGCCGCGTTTTGCTAAGGTCTATAGCGCCGCTAACATCACCCTGCCCATTCCGACCCTCATACTTATCTGGACGAATTACGCGATCACCAGATTCTGGTGGGCGCTTTTGATAGTATTTGGCGCGGCCGCTTTCGGTTTTTACAAGTACATCAATACCAAGACCGGAAGGTGGCAGTGGGATGGCTTAAGGCTTAAGATCCCCGTATTCGGCCCGCTTATGGTCAAGATAACTATGGCGCGCTTTACCCGTGTAACCGGCACCCTAATGCGCACGGGCGTGCCGATAATGCGTATTATGGAGTTGACATCCGGAGGCGTGGGCAACGTGGTGATCGCCCATGCCATAGATTTTATCAAGAGCGGTATAAAAGAAGGCAGGGGGATGTCCGGCTCAATGAAGGCGACCGGGCTCTTTCCGCCCGTAGTGATCCAGATGGTTTCGGTCGGAGAGGATACGGGTAAGATGGACGAGCTCTTGATACACGTCGCCAACTACTATGAATCTCAGGCAGCTTATACTATTGAAAATATGACCTCTCTTATTGAGCCGATGTTGTTACTGGTCTTGGGCGGAGGAGTATTGACCATGGCTTTGGGCATATTCCTGCCCATGTGGAACCTGATGCAGCTGTTCAGGAGATGATGAAAGAGGCGGATAAAGCCGCACATATTTACTTTTTTCTTAAGTAGTATTGACATAGATCATAATAAAGCAATCAAACCAAAAAGGAGGGTAATATGAAACACAGAAGAAGCGGTTTCACCCTGATCGAACTTGTCATGATCATCGTCATCTTGGGTATTTTGGCGGCGGTGGCCATACCTAAATACTTTGACCTGCAGGCGCAGGCGAAGAGGTCCGCGGAGTTGGGGACTGTGGGCGGGGTAAGGTCGGGCATCAGCACCTATTACGCTGATCAGTGCCGTTTGTCTACCGGCTGCGCGTATCCCGGCACCTTGGGAGGTTCCGGTACCTGTTCACAGGCTGCTCCATGTTTTGCTACCGTACTTGCCCAACCAGTCACAACCGGTGATTGGAGCGTGTCCGGGACTAGTTTCACCGGGCCCAACGGCGGCGTGTACACCTACACCTCGGGAACCGGTACGTTTACCTGCGCCAGCGGCGCTTGCACGGCGTATTAATAAAGCATATTCTTGTTTTTAATAAAGGTAGGCATGAGGACAGTTTTCCTCATGCCTACCGTGGCTTTATATTAACTTCAAAAAGTTGGGGACGTTTCTGGTCTTTCTTTCTTTTAAGAAACCAGGGAAAAACCTAGAAACGTCCCCAGGTTTTAAGGCTGCGGGGAACATGGCTATGAGGCGGGGCATTAAAGGTTTTATGCTTATTGAGCTGGTTATGGTCATCATAACCCTTGTCATCTTGCTTATTGTGGTAGTGCCCAGATATCTGGATCTTAGGAAGCATTCGAACATTTATTGGGAGCTCCAGATCGTGGGAAGTGTCAGGTCCGGGATACAGGTCTACTCTTCCAACGCCTGCAAGGCAGGAAGCTGCGCCTACCCGGACGTGTTAGACAGCGCCGCAGCCGGTGCCTGTAAAAAGTCTAATCCGTGTTTCGGCAATGTGCTTAGTAATGTAGTCACGGAAGATTGGGCCAAAAAAAGCCCCACGGCATACACCGGCCCGACAGGCACCACGTATACGTATACGCAGGATCCGGACGGGACGTTTCAGTAGGCAGCATGATTCTTCCGTCATTGCGAGGAGGCCGAAGGCCGACGAAGCAATCTAAAGTGACGGGCTCAGAACAGGCTGCGCAATCTAAGCAAGTTCAACATGTCTGATAAAGGCGGCTACGTTTACATGTTGACCAATAAAAGTAATACCGTTATATATACCGGTGTTACAAGCGGCCTTAAGAAAAGGATTTACGAGCATAAGGAAAAATTAACAGAAGGTTTTACCAAGATGTATAATGTGGATAAATTGGTTTATTTTGAGCCTTGCGATAGCATCGAGGGTGCAATCTCTAGAGAGAAGCAGATCAAGGGCGGTTCCAGAAGCAAGAAGCTAGCTCTGATAAATTCGGTAAATCCTGATTTTAGGGATTTATATGAAGAGATTTGAGATTGCTTCGTCGCGGATATTACCTTAACGCCACGCTCCTCGCAATGACAATAAAAAGAAACGTCAATGCGAAGCAATCTAAAATGACGGAAAACTCGGAGTTTTGTTTATGCTGATCAAATCCAGGCCGCAGGCGTTCACCCTTATCGAGTTAGTCATGGTCATGATAATCCTTGGGATCATCGGGGTTGCGGTATTGGCGCCCAAGCAAAATCTCAGCGGGATACGCCAGACGCAGGCAGCGCTTAAGATCCGCTCGGACCTGCGCTATGCCCAAGGCTACGCCTTAAGCACCCAGAAAAGGACTTTGGTCTCATTTGATCTGACCAATCAGGCTTACAGTGTCTATGCGGAGACTTCGCCTGGCTCAGGGAGCTGGAGTGCCAGTCCCATACCCGATCCTTTAAGCAAAGAAGGTTTTACGGTTAAGCTGAACACTGCCGATTTTGCGGGGGTAAGCATTGCTCAAACTAATTTCAACAGCGCAGGCAACAGCCTTGTATTTGATAATGCGGGCAAGCCTTACGGCTCTAGCAGTTCGGGCGGCTCAATATCCGCGCTTACCGGTCAGGGCTCAGTCACTTTAAGCGGGGGAGGCACTGTTACGGTCGAGCCCAATACAGGGAAGGTGCAGTAGCGGATGAAGAATAAAGGTTTTACCCTTATCGAGATAATCATAGTGATGGTGGTCATCGCTATCTCATCCCTCGGCCTGGTCGTGGCCATGCAGCAGACCCTTATCAGCATCCATAAGCCGCGCATCACGCAAACTGCCGCTTTCCTGGCTGAACTGGAAGCGGAGCGCATCCTTAACACCGGTTTCGTAAGCGTAATCGCCGAGGCCAGCGCCGCTTATACCGGGAGTTTCTCCCAATACACCCATCAGGTCACTGTTACCAATCAAACCATATATAATACTAACGATGCCAAGGTAGTGGATATAATTGTTGCTCATTCGGCAGTGGGCTCGGTGCGGCTGCCGCTTTTAAAGACAAATTATTAACATCTCGTCATTGCGAGGCCGACTGCGAGGCTAAGCCGAAGCAGGAGGCCGAAGCAATCTCAAGCCGGAGATTGCTTCGCTCGCCTCCGGCTCGCTCGCAATGACAAGAAGAGTGCAGGGCTGGTAATGACAAGAGAAAAAGCAGGCTATACCCTCATTGAGCTGGTCATGGTCATCATACTGGTGGGGATAATGTTTCTGGTCACCGCACCCTTGATGGTTGAGATCTCCCGTGGCTGGCAGATCGCTACCTTACGAACCGATATGTCGGAAAGCGGGATGGTGGCCATGGACCGGATGAGCCGCGAAATCCGCCAGATAAGGAATAATAAAAGCGTTGTGACTGCCACAGCATCGGTTTTCAGGTTCTTCGACCTGAGCAATAATGATATCACCTATAGTATCTCGGGCACCAATCTTATACGCACGATAAACGGGGCCTCCAATCAGCTGGCGGCCAATGTCAGTTCTTTAGGCTTTACCTATTATAGGGGTAATTATAATGATCCTTTAAACCTGCTGGCAGCGCCCGTTGTAGGGTTAGGCACAGTTACAGATATTAAGACTTTAGTGATCGGCCTGACCTTCTCAAACAGCGGCACCACTTTATCCCTTCAGGATGGGGTTTATCCAAGGAGGCTGCAATGAGTAATTTGATGAATAATAAGGGCTTAGGCATTATAGCGGCGGTGATCATTATGCTAATTGTGGCGGTAATGGGGCTGACCGTAGTTTCGCTCTATAGCAGGAATATCGGGGGCTCTCAAAATTATGTGCAGTCCCAGCAGGCGTTTTACCTGGCTGAGTCCGGGGTGCAGAGGGCGCTTCTTTCCTTAACCAAACAAAACTGGACGGATTGGTCAGATTGTATTGCCCCCAGCTGCAAGACAATAACGACTAATGTCGCCGGCTATGGAACCTATGATGTTTCGGTGGCAGCTTATAATAGCAATACGCCGACCATAACTGCTACCGGTTACGTGCCGAGTAGCGCAAATCCGCTGGCAAGGAGAGTGGTGGTTGTTCAGCCAAAAAAAGAGAGCCTTTTCAATAAATATGGCGCATTAGCCGGGGGCGGAGGGGGCCCGGGAAACATCGGCATCGATATCAAGGGTAATGGCTTCAGCGACAGCTACGATTCTACTATCAACTGCGCTTACAACACTGTGTGCAACGGGACGCTGAATAAGGGTAACGATGGGGATCTGGCCACCAACTCTGACATAAACATTGTCGGTAACGGGTTCATCTTCGGCGACGCATACACTAGTCCGACAGGCACATTTAGCAATACAGGCTCAATTTCCGGAGCAATATACCGCGATATGGCTGTTCCGTTGAGCCCGGTGACTGTCCCTGCTTCACTGACCTCGCTTTCCAGCGGCGGTGCAATAAGCTCCACGGTAACATTAGCAAGCGGTAACTATAAATTCACTGATATTAATATAAAAAGTAACGATAACTTGATCATAATCGGCCCTGCACAGATATATCTTACAGGCACAAAATCTATCGCGATGGCCGGTTCGTCTAAAATATCAGTGACTGGCAGCGGGCCAGTCGCATTTTATTTTGACGGAAGTGTCAGTATCGGCGGCCAGGGCCTGGATAATGCGAGCACATTACCGAGCAATCTCACCTTATTCGGCACTTCCAGCGCAACCTCGATTAGCCTTAGCGGGCAGGCGAATTTCTACGGCGCGATCTATGCCCCGTCGGCCGAACTTGATGTCACCGGTGGAGGTGATGTTTTTGGTTCGGTCATGATAGATCAGTTAAAGATCGCCACCTCCTGGAACGGCGGATTGCATCATGATACCGGCCTGGTGGTGTATGACCCTAATAATTCGTTGCCGCGATCGGTTGTTTACTGGAATGCCGCAGAGGGATGGAATGAGGCTTATAACAAATAAATGACAAAGGATGCTTATGAATAAAAAAGGCCTGGGCATCATAGCGGCGGTGGTCATCCTGCTTATTATCGCAGTGATGGGAGTGGCGGTAGTCTCGCTTTTGAACCGGAACACCGCAGGTACTGTTAATTACGTGCAATCCCAGCAGGCGTTTTATCTGGCTGAATCCGGGGTGCAGAAGGCGTTTCTGGCCCTGAACAGGGATAACTGGAGCGGCTGGGCAGGTACGGACCCGAAGACCATGCAGGGCAGTTTGGCGGATTACGGCGATTACGATATCTCTGTTGCCGGGCCAGCGGGTGAAAGTCCGCGCATAAGCGCATGGGGTTTTGTACCCGGCAGGTCAGCCTCAGGCATGGCGGTAAGGCGGGTGGATGTCAAGGCAATAAAGACTAACCTGTTCCAGGCTTATGCGGCTTTTGCCGGCGGTTCAGGCTCGGGCAACAGTGTCGCTATAAAACTGGCAGGCAGCAGTTTTACCGACAGTTATGATTCGAGCAAGGGCGCGTATGACGCTGCAGGAAGCGACGGCCAGCTTAATAAGGGAGCAGACGGCGATGTTGGCACCAACACTGATATCGCGGTCCAAGGTAAGGCGCATATTAACGGGGATGCCTCGACCGGCGCAGGAGGTATATTCAGCGACCAATCCGCGGTGACTGGCAAGATAACGCATGAGATGAATATCGCCTTGCCGGAGGTGGTTGTCCCTTCAGGCCTGTTATCGTTGCCTCAGGAGGGCAGCGTGGATTCAAGCCGCGATATCAACGGCAACCATAAATTTACGGCTATCAATCTTTCCGGCGGGGAGGTCCTTACTGTGGCTGGGCCGGCGAGCATCTATCTTACAGGGCCAAAATCTATAAATATAACCGGCGCGGCGGCGATAATTGTTTCGTCTTCCAGCATCGGGCCGGTGGTGGTTTATGTTGACGGCAGCGTTTACGCAAGCGGGCAGGGCATTGTAAACAGCGGCCATAAGCCCGTGGATTTCCAGCTTTACGGCACATCGAGCTGTAAATCCATAGATGTAAGCGGGCAGGGCGATTTTTACGGCCTTGTCTATGCGCCGCAAGCTGACCTTAAGATCGGCGGCCAGGGCGAGCTCTTCGGTTCATATATAGGTAATACTTTACAGATTAGCGGAAGTACAAAGGGCGGCCTGCATCATGATGTTTCCGTAGGGGCTGGCGGCGGTTTCTTGCCGGGATTTATTCCGGGCCTTTGGAGGCCGAAGGACTGGACGGAGGTTTATTAAATCCGCCCCGCCGGTTCCGTCGGGGCTAACTTAAGGGGAGGCATGCCATGGTTATGACGTTTCTGGAATTTGCGGGTACTATTGCTTTGGTGTTTGGCCTATTGCTTTTGCTTTCACCTGAGACGCTTCGCAGGATGCAGGCAGCCTGCGATAAAGGTGTTGTATTATTTGAGAAAAAGTTGTATAATCTTCGCATAGGCTTTGGTATTTCTTTGCTCCTTATTTCAGTGTTATGCTATTTTATCGCTTATTACATCGGTAAAAGATATTAAACAAGAGAAGGTATTTTATGGATCTTAAAGGTTGGAAAGCTTTTCTTAGGGATCTTAAGCCTACCTTAAGGATGTCGAATAAGGGCAGCTCCGGCAAGGTGATCTCTTTTGATTTCGGTAAGGGTTTTGTCAAAGCCGCCTATCTTAACCGCCGCGGCAAAACCTTTGATCTTTTGGCGTTTGATATGGCCAAGTTGTCCAGCCCGGCAGCCAGCAGGGCGGAGACGATAAGTTTCGTCAAGGCTTTCATGCAGAAGAACCGGATCGAGGATAAGGGGGTATATCTGACCGTATCCGATCCGGATTCCATGGCCATAAAGGTTTTGACCCTGCCTGCCTTATCCTACGAAGAGACAATGGAGGCTGTAAAATGGCAGCTCAAAGACGATATCCCCTTTGATGTAGGCAACGCTATCATTAACTGGGAGGTGGTCAAGGAGCAGGTTGACGAGGGGGTAAAGAAGAACGACCTGGTCTGTGTGGCCGCTAAGCGTGAATTTATCGATGCCTGTTCATCGATAGCGGCCGAGTACGGCCTTTCACTTTTGGATATCTCCACTCCCTGGGTCAATTACGGCAATATATTGACTTCTTTTCACGGCGCTCCCCAGATATCAGCTGTCCTTGATATCGGCAGCAATGAAGCGATAATCTGTATCTACCGCAATAATATACCCTACTTCCTGAGAAGCCTGGCTTTTTCTTCTGATAAAGTTACCCAGTCCCTGACCGGCGCATTGATTTCCGAAAAGGGAAGGATCCAGCTTTCAGCTGAGCAGGCAGAAGACCTGAAGAGGGAGGTCGGTATCCCCGGGGATGAGCAGGCTATTTTAAAGTATGATATCAAGGGGATCCAGGTTATTTCGTTCTTAAGGCCTTTATTGGAGGGCCTTGCCCGTGAGATAAAGCTGTCCTTTAATTATTTTTCTTCTAATTTTAAGGAAGATCAGCCCGCAGCTCTTTTTATTACCGGCGGAGGGGCCAACCTTAAAAATTTGGATAATTATCTGGGCAAAGAGCTCGATTTAAAGATCGAAAAGCTCCCGTTCCCTGCAGCTCTTAACCCTGGGGCGGTGGATAAGGATCTTCTCTCGCAGGGGCAGAATCAGATAACCGGAGTTATAGGCGCGGTCATGCCGGCTGCCCATGCCATAAGCCTCCTGCCGCAGGAGATCAGGGCCAAAGAGACGGAGGTGGTCCAGCGCGCATTCTTAAGGGGCACTTCGATCGTGGTTGGCGCGGTTTTATTGTTTTCGTGGCTCGTGCTCGGCGTGCAGGTGCGGGATTATAGAAAGAGGCTTAGTAATGCCAATATACATCTGCAGACGATCCAGAAGATCAAGGTCCTGAAGGAGGATATCGGTGTCATTGAAGCTTTCGTCAACAGGTTGCATAACGGCAAGGTGCCCGCTTACGGGCTCCTGAAACAATTGAGCAACGTTATACCCGGAAATGTGTTCTTAAGCCAGCTTACCCTTGACCAGGCCAAGCATGTCTTGAGCCTGACAGGAGAGATTTCTGCTACCGGAAGCGCAGTCGAGAGCGTGCTTACCGATTTTATGGAGATGATGGAGAGGACTCCGTTTTTTAGAGAAACGGCCCTGGTATCCTCCGAAGATACCGGCTCGGCGCAGAAGTTTGATATAAAATGTGATTTGGCGTACTAAGGCAAGGTAAAAAAATGAAGAAACTATTGGCTTCCCAAAAGAAGATGACGTTAGTAGCGGCTATTGTAATAGCGGCCTTTTTGGTGGTATGGAGCATGATATACCTGCCCCTTAAGGCAAGATTCAATAATATCAAGGTCCAATTAGCCGCAGCTGAGAGCCAGATCCAGGATATTGAGTCTGTAGCCAAGGGGGCAAGGAATCTGGACGAAGGGATAGTCATGGTGGAGAAGAAGTTCGACAGCCTTAAAAGCAGGTTACCCTCCACCGAAGAGGAGACGCTGAGGACGATATCAAGCTATGCACAGAAACTTAATATCCGCCTTGTATACATAAGGCCGTCTCCCAAGAGGGCGCTTTTGGATGAAAATCAAGCTGAGATCAAAGTTATGGGGAAAACCTGCTACGCCATTTTCTTTACGATCTCCGCCAGGTGCAGGGCCTCTGAACTTGTAAGGTACCTTGAGATGTTGGATAAGGACCTGCCGGCGTTTACTACTGTAGAGAAATTACAGGTGAACCGTGACCAGGACAATACGGGCATCCTGAGCGTGAATATTGATATGAATTTGTACCTTATGTCCTAAAGGCGGAGAGCCTAGAAAATATGACTAAAAAAGAGACTGCTCAACTGATCGTAACCGGGTTAATGATCGCGATCCTGATCTTTATCCTGGTTAAGGGTTTCCGCAAGGGGATTCAAAATGCCCAGGATTTAAGGCGCAAGACCCTGCAGTCAAGCGTCCTAACAGGAAAACCGGGAGGCATGCAGGATACGGGCGCGCAGGCTGCTTCGCAAACCGTTCCGGCAGCGGCGGGGCAAACATCATACGCAAGGCTGGAAGCGATCTCCGATAGTATTGTTTTAAAAAGGGACCCTTTCAGTAATGTCCCTGTATTTACCCAGGCAAGGGTTTCCGCAGGCGGAACATCCTTAAGCGGTATCCTCTGGGATGAAACAAGGCCCATGGCTGTCATCAACGGCAAGATCGTCAAGGCCGGGGACACAGTCGATAATAACAAGGTGGTAATTATCAAGAAGGACAAGGTCGTCTTAAATAACGGCACGAAAGATTACGAGCTTAAGCTCGGCGAGTAAGCTTTGTAGAGCCAGGGGATGTTTCTTTCACGTCGGCAGGAAGGGCACTTTTCCTTAGGAAGGTGTCCTTTGTTATTAAGGAATGTCTGCTGCTTTGTCCTTTGGTTCGTGCTCTTATTTAAATCGGTTGATTAGCCCGCTTTTTTGGATTGAGTAGTCTAGATCCCAGAATAAAGAGATTTTCTGTCAAAAAAGCGTGCATAAATTCGCGCATCAATTTACGTTCAGCTTTCGCTTCCGTAAATTGAGCGCTCATTTAGGAGATCAAACTTATGGATTTATGGGAATTATTGAAGACCGGAGGGGCCACCATCTATATCCTGCTAGGATGCTCTGTCCTCTCCATAGGTATTATTATTGAAAGGTGTGTTTATTACCGCATGAGGAGCAAGATAAAAAGGGAAGAGTTCATGCTCTATATCTCCGAGGAGCTCGAGAAAGGCCGTATAAACAGCGCCGTAGAGATATGCGAGGCAACCGATACCCCTTTTTCAAAAGTAGTGCAGATAGGGCTATCATTCGCCGAGCATGATGAGAAGGTGATGGAGAGCGCCATGGAGAGGGGCATAACGGCGGAGACGGTGGAGCTGGAGAAGTTTACCAGCGTCGTCGGCACGATCGGAAGCACCGCGGTCTATATTGGGCTTTTCGGCACGGTATTGGGCATTATAAGGGCATTCGGCGATATCTCCAAGAGCGGTTCGGGCGGGATGAGTGTAGTGATAAGCGGTATCTCAGAGGCTCTTGTTTGCACCGCAGCGGGCCTGTGCGTTGCCGTTCCGGCTGTCATCGCCTATAATTATTTTATCAAGAGGGTGGATGGTTTTGTGACGGACATGGAGTTATGCGCGTCAGAGACCCATGACCTCTTGATGAGCACAAAATAAAAGATGAAGAGGCGCATAAGGAGAGAGAAGTTAGTCGCAGAGATCAATATAACGCCTTTTACCGACGTGATCCTTGTCCTTCTTATAATATTCATGATCGCGACACCACTTATCTCCCAGATGGGGGTAAAGGTCGACCTGCCCCGCGCTAAAAGCGGCCATACAATAGAGTCCTCTGCGCCCCGGGAGCTTGATATTACGATCACCCGTGAGGGTTCGGTATATCTAGACGATAAGCTGGTGACAAAAAAAGAGCTTAACGCGCAGATGAGGTCAGCCTACAGCAGCAATCCCGGGCTGTCTGTGGTGCTCCATTCAGATAAATACGTGAGATTCCAGGATATCGTGAGCGTCTTGGATCCTTTGACCACGCTTGGTATAACGAAGATAAGTATAGCGACAAGGCCGGAGGATTAAACAAGGGAGGCTAGTATGCAGGAGATGTTTAGTAAGGCGTATGAGTATGTCATACGTAATGGATTGAGCCTGGTTTACGCCATACTTATTTTTGTCATCGGGCGTTGGGCGGCGCGTTTGGCGTCCAGGCTTTCTGAAGCTGCCATGGCCAAGGCCAAGGTAAATCTTACATTGGCCTCTTTTGCCAAGAACATCATCTATTATGCTTTGCTTGTTTTTGTGGCCATTGCGGCGCTTAATCAGGTTGGGATACAGACAAACTCTTTTGTGGCGCTTATCGGCGCCGCAGGCCTTGCCGTGGGCCTGGCCTTGCAAGGGTCCCTGGCGAACTTTGCCGCAGGGGTCATGGTCATATTGTTCCAGCCGTTCCAGGTAGGGGATTACGTGGAAGCGGGGGGCGCTGCCGGTACCGTGAAGGAGATACAGATATTCAATACCGTACTCATGACTCCGGATAACAAGAAGGTCATTATCCCGAACGCCAAGGTCACGGCGGATAAGATCGTGATACATCCTAAAGGATAGATTCGTTGTTCGTAAAAGCGGAATAACAGGGGATACTTCCCTTTTTCTCCAGGGGACACTTTTCCAGTACAAGCTATAGACGCGTTGTGAAAAGTGTCCCCTAGCTTTTTAAACAGGAGGCGATAATGGCGTCTTTATTCTCATGGCTCATAATCAAATTTAAGAAACTGGTAGATGCGCTTTTGGGCCGGACCAAGATATTCATTATTATCTTTGGCTGGTTTCTGGTTGCGACCGGCGTTATCATGCTTTTGCGTCCGGAGAAGGCGCGTAAGACGTTGCTGGGACAGGGGTTTGGCTATGTCAAATGGCCGATGCGGATACTCCTGGTTTACCTTATTTTACTTTTATTGCCTTTGGGTTTTGGCGCCAAGGCAATCTGGATGCAAGGGCTGGCTTGGGCGGTGATCATCCTGTTTGTTATGGGGTTCGTGATGCTTAAAAAGAAGGCCTACAGCAAGCTTTCGGAGTGGCTTTACAAAGTGCCGATCCCGTACCTTAAAGGTTACGCCTGCCTGCAGATCGTGGTTGGCGTTTTAATGCTTATCCTGCAGCGGCGCATCTGGTAAAAGTTAGAAGGGGTATTTTCCTCGTAATCGTATTTGGGGACACTTTCCTCAACAAAGTTATTGCTGATCTTGGGAAAGTGTCCCCCAAGCTATAAGGGGGGCGGAAGTGTTTGCGTATGGGTGAGGAAATGGTTGACTACCGTCGGTTTTATGCTAAAATTTAGCTAAGAACAGCTTAAATGAATCCTAAAAGGATAGTCAATTGATAGTCAATGGGGATGGGTGTTTGTGCGATTTAAAGACCTAAGCTTTGCCGGTTTTTACCGGCTAAGGGCTTAGGTTCTTTGTTAAGGGGAGACGTTTGATGCTGGGAAGAAGCGGTGATCTGAATAAACTCAAGGGAGAGATAAAGGCGCTTAAGGCCCGGATCGGGGAGCTTGAGGACGCCAAAGAGGCTTTGGATGTAACACTTCTTGATTGGCAGACGACCTTTGATGCTATCCAGGATCCGGTGATGCTTCTGGATGAGAATAATAAAGTTTTGAGGACTAACCGCGCCATGGAGAAGTTTATGGGCCTGGCCTCTGCGGATATAATCGGAAAAACCTGCTACAAGATCATGCATAACTCCGATTCTCCTGTCCGGGGATGCCCTTTGGAGAAGGCCAAGCGCAGCAGGAAGCATGAGGAGGGCGAACTTTATTTAAAGGATAAGGATAGATGGGTATCTGTCAGTTTTGATCCCATTATCGACGTTAAAGATAACTTCCTGGGTGGGGTCCATATTATTATCGATATTACCGAGCGCAGGAAAACTCAATGTACGTTGGATAATGAGTCATCGTTCCACGCAGCCGTGATCAAGAACGCCGCTGAGGGGATCGCTGTCTGCCATGAGGTCCCGGGTTTTCCTTATGTAAACTTTACGGTCTGGAATGACCGGATGCTTGAGATCACCGGCTATACCGTGGAGGAGATAAACAAAAATGGCTGGTACCAGAGCGTCTATCCGGATGCGGAGTATCAGGAGAAGGCCCGCCAGCGCATGGGCAGGATGCGCCAGGGGGATAATCTGCGCAATGAGGAGTGGGTGATCATTCGTTCAGACGGACAGAGGCGGGTATTAGGGATATCTACCGGAATAATCAAAAGCGCTGACAGCTCGGTCCATGTCATGGCCTGATGCAGGATCTGACCGAGCAGAAGAGGGCGCAGGAGCAGGTGCTAAGCCTGTCAAAGTTTCCCTTAGAGAACCCGAATCCTGTTTTGCGCGTGACAAAAGAAGGTAGGATCATATATGCTAATCCTGCGGCCGAAGCAATATCTTTTTACGGATGTCGATCTGAAGCCGGCCTGTGCGTCCCTGACCGGTGGCAAGAGCAGATCAGGAGGGCGTTTGAGCCAGAAAAAGGCAAGGACGTTGAATTCGAGGTTGAATATGAAGGCAGGGTCGTTTCTTTTATAGTCGCGCCGGTTATGGATATGGGTTACGCCAATCTGTACGGCCGCGACATAACCGAGCGCAAGAGGCTGGAACACGAAGTCCTGCGGGAGAGGGACCTTGCTCAGGCATATTTTGATATTTCGGGGTTCATGATGGTGGTTATTGGCGTTGACGAAAAGGTTGATCTTGTAAACCAGAAAGCATGCGAAATACTGGAAGCCGATAAAAATGATATTATCGAAAAGAACTGGTTTGATAATTTTGTCCCGGAAGCCGAAAGGGAGAATACCAGGTCCGTATTCCATCGCATAATCCACGGAGAGTCCGGCCTCTTCGGTTACTACGAAAATAATATTGCTGTCAAGGGCAGGAATAAACTTATCGCCTGGAATAATACCTGGCTAAAAGATGAAACTGGAAAGATACTCGCTACTTTAAGCTCAGGGGAGGATATTACTGAGAAGAGGCGGGCTGAAGAGGCGCTGGAGTCAAGCGAAAGGCTGTACCATCTCCTGGCGGACAATGTCGTGGATTTTGTTTGGACTACGGATATGGATTTTAATTTTCTTTATGTCAGCCCTTCGGTATCCAAGCTTCTGGGATATAGGCCCGAGGAGCTTGAGCATAAGAATGGAAGCTTTGTTATTACCCCGGAGTGCATGGCTGAAGGGATGAGGGTTCTTTCGGAAGAGCTGGCTTTTGAGGCCTCGGGCAATGTGGATATCTACAGGACGCGCATGTTGAGATTTGAGCATATACGCAAGGACGGTAAGATCGTTTGGGCCGAGGCGAATATCGCGTTTTCCCGCGATAAAGACAAGAAGCCCATAGGTATCATAGGCATATGCCGCGATATTACCGAGCGTTTGAAGTTGGAGACGGAGGCCAAGAAACACTTGCATGAATTGGAGGTCTTCTTTAAGACAAGCGCTGGCAGGGAGGAGAGGATAATAGAGCTCAAAGAAGAGATAAGAAGACTCAAGAAAGAGCTGGGCAAGGTTTAGCCCTGTTTAAAATAACAGCAAAGGCGTACAATATGAGGTTGTCAAATGACGGCGCATAATGAGGAAAAACTTCTTGAAGAAATAAGGCTGTTGAAATCCCGCATAGCTGAGCTTGAGAAGGCAGGGATCGAGTATGAGCAGGCGCAGAAGAAGGTCAAGATCTTTGAGCGTTTTGCCGAGAACTCCGGGCAGGGTTTTAGCATGTTTTCCTTAGATGGCAAGATCACCTATGTAAACCAGGCTCTTTGCAGGCTGTTTGAGGAGAAGGCCCCCGGGGATGCGATGAAGAAGAGTGTCTGGGATTATTATCCTGCCGGGCTCCACGATTATGTGCGCAAAGAAGTCCTTCCTACTGTCATAAAGCAGGGGCAGTGGGTAGGGGAATCGCTGATCGTTTCCAGCAGTGGCAGCACGATACCTGTCATCGAGAATATCTTTATCATTTCGGATGATAATGGCAATCCTTTGTATTTTGCCAATGTAATAACCAATATATCCTTGCGTAAAAAAAGCGAGGATGAAATATTGTTCAAGACCACAATGCTTGAGGGCCAGTCTGAGGCTTCGCTTGACGGGATATTCGTCGTAGACGATAAGGGCGTAGTGGGCCTGACCAACAAACGTTTTATCCGGATGTGGGAGATCCCCGAGGATATCCTGGCCAAGAAGGATAGCGAAGCGCTCCTGCGCCATGCGCTAAGCCAGTTGAAATACCCAGAGGATTTTATTGGCAAGGTAAGGTATCTTAACGAGCACAGGCAGGAGAAAAGCGACGACGTGATAGAGTTCAAGGATGCAAGGTATTTTCACAGTTACTCGGCTCCGCTTATCGACCCCAACGGCGATTACCGCGGCAGGGTCTGGTATTTCCGCGATATCACCGAGGCCAGAAAAATGGAGGAGGAGAGGGAGAGGCATTTGCATAACCTTGAGGTATTTTACAAATCCAGCATGGGCAGGGAGCAGCGCATACTTGAATTAAAGAACAAGATGCAAGAGCTGGAGGAGAGGTTAAAGAAACAGTAATGGGGACCTTATGATGTATTTTTCGTTTATTTTTGCCATCCTGAGCTTAGCGGTATTGATAATCCTGGCCTACGCCTTGTTTAAAAACAGGTTTACGGCAAGGGCTTCCGCTATCACGTCCAGCAATATAATCTCTATCATAAGCGATGGCTTAATACTCTTAGATAAGAACGCGCATATTATAAATGTGAATAAGGCGGCACTGGCTATCCTCGGATACAGCGAGTCCGAGCTTGTGGGCAAGCCTTTTTGCGATTACTTCTGCCGAGACGCAAACAGAGCAGATGTCCCGGAGAAGATCGCCAGAGGAGAGCCCGTCAAACTCTATGATTACCATCTGCAGGCCAAGAATAAGCAGGAGATATTGATCATTCTTACTGCTACTCCTTTGAGGGGAAGTGATGGCAATATCGCAGGGACCGTTTGCCTCCTGACCGATATTTCAGAGCGCAGGCGCATGGAGGAGGCGTTGCGCCAGAGCGAGACCATGCTTAAAAGCCAGGTAGAGAAGCTTGATTCGGCATTAAAGGAAGCGGCCGAGGCGCGCGAGATCATGGTCAGCATGCTTGAGGATAATAATGAGGTAAGGGTCCAGCTCGAAAATAAGCTGGAGGAGCTCAAGCGCACAGAATCCATGCTTATCCAGAGCGAGAAACTCGCATCTTTAGGCAGGCTTATTTCGGATATGGCCCATGAAGTCAATAATCCCCTGATGATCATTACCGGAAACGCCCAGCTCGCCCTTATGGAGGAGCCGCAGAGCAAAGAAGTGGAAAATCATCTGAAGATCATAGTTGACCAGTGCAACCGGGCAAAAGGCATTATCGAGCGGCTGTTAAAATTCTCAAAGCCGAGCAAAGGCGAGATACGGGAGGTAAAGATCGAAGAAGTCGTTGAGGGCGTGCTTACTTTAATAGAGCATCAGTTTGGGTTGAGGAATATAAAGTTCATAAGGAACTACGCCCTCCTGTTGCCGCCTATCAAGATAGATGATAAACAGATACAGGAGGTTTTCGCCAATCTGCTGACTAATTCAGCCGATGCGATGTCCACAGATGGCAGCATAACTGTTTCTACCTTAAGAGAAGGGGATTATATCCGTGTAGAGTTTAAGGATACGGGGCAGGGTATTTCGGAAGAGAACCTGAATAAGATATTTGAGCCGTTCTTTACCACAAAAGATAAGGGAACGGGCTTAGGGTTGGCGGTCTGCTATGGGATCATGCAGGCCCACGGAGGCCAGATAAAGTTCAGCAGCAAGCTCGGGGAAGGGACTACTGCCATAATCCTTCTGCCCGTTAAGGAGGTGAAGACTAGTGTATAAGATCCTCGCGGTTGATGATGAGCCGGAGATATGCAAGATAATAGATAAATTCCTGACCAAAAAAGGCTATTGCGTAATGGTGGCTTACAGCGGCGAAGAGGCCCTGGCCAGGCTTGATAGGGAAAAGATGGATCTGATTATATTGGATAAAAAGATGTCCGGGATAGGCGGATTGGGGGTGCTGCACGAATTAAAGAGAAGGAAGTCGGGCATCCCTGTTATTATACTTACGGGCTCGTTGGGAGCCCGCGATGAGGAGGCTAAGGAGATGGGCTCTCTGGATATCCTGCATAAACCCATTGACCTGAATCAGCTATTGGAAAAAGTCAATCACAGGCTGGCAAAGGCGTAGGTGTTTTAAGAAAGGCCGGTATGATTTCGAAAAAAGTTATACATAAACCTCGGAAGATCGATACTTTAAGCAGCGGTATCATTTCGATACTTGTGCATGACATAAACAACCTTCTTGGCATCATAAAGGGTTATTTTGACCGGGCGTTGATGGATGAAGAGGAGCTTCCTAAGGGGCTGGTTGAAAGCCTGCCTATCGGATTGCGGGCCACGGAGGACCTCGCGCGCCTGGTCTTAAACCTCGCCGATATTGCCAAGATCGAAGAGAATATCTTAAAGCTTCGGCTGGAGAGAACCGATATAAACGAGCTTATCCGTTTGGCGGTAGCTAAAACCAAGTTGGCCGCGCAGGATGCGGATATCTCTTTATCTATAGGGCTGAAGAAAGCGCCCGTCAAATTTAATGTCGATAAAAACCTTATCTTGCGCACGGTTGTAAGCCTAATATCCAGCGCCATAAAATCTACTGCTTCGGGAGGGCATATTGGGGTTAGCGCTGGGATGAGCGGCAAAAGTCTGAAGATCAGCGTTGAGGATACGGGGTTCTGGATCCCTCCGCAATACAGGAGGAAGATATTCGAGAAGTACGCGCAGGCCGAGGTCAAGGAAGCTAATTTAAGAAGGGGCAGGGGGCTTAACCTTGTTTTCTGCAAGCTTGCGGTAGAGGCGCACGGCGGCAGGATATGGATGGATTCGGACCGTAAGCGCAAAGTAAGCACTGTATTCTTCATGATACCGGGAAAGCGGTAATGGAAAAAAAGAGCATACTTATAGTCGATGATGAGCTTGAAATGAGGCGCCTCTTGAGCACTTTCTTCGAAAAGAAGGGCTATAAGGCGGTAGCCGTAGAAAGCGGGCTCTTGGGTTTAAGGCTTTTATCCCGGTTAGGATTCGATGCCCTTATAAGCGATGTAAAGATGCCTTTTATGGATGGCATAGAGTTTGCTACAAAGGCAAGGAAATTCAACCCTGACCTTGTAATAGTCATGCTTACCGGATACGGTTCTCTGGATGCCGCCCAGCAGGCTATCAGGATCGGTGTGCAGGATTTTTTAACCAAGCCTGTAGAGTTGGATAAGCTTCAGGATTCGGTAGAACGCGGGCTGGAGGTAATTGCCGGGAGGAAGAAAGACGCGGAATATTATCTGAATCTGCAGGAAGAATTAAAATCCGATAAAGACAAGCTTGATTCAATGAAAGAAGAATTGGTCTCTCTTATCGGGCATGAGTTCAGGACCCCCATCGCGGTTATAACTGAGGGGTTCGATATAATGAAAGGGATGATCCAGACGCCGGCTGAAGATAAAATAGGCGCATTGGCAAGTGACAAGAAGGATGGCGTTTTTAGGGCTATTGATCATGGCCGGCGCAGGCTCCTTGGTGTAATAGAGGATATAACTTATTACCTGGATCTAAGCAGGGGGAGTATAAGGCTGAATAGGGTCAAGGTGAATTTGGGAGTTTTTCTGGGAGAAAGCCTCGACGGCTTCAGGCAGCTATTGTCCGGCAGCAAATCTACGTTGGAGGAGAGGTTTGCCGAGGAGAATGATTCTGCGGATATCGACAAAGATAAATTCCTGGATGTAGTGGCCCGGCTTATCAATAACGCCGCCTACCATAATCCTGACGGCTGCCGGATCATCCTGGAGCTGTCTTCTGCCATGAGGCAGGAAGGCGGTAAAGAAAAAAGATTTATCCGCATAGTTATAAGGGATGACGGGCTGGGGATCGATGAGCATATATTTGAGAATATTTTTACACCTTTTAGCGCCAGCGATATGATGCACCACGGCAGGGGCCTGGGGTTTGGCCTTGCCATCTGCAAGAAGGTGGTGGACCTGCATCAGGGGCATATAACGGTGGAGAGCGCCAAGGGCCAGGGGGCGTCGGTGATTATTGAGATTCCCGCTGTTTGAATTCCGTACATCGTACTTCGTAAAACCTAAATCGTAAATTGTGAGCGAAGTACGAAAGACGAAGTACGGTCACAGAATTTCCTTGATATACCGGGGCATTGCTAATATAATTATTTACAAGAATTTGCTAACCACGGCCTAATTCTCAAGGCCATTGAAGCTATCTATAGATATAATTTAACTTGATTTAACTATTAAGGAGAACCTAAAAAATGTTCAAATTTCTTCTGCCCAAAGAGTTTAATTTTTTCGAGCTTTTAGAGAAGATGTCAGGCCATGCTGTGGAGGCTGCGGCATATTTCAAGGAGCTGGTCGCCAAGGGCGGTATCGACGAGAACGCTTTAAGCAAGATGCATGATATCGAGCATCAAGGCGATGAGGTCGCGCATGACATTATCCAGCAGTTGAATAAGACCTTTATTACGCCGTTTGACCGTGAGGATATTCATGCTTTGGCCAAGGAGCTCGATGATGTGATCGATATGATCTATACCATTGTCAGCCGGATGAAGATCTATAAGCTCACCAAGGTCAATAAGAACCTTGTCGAGTTCTCTTTAGTGATCGAGGAGTCTGTCCGTCAGGTCGCTTGCGCCGTGAAGGGCTTGCGCAAGACCAATGACGGGGAGGCGATACTTGCCGCTTGCGTCGAGATCAATAGGCTGGAGAATGTGGCTGATTCCATGAGGGATAAGGTGCTGACCGAGCTTTTTGAGAACGAAAAAGACCCTATCGCGGTGATCAAACTGAAAGAGATCTATCAGGACGCCGAGACTGTGCTTGATATCTGCGAGGATGTGGCGCACGTTGTCGGCTCAATACTTGTAAAGCAGGCTTAAATCCTATGACATTTGAGATACTCCTATTAATTGCTTTAGCTCTCGTATTTGATTTCCTGAACGGTTTCCACGATTCCGCCAACTCCGTAGCTACCGTTGTTTCTACCCGGGTTCTCTCCCCAAAGCATGCTGTCATGTGGGCCGCGTTCTTTAATTTCATAGCGTTTTTATTTTTCGGACTGCATGTCGCCAACACCATCGGCAAGGGGATAATCGATATCGCGATCGTCGATAAAAGCGTTATCTTCGGCACGCTTGTCGGCGCATGCGCCTGGAACCTGATCACCTGGTTTTTCGGGCTTCCCACGAGTTCGTCGCACGCGCTCATCGGGGGGATGATCGGCTCGGCTTTGGTCAAATCCGGCACAAAGGCCCTTGTCTGGAAGGGGATCTTAAAGACCATAACTTTCATCTTCGTTTCTCCGGTCTTCGGCTTGCTTTTGGGTTTGGGTTTCGGCGTTATAGTGTATTGGATATGCCGCAAGAGTGCGCCGTTTAAGGTGGATTATTTCTTCAGGAAGGGCCAGCTTTTTTCAGCCGCTTTGTATAGTTTGGGGCATGGCGGTAACGACGCCCAGAAGACCATGGGCATAATCGCAAGCCTGCTTTTCTCCGCCGGGCTATTGGGCCCGACGTTCCATATACCGTTTTGGGTAGTGATCTCCTGTCAGGCAGCCATAGCGTTGGGCACCATGTTCGGCGGCTGGCGCATAGTCAAGACCATGGGCCAGAAGGTGGCAAAAATCAAGCCCATGGAAGGGTTTTGCGCCGAGTCGGGGGCAGCTGCAACGCTCTTTATCGCCTCGGGCTTTGGCATACCGGTAAGTACTACGCACACTATTACCGGAGCTATTATGGGCATCGGTTCGCTCAAACGCTTAAGCGCGGTAAAGTGGGGGGTGGCCGGGACAATAGTCTGGGCCTGGATACTGACGATACCATGTTCAGCGGCGATATCCGCGTTGGCGTATTGGTTGATACGCCGGTTGGCTTAGGAGTTCCACCTGTCATTGCGAGGAGGGCAAAGCCCGACGAAGCAATCTAAAATCATGATTGCTTCGCTCGCCTAAAGGCTCGCTCGCAATGACGGCAAGGGGACGATTCACGAACAACGAAAAACGAAGTACAAGGTTTTATTGGATTGTTGCGTCGGATAATAGTTACATAAAAATAGCTGTATTATCCGACATAAATTACTGACATGTTATAGAGGGTAATTTAATGGAATCCAAGATAGGGCACCTGAAAGTAGATATATTCAAGATAAAGAACCGCAGCGGCTATGCCGCGGTATGCTGTGAGCATCTTACTGAGGGCAAAGACCAGCAAGAGGCCTATGACAGGATGGTCAAAGCGCTGCGCCGCACAAATAATAAAGAAACAGTGTAGGTATGTCAAAAGGAGGAGTTATGAATAAGGCTGCATTGGTTATGGTTTTGTTTCTGGTTTTGGCAGGGGCAACCTTGTGCGCGGCTGATGACGCAAGCATGGCGGCCAGAGTCGGCGGCAATCTTTTGACTTGCTTAGGCCAGATATCGGACATAGACTGGGTCGCTTCAGCAGTGACAGTCAGATACATGCAGACGCAGGGGTACCTCGCTTATGACGAAATAACTCTTTTTGTCCCCCGCAGCGCTACTATCCAGAAGCGCGGCCGCTCTGTCGGGCTTTCCGAGCTGCAGATAGGGGACCAGTTGACCGCGGAGTACGTAAATGCTTCCCCGGGCCCGCTTAAGGCAGTTAAAATTACCGTTGTCGGCCAATAGGGAGCTTCAAGAAAAATAATGAAAGACAAATTGATGCGTTTTTTGAGGAGTTTTCGTTTTCAGGTCACGGTCTTCATGCTCTTGGCCGTGTTCATCGTACTGGTAATGGTCAACACCATTATTTACAATTTCACTATCCATTCCCAGTTTGTCCAGCTGAGGACCAACCTCAAGGCGCAGGCAGCAACAGCTTCGCTTCTGGTTGACGCCGAATCATTAAGCAGGGTGCCTTTAAGCCGGGAGGGGGTTAATTCTCCTTATTATCAGGCGGTGTTGGATAAATTGCTTAAAATAAGGAAGGTAAATCCTTTAATTAAATATATTTATACCATGGCCAAAACTGATGATGCTAAGACGCTGCAATTCATTGTCGATCCGGATGTCTCGGTGGTCAGGCGCGGGAGAAAGCTCACCTCTTTCCCGGGAGACAGATATGACGCCTCAAGGATGCCCGAGATGCTTAATGGATTCAGCGCCCCTGCCGCGGACAAGGAAATGACGATCGATGAGTGGGGCATTACTGTTTCCGGTTATGCCCCGATCGTTGATGCCAGCGGCAGGACAATAGCGGTCCTGGGGATGGATATCGCGGCGGATGATATTTACAGGCTCCGGCGGCTAGTATTGAACAGGATGATCCTTGTGACCCTGATCGGGGTAGTTCTGTCCTTGTTTTTCAGCCTTTGGCTTTCGCGGGCTGTGGCGGAGCCCGTAAACCGGCTGGCCCAGGGGACCCGGCGCATCGCGATGGGCGAACTTAAATACCGCGTGGATGTCGGCGGGCCCGATGAGCTTTCGCAGCTTGGAGAGTCTTTTAACAAGATGGCCTCAAGCCTTATGGAGGCCAGGAAGAAACTTGAGGATTATTTCTATCATGTGGTCCAGGCCCTTATCCGCGGCCTTGAGGCCAAGGACCGCTACACCAGCGGCCATTCCCAGAGGGTAGGCGACTACTCTTACAGGACAGCCCTCAAGCTGGGATTCAGTTTAGAGCGGGCCCAGCTTCTGAAAGAGGCGGCGGAGCTTCATGATATAGGCAAGCTCGGGATCAGGGAGGATGTCTTAAATAAGAACGGCGGCTTTACCAAGGATGAATGGGATGTTGTAAGAGGGCATCCGGTGGTTGGAGAAGAGATATTAAGGCCCGTATTTATTGACAAAGAGCTCCTGTCGGTCGTGCGCTCCCACCATGAGAATTACGACGGCACCGGTTACCCTGACCACTTGAAGGGCGACCAGACCAGCATCATGGCGCAGATCGTAGCTGTCTGCGATGCCTATGACGCCATGACCAGCGACCGGCCCTACCGCTCGTCTTTTGATAAATATTTTGCGATGGCTGAGCTTAAAAAGAAGTCGGGAGTGCAGTTTAATCCGGTGGTCGTGCGGGCTTTCCTTGATGTCCTGGAAGAGAGGGATAAGAAGAATGAGGCTTAGGAAAAGTTTATTAATTTTGGCAAGTATCTTCCTTTTGGCGGGCGCGGCTAGTGCCGAGTCTATTGATATCCTCGGGATACAGGTTCCCCTGATCGAGGGCGCCGAACTTATCATGAGGGATTCCGGATCCTCCAAGGATGCAAAGGTTGCCACTTATTTTGCGGATGATGCCGTCAGCGCCGTTACCGAATTTTACAGGATGTATTTTGTAAAGAACGATTTTTTGATCATAGGCGGGGATACGGACGATAATTTTGATATCTCGGTGAAGAAAGGCGATGCGATGTTCGGCATGAAGGTCTACCGCCAGAATGAGCGCACGCTTATACAATTTATATGGTAAATAGTTTCTTAAAATTTACTTTCCTAGGGGCCTGTGCCTTCTTATTGTCCGGTTGCGCTACGCTTTATAATCCGGCTACCGGCAGGAATGAGGTTATTTTTATTAACAGCGCCACCGAGGTTGCTATCGGTGAGGCCACCAAGGAGGAGCTTTTTAAGAAACAGCCCCTTCTGAATAACCCTGTCCTTGAAGCGAGGGCCAGGCGCATAGGCTCTCGTTTGGCAGCTGTTTCGGACCGCAGGGATATCGAATATAAATTTTATGTTCTTGATGATAAGGAACTTAACGCCGTGACCCTTCCGGGCGGGCTTATTTATGTGAACAAGGGCCTTATGGATATTTTAAATGACGATGAGCTCGCTTATGTCCTGGGGCATGAGACAGGGCATGTAGCGGCGCGGCATATCGCCAAGAAGCTTCAGGCGAACATGGCTTATCAGGCCCTGCTTACCGTAGCCTTTGCGGGCTTAGGCGATAATGCCCAGTCAGGAAAGTCCGCCGGAAATGTGATCACGGGGGTCGATACGGTCTTTAGCCTGGTAGGATTAAAATACAGCAGAAATGATGAATTTGAAGCGGACCGGCTGGGGGTAAAGTATTCATATGCGTCCGGGTTTGATCCAAGCGCATCATTATCGGCTCTTGAGAAGATAAAGAAGGAAGAGGGGCCGAATTGGAAGGTTTTAGAGTATTTTCGCACCCACCCCTATGTAGATGAGCGCATAAAGGCCCTCAAAGAGCTTATCCCCAAGGTAAAGAACAGGCAAATCTAAGAGCGATCATTATGAAGAAGTTTATGCTGCTTGCTATGCAAAAGGCAGAGGGCGGGATAAAAAACGGCCAGACTCCTTTCGGCGCCTGCATTGCCAAGGGCAGTAAGGTTATCGCATGCGCTCATAACGGCGTATGGAAGAATACGGATATCACCGCGCACGCCGAGATCCGGGCGATCCGGGCCGCCTGCAAGAAACTTAAGACTATCGATCTGTCCGGCTGCGTATTATATTCTACCTGCGAGCCCTGCCCCATGTGTTTTTCAGCCTGCCACTGGGCGGGGATCCCGAAAGTAGTATACGGCTGCCGCATCAGCGACGCCAAAGGTTTTGGTTTTAACGAGCTTGAGATCACTGCGGATAAAATGAAGAAAACAGGCAAGAGCAGGATAAAGCTGGTCGGGGATTGTATGCGCAAGGAGAATCTGGAGTTGTTTAAGGCCTGGGCGAAGCGCAGGGATAGTCAAGCATACTGAATTCGTCGTTCGTCTTTCGTAAAACTAATCCTTCACGAACAACGAACGACGAGAATGAAAGGACAAAATGAAACAACAAATCTACTATCATCACACTGACTGCGGCGGGGTGGTATATTACGCGAATTACCTGAGTTTTTTCGAAGAGGCGCGCACGGAGTTCTTTGTTGAGCGCGGAATTTTTATGAAGGAGATTCTTAAGGCGGGCACAGGCTTTGTGGTCGCGCGGCAGGAGGTTGATTATAAGGCGCCTGCTGTTTACGGAGACATCCTGGATATCAAGGCTTCGGTTTCCGAGGCCTCAGGCGTAAAGATCATCTTTGAGCAGGAGGTGTATAACCAGAATAAGCAGCTTCTGACTAAGGGAAAGACCATAATGGTCTGCGTGGATAATAATCTAAGGCCCAAGGCCATCCCGGAGGAGCTGCGCGCCAAGATTTCAGGAGGAAAAGCTTGATGGATGCTTTTGAAGCTCTGAAGACGCGCAGGAGTATCAGGTCTTTTAAAGATAAGCCCATACCTAAAGATGTTATCGACAAGATTACGGATGCCGGCCGTTTTGCGGCTACGGCCAGGAATGTCCAGCCCTGGGAATTTGTGGTAGTGACCAGCCGCGATACTTTAAAGAAGCTTGCGGATCTGGCGGAGAACGGAAGGTTTATAGCGAATGCCGCGGCTTGTGTTGTGGTTTTTTCATCGGATACCAAGTATTACCTTGAGGATGGCTGCGCTGCCACCGAAAACATAATGTTGGCTGCGCGCGCAGAGGAGGTAGGCAGCTGTTGGGTGGCCGGTGACAAAAAGCCTTACTGTCAGGATGTCGCGGGTTTATTGGGTGTGCCGCCTTCATATAAGCTGGTGAGCCTGATCCCCATGGGCTATCCTGAATCAAAGGATGCTTTTTTCGCCGCCTCAAAAAAGGACCTAAAAGACATGCTCCACTGGGAGAAGTTTTAAAATGGTGTTTGTTTCCGGAGGGGGCGGCTGTCTTCTGCCTTTATTGATCGTTCTTAATCTTTTTTTCGGCCGGCTGATCTTTAGCCCGCGGGACTGGTTCCTCGTCGGAATAGCCTTGATATTGATGCTTATCTTGAGCCTGCGCTGGGGCGCTGCCCGCTCTTACGTAACGCCCAAAAAGCGCAAAGGCGTAATAGATGTCGAGGGCAAGGTAGTGGAGGAGAAGCGTAAAATCAGCATGTAGTTGTAGTGTAAAGTTTACAGTTAACAGTGCACATCTTGTATTTTAGTTTAAAGGAACTTTCTTGACATTTTGTATATACATGATAACATATCCTCTATTTATAACCATAGAGGGTTTGTAAAACATAGAAAGGGAGGGTTTGAAAGATGGGAAGTTTTGATCTGTTGCTTTTGGCACCTGTAGGCTCAATAACCGCACTTATGTTTGCGGCGTATTTAGCGTTCTCGATCCTTAAAAAAGACCAGGGGACACCCGCAATGAAGGAGATCGCTCAGGCAGTCAGGGTAGGGGCGCATGCGTATTTGAAGAGGCAGTATATAGGCGTTTCTATATTTTTTGTGGTCGTGTTTTTTATCCTGATGGCGCTTTCGTTAAAAGGGTACTTGGTCATATTCGTGCCTTTCGCGTTTCTTTCCGGAGGTATTTTCTCCGGCCTTTCCGGTTTTATCGGGATGACTATCGCGACCCAATCCTCCAACCGCACAGCCGCGGCTGCCCAGAAGAGCCTTAATTCGGGCTTGCGCGTTGCCTTTTCAAGCGGCGCGGTCATGGGCCTTACTGTAGTCGGCTTAGGCCTTTTGGATCTGAGTATCTGGTATTATTTCCTTAACTGGTATTATACTGCGCATCCTTTACCGTTTGGCGCGGATAAGATCGCAGCTATTACCTCAACTATGCTTTGTTTTGGCATGGGTGCCAGCTCTCAGGCGCTCTTTGCCCGCGTGGGCGGAGGCATCTTTACCAAGGCTGCCGATGTCGGGGCGGACTTAGTCGGCAAGGTAGAGGCGGGCATCCCCGAAGATGATCCGCGTAATCCCGCAGTCATCGCTGATAACGTGGGGGATAACGTGGGTGATGTCGCCGGGATGGGTGCTGATCTTTATGAGTCTTATGTCGGTTCGATCGTGGCCACTTCCGCATTAGGCGTTGCCGCAGGATTAGGCCTTGCCGGAGTGACCGTTCCTATGGTCATGGCTGCAGTAGGTGTTCTCGCCTCGATCATCGGGACCTTCTTTGTCAGGAGTAAAGAAGAAGCAAGCCAGAGCGTTTTACTGGCGGCTTTAAGAAAGGGCGTTTTCACCAGCTCATTTTTGGTAGCAGTAATATCATTCTTTTTAGTATGGAAGACTCTGGGTTGGGAGCATATCGGAGTGTATTATTCAGTTTTGGCAGGCCTTGTTGCAGGCGTCTTAATAGGCCTTTGCACGGAATATTATACCTCAAGCGGCTTTAAGCCGACGCGTTTTATCGCTGAGCAGTCCCTTACGGGCCCGGCTACGGTCATAATCGGCGGCCTTGCGGTAGGGATGATGTCCACGGCCCTACCCGTTATTATTGTGGTGATCGCGATACTGGCCAGCTATTTTCTCTCTGGTGGCGCAGCTAATCCTAATGCCGGGCTTTATGGCGTGGCGATCTCTGCTGTTGGGATGCTTTCTACGTTAGGTATAACTCTGGCTACGGATGCTTACGGCCCGGTTGCGGATAATGCCGGCGGAAACGCCCAGATGGCGAATCTTCCTCCTGAAGTAAGGAAGAGGACCGATGCCTTGGATGCTTTAGGAAATACAACGGCTGCTACAGGCAAGGGTTTTGCCATAGGGTCTGCGGCTTTGACTGCGTTAGCGCTTATCGCAGCCTACCGCGACCAGGTGCAGCTTATTATCGCCAATAAAGGGTTAAATATGTCTTTGGATCTAAGCTTGATGAACCCTAAGGTGCTTGCCGGTCTATTCTTAGGCGGCATGCTTCCTTTCTTATTCTGCTCGATGACTATGCGCGCGGTAGGAAGGGCAGCCGGTAAGATCGTTGTTGAGGTAAGAAGGCAGTTTAAGGAGATAATCGGGCTCATGGAGGGCAAGGCTAAGCCTGATTATGCCCGTTGCGTCACTATCGCTACGGCAGCCGCGCAGAAAGAGATGATCGCGCCTTCGCTTCTGGCTATCATAGCTCCGATCCTTATTGGGGTCCTGGCGGGGATCGATGCGGTGGCCGGGCTTTTGATGGGCGCTACGGTGACCGGTTTTGTTCTGGCAGTAATGATGGCCAACTCCGGAGGCGCCTGGGATAACGCCAAGAAATACATAGAAGAAGGGCATCACGGAGGAAAGGGTTCGCCCGCGCACAAGGCAGGAGTTGTGGGCGATACAGTGGGAGACCCGTTCAAGGATACCTCCGGCCCCAGCTTAAACATCCTTATTAAGCTTATGTCCATGGTTTCGATAGTTTTTGCTTCGTTCATCATCTCAAATACGCTCATAAAGTAGAAAATCAAAGGGGACGGTTCTATTTTTTCTTGAGAACCGTCCCCTTTTTTTGCCCTTTTTTTGCTTTCCTGCTTTCCTTTACGGTGCTATAATATATCCATTATGAGCGATCTGGAATTCCTCCAGAGGTGCCTGACGAAAGACGGGACGGCCTGGGATGAGTTCTTAGAGAAGTATTCCCGCCTTATTTACAGCTATATCCACTACGTTTTGACCTCCAAAGGATCCCGCCTGGCCAGGGACGCAAGCCAGGATATATTCCAAGAGATAATATTCTCGTTAATCAAAGACAACTTCAGGAAATTAAAGAGTTACAAGGCCAGGAATGGTTGTACTCTTGCCAGTTGGTTAAGGCAGGTTACTATTAACGCTACCATAGACTACCTGCGCATGCAGAAACCGGCAGTTTCTATTGACGCGGAGCTGGGTGAGGATTTCAGCCTGAAGGATATCCTTCCTGCCGATATGGCGGATGCCCCGGAGAGCCTTAGTAGCAAGGAGAAATCCGCCGCCCTTGCGGATTGCATCGAGAAGCTTGCAGTGGATGATAAGTATTTTCTTGAGCTGCATGTGAATCAGGGAGTAAGGCTTGAAGATATGAAGGGGGCCCTTGGCCTTTCCCGGGGAGCGGTGGATATGCAGAAGTCCAGGATCCTGGGCTGGTTGAGGGATTGTTTCAGAGGCAAAGGTTTTTCGTTAGATTTTTAAGTTTTTATCGTCTATTTATCAGGAGGGTATATATGCAGGGCAGATTAGAGGGTTTGGCCAGGTTTGCTTACAGGAGGTGGAAGTTGAGCCTCCCTAAGGCGGATTCCGGCCATCCTGATGAAGAAACATTATCCTGTTTTCTTGAGGGCCGGCTTGGCCAGAAAGAGGCGGCAGGTATAAAGGAGCACCTGGTAAGCTGCCATGATTGCGCCGAAGCGGCTGCCCTCGGCATAAGATCTGCCGGCCTTGAATTAAAGGATCTCCCTGCCGGGCTTATTGAGACGGTAAGGGGTAAATTGCTGCGGCCTGATACCGCGCCTTTTTTGGAGATAGTCCTGCGGCTTAAAGACAGGTTCTTTGAGATCGTAAATACGACCGGAGACATACTGCTCGGACAGGAGCTCTTGCCTGCCCCGGTATTGCGCAGCCGTTCTATAAAGGGCCTAAAGGATGAGGTCGTGATCCTCAAGGATTTCGAGGAGATAAGGCTGGAGATCAAGGTTCAGAGCAAAGGCGCTAATTTCTTTGACCTTTCGATCATTGCTAAGGATAAAAAGACACAAAAACCGCTCAAGGACCTGAGGATCACCCTGATCAAAGAAGATCTTGAGCTGGAGTCTTATCTTAGTACTTTAGGTTCGGTTTCTTTTGAGCACGTTATATTGGGAAAGTATCGCCTGGATATATCTAATCCTAGGGAGAGCCTGGCTTCGGTATTAGTGGATATAAATATCTAACAGGTGCGATAAATGCAGGATAATACGTTGGTCCTGGAGATCCTGAGAGACGGCGAACTCCTTAAGATGAGCCTCTTTGAGGATAAAGAGGCATCTTCTACCCTGCGGCATTACAGCCAGTGCAGCGTCTATTTTCCTGAGATCGACAAGCTATGCGCTGATGTTGTATCTATTCTGGGCAGGTCCGGCAGGCAAGGCGCTGCCGGCGCCCCCCACCTTATTGAGGCCCTGACCAAATCCGGGCACATCCTCTGGAGCCATCTTTTGACAAGGCAAGTCAAGGAGCGGCTTAAATCCACCCCTATACAAAATCTTATCCTTTCTTTAGACGAGGAGCTCATTAATATACCCTGGGAGCTTCTCTATGACGGCAGCAACTTCCTTTGTCTTAATTTTAGCCTCGGAAGGCTGGTCAGGACCAGGCGGGATGCCAGGCCGGCCAGCTATCGGAGTTCGCCCGGCACGCTCAAGATGCTGATCCTGGCTAACCCAACGGATGACTTAAAAGGGGCCTACCTTGAGGGCATAAATATAAAGAACCAGTTTGACCGTAAAAGAAGCAGCGTCCACATCAGCCTCAAATCTACCTCTATCGATAAGCTTTATGTAAAAAAGAATATCCATGATTATGATATCGTGCATTTCGCAGGCCACTGCGAATATGAGCCCCTTGACCATCGTAACAGCGGCTGGATCCTTTCTGACGGGAGATTCTCGGTGCATGATATCATGAAGATGGGGGAGAGCGAGTCCCTGCCGAGCCTCATCTTCTCAAATGCCTGCCATTCGGCGGAGGCAGGGCCTGATCTGATGGGAGCGGATTACCAGCGCAGGCATTACAACCTGGCCTCAGCGTTCCTTTTCTCAGGGGTCAGGCATTATATAGGCGCAATACGCAGGATCGAGGATCCGTCAAGTTACAGTTTTGCCAGGGAGTTTTACCATCATCTTCTTCTTGGCAGCTCCGTAGGCGAAAGCGTACGCCTGGGCAGGATGCATTTGGTCAAGGAACACGGCATATCCGCCCTTGCCTGGCCGAGCTACCTTCTTTACGGAGACCCTAATTTTGTTTTCTTTCGTCGGATAGCGGTAAGAAAGAGGCGGCAGGGGATAAAGGAGTGGGCCGGCAGCCATAAGAGGCATATGAGCTCATTTTTAGTTTCAGCGTTGGTGTTAGTTTCGGGGGCCGCTTTATTCTCGTTTTTCATGAGCCTGCATCCGGGCTCGTACTCAGATTTTCTGAAAGCGCAAGGGGCTTATTATGCAGGGGACAATAAGGAAGCGGCTGAGCTTGCCCTGGCGGTAATCAATAAGGATCCGTCATTATTGCCCTCTTATCCGCTGCTTGCGGATACTTACTTAAGAATGGGCAAAAAAAGTGATGCCTTGAAGGGTTACTTTGATTACGCGCTCAACGCAGAGAAGAATAATGACAAAAAGGCGTTGGCTGACGCTTATATCGGGATCGGCTGGTTTTACTATTTGGATTGCGATTATGCCAGGGCGCTTGATTTCTACAATAAGGCGCTATTTATAAGCCGGCGGTCCGGGGATAAGCTTAATGAGGCGGCCGCCCTGAGAAAGCTCGGGGTGTTGTCAATAGACAAGAAGGATTTCACGGAAGCCTTTCAGTATCTGACCAGAAGCTCGGAGATAAATCGCCAGAGGCAGAGCATCAAGAAGCACCGCTACAATTTGGCCTGTGACTACTTTGATATTGGATTATTGTTCTGGGAGAGGGATGACCTTGAGACCGCCAAGGAGTTTTATAACAAGAGCCGGGATATATTTGAAAGGATGAAGTTTAAGAATGAGCTAAGCGACTACTATTTTAACCTTGGCGAGATCTTTCTTTTCGATAAAGAATATGATAAGGCGCATGAGTATTACATGAAAGGCCTTAATATAGACACAAGAAACGGCAATAGGCTCAGCCTTACCGGAGATTACAATATGATCGGAGAGCTTTATCTTGAGATGGGAAGGTTCGCCGAGGCTAAGGAGTCCTTTCGCCGGGCTGCATTTATTGCGCAGGATATCGGGCACGCTCCGGAATTAGCCCTGGCCTACTATAATTTCGGCCAGCTTTACAAGAAGATGGCTAAGGCCGTAAAGGCCCGCGAGTCTCTGCGCAGCGCCCAGGAACTCTATAAGAAGATAGATGAGTCAAGGTATCAGGAGATAAAAAAAGAGATTATAGAGATGGATGGCGGATGAATTTTCCTGTATAACTTGAAAAATAAGAAAAATGTGTTATACTTAATGCGTAACTCGTAAGACGACAATTTGGATTAAGCGCCACTGATAAAGGCAAACCAGCAGTAATGCTGGGACGCAAAGCTTCCGGTCCCGATGCGAAAGAGGGATAGCGGGGTTGCCAAAGGGGTTGTGAATTCAGTACCCTAGAGGATATGCCTTTAGGGTTTTTTTATTGAGGTCTAAACTTACGGAGCGAGCGTAAGCGAGCGAACTTAAGTTTATGACCGAAATAACGCACGCTTTTCCGGTAAAAGAGTCGATTGCTTCTGGAATACGAGGAGCACAAACCCTAAGAAAGCGGGCGGATCAATAGTCCCGTGGCAATTATAGCGAACGTAAATTGATGGGTCAGGTCCCCGGAGGGGAAGGAGGTGAGGCATGAAGAGGGCGAACCGCAAGGTAAAAAAGACCAAAAAGCATCATAAGAGGCACATGAGGTTTCTTGAGGCGCTGAGGTTATATGACGGCATGCCGGTTCTTATGTAAGAACCGGATTTCACGGCGCTTACTCAAACAATTATCATAATGCGGAGGTGCAATATGACAAAGAAGGCTTTAGTAATTATTCTGCTTTTGTTGATCGGTTTATTGCCAGGAACGGTTTTTTGCCAGGAGTATAGGGGAGATTACGGGAGGAGCCTGGACAGGGATGAGATCAATTATCAAAATTCCCCCGTGAACAAGCTCGGCCGCGGCGTGGTCAATACCGTAACGTGCTGGGCGGAGATCCCTTCTGAGGTGATAAGGGTCACCCAGGAGAAAGATCCTCTTGCGGGCGCTACCCTCGGGCTGGTTGAAGGTACGCTTACCGGTATTATGCGCGGCATCACCGGCATTGCGGATGCGTTGACGTTCTTCGCGCCCCCATATGATAAGCCCTACATGAAGCCGGAGTATGCTTTGGTAGGCCTGGACAAGAAGATGAAGGAGTATCTCTGGTAAAAAGATCGCGCATCAGAAAAAAGGCGTCCTTTGCGCGTTGGTCAGCGCGAGGCGCCTTTTTTGTTTGCAGCGGCTGCTTTATGGATGTATAATAAGATTATGCTGGATTTACAGTTGTCCGGTTTTGCTTTTTTTGTCAGACGGGTTGATTCGCCCGTTCTTTTGGTTTGAGTTTTCTTTAATTCCAGAATAAGGAAACTTCTGCCAAAAGACCGTGCGTAAATTCGCAGACGCTGGAGGAATTGACCAAGGCAGCTACAACTTACGTCATTCGCTTCGCTCATTCCGTAAGTTGTCTGCTCATTTAAAGGAGGTGGCATATGGGTTTATTGCATTTGATCGCAAGCGTTGTTTTCTTTGTTGTCGTATTTGGGTTAAGGATCGTTAACCAATGGCAGAAAGGCGTGGTATTCCGCCTTGGTAAGTTTTCGCGCGAGATCGGCCCGGGGCTCAACATTATCATCCCTGTAATAGAATATGTGCGTTTTGTGGATATGCGCATCCGCACCATGGATGTTGTCCCGCAGGAGATAATGACCAAGGATTCCGTTCCGGTCAAGATCGACGCTGTTGTATATTATAAAATATTTGATGCGCCAAAATCTATTATTGCCGTTGAAAACTTTGGTTTGGCCTCAACGCTTCTGGCCCAGTCGAAGTTGAGGGATGTTTTAGGCAAGTATGATATGGATACGCTTTTGGCTAAAAAGGAAGAGATAGGCAAAGAGGCTTTGAACGCGCTGCAGGATCCTACCGATGAATGGGGGATCACCATAATCAGCGTTGAGATCAAGAATATCGAAGTCCCTGATAATATGAAGCGCGCCATGGCAAAAGAATCTGAGGCTATCCGCGAGAAGCGCGCCCGCCTGATCAAAGCATCCGCTGAAGAGGAAGCAAGCAGGAAATTATCCGAGGCTGCCAGGATTATCTCCGAAAATCCGAATGCCCTGATCCTGCGCCAGCTGCAAACATGGCAGGAGATCGGAGCTGAGCAGAACAGCCTGATAGTCCTCGTTCCTACAGAGTTCGCAGGCATAATAAACAAGTTGAAGGAGAAGGTTTAAGGAGCCGGCAACAGCGGGCAATTTCTTAAAACCGTCTTATAAGAGGGCCTGGGCATATGCGCAAGAGGATCCCGCTATCTTTGAGGGCCGTTATTTTATTGGTTCCCTTTATGCTGGCTTTCTCTGCGCAGGAGGATTGCGATAATTGTATCGCAGTCTACGGGGATTCGCAGGTGGGGCACGAAACGCATGAGTTGGTCGTAGCTTCGATCATGGGCTTTAGCCCGGTCGTGGTCTTTCATACGGGGGATATGGTTGAGGACGGGCTGGATGAAGGGCTTTGGGAGACCTTTAAAGGGATCACCTCCACGCTCAGGGATAACGCTGAATTTTATCCTGCCTTCGGCAACCATGAGCAACATTCCGAGCAATTCTTTGCCAATTTCCCTTATCTGGATGGCCAACACTGGTACTTGCGCCAATTCTACGGTCTTACCTTTATCGTTCTTGACAGCACCTCAGAAATCGGGCCCGGTTCCCAGCAGCGCGATTGGCTTGAATCGGAATTAGAGAGGGCCAAAAGCGATGATGAGCCCGTCGTTGTATTCCTGCATTATCCGCTTTTTAATATCGGCTCCCACGCCTCTGAGGCATCCCGCATGCGTCCGCTTTTGGCGCCATTATTTGAGAAATACGGGGTGGTGGCTGTTTTTTCTGGGCACGACCACAATTACCAGCGCTTTGTTTACCATAAAATCAACTATTTTGTAAACGGCCGCGGCGGCGGGCGGCTATATGACCGGACTACAACTGATCCGGCTAACAAGAAATTTATCAAGGAATATGGTTTTTGCACCATTTCGATAAAAGGGTATGAGTTGATCGTAAGGGCATATGATCAGGATGGCAATCTGCTGGATGAGGCCTCGGTGAGCCTTACAGGAGAGCCCATGAATGCTGATTCGCATGTTACTGTAGCGCAATAAGTTATATATTATTGTTTTACTTGAAAATGTAACAGGATGTGTTATACTTTCATTGACAATTGAAGTAAAGGGCAGGGGAAAACTACCAGCGGGCAGGCAATGCCCGGGTATGCCAAACAAAAAAATTTATCCCCTGCCTTTTTTGTTTATTTTTTCGTTAGATTCTTCCGCCTCTTGCGTCTATTAGGGTAGGAGGTGGAAAGATGAAAAGATCGATTTTGATCCCGGCGGCCTTTTTAGTCTTATTTGCCCAAGGGGCCCGGGCGCAGGACTTGCAATGGGAGGATATCGGCAAGGGCAATAGCGATGTTTATTGTGTTTTAGCCGATAGCGATAATCAGGGAGTTCTATATCTTGGTTCAAACAATGGGTTATTCAAAAGCGAAGATAACGCGCAAAGCTGGAGGCGTGTCCTTGCGCTTAATGACCGCGCCAAGAAAGTAAATCAACTGTTGCAATGCGAAGGCGTTTTATACGCCGCTACCGGTGACGGCCTTTTTAAAAGCTGCAATGCAGGGAAGAGCTGGAGGAGGATATTCAAAGGGAAGAATCATTTTGAAAATGAATGTACTTCGCTGGTTGTCGCGCCTTACGCCGTCTATTTGGGGACCATCTCAGGATTGTTCGTAAGCAGGGATAACTCTCGCACGTGGAGCAAGGAGGGGGGCGCGCTTGGCGGTAGCCATGTTTTGTCTCTTGTTGCGGATCCGAGGATCCCGGAGCGCATATATGCCGCTTGCGTCGAAGGTGTGTACAGGCGGCAGGGCCCCGCAATGAATTGGGAGAAGGTTTTTGCCGCGCACCCGGCAGAAAACGGCGATGAGAGCGAAAGCCCGGAGGAAGACTTTGACGAAGAAAAGCGGTTTTCGAATATCAGGTATATTATTGCTAGCAATGACTCTTTGCGGGAGTTGTTTCTCGCTACTTCAGGGGGCGTTTACAAAAGCACCGATGAGGGGGATACGTGGGAGGCGGTCACAAGCTACGGTTTGCTGGATAAAGACGTAAGGGTCGTGATGCATTCCGGCAGGCTCGGGTTATGCGCGGCCACTAAAACCGGGATTTTTCGCTATGGCGGGGAGCGCTGGGAGGAGTTGTCTTTTGGCCTTGTTGCGCAGGAGATAAGGTCATTGGCCGGGGATGGGAAGGGGGGTATCTATGCGGCTTGCGATAACGGCCTGTTCAGGGCGAATGTTAAAGATCCGGATCCTGGCGTATCTGGCGGGGCCGCCGGCATGGAGCAGGTGTATTTAAAGGATGAGCCGGATATTCTAAAAGTGCAGGAAGCGGCAGCAAGATATGCCGAAGTTGAGCCGGAGAAGATAATCCTGTGGAGGAAGCAGGCGGCCAAGAAGGCCTTGTTGCCTCAGGTATCGCTCGGGTTTGACAGGAACACGACCGACCTGTGGCACTGGGAGAGCGGCTCGACTACAAAATCCGACGATGATACCTTAAGGAAAGGGGATGATTCTCTTGATTGGGATATATCCTTAAGCTGGGACTTAAGCGAATTGATCTGGAGCAATGACCAGACTTCGATAGATACGCGCTCCCGGCTTCTGGTGCAGCTGCGTAATGATATCCTGGACGAGGTGACCAAGCTTTATTTTGAAAGGATAAGGGTAAAAATTGAGATAGACAATCTGGGTATTGAAGACAGGAAAAGATATTTTGAGAAATCCTTAAGGCTTCGCGAGCTTACGGCGTCATTGGATGCACTTACCGGAGGGTATTTTTCAAAGGCCGCGGCGCCAAAAGGGTGATGGGATTTACTCTTCCTTATTATGCCAGTCGATGACCCAATCTTTATTGTAAACGCTTACTTTGTCGCGCCCGGTGTTCTTCGAGTGGTACAGCGCCATATCCGAGGCCTTTATGAATTGCTGGTAGTTTTCGAAGGAGACATCTTCATTGGCGACTATCCCTGCGCTGATAGTGATGTTGGCGACCTCTTCGTTCTTGTCCGTGGTGAACTTGAGGGATTTGACTATCGTGCGGATGCGTTCGGCGTATTTGATCGCGCTTTCCCGCTTCATGTCCGGTAGGATCGCGCAGAACTCTTCTCCGCCGTAGCGGGCGACGGTGTCAGCTTTCTTAGAGTTGTCCTTTATGGTCTTGGAAACGGCCTTGAGCGCGACGTTGCCGAATTCATGCCCATAGGTGTCATTTACGTTCTTAAAATGATCGATATCGAATATGATCAGGCACAGCGGCAGTTTTTGCTCCGCCGCCTTCTGGAATTCCCTTCTTAGCTGCAGCTCAAAGTACCGGTACACGTAAAGGTGCGTAAGCCCGTCAGTGATCGCTTCGTTCCTCAACATGACATTTTCAATTATGATCATAAAATATTTTACGATAAATGAGACCGTTGTGTAGCCGAGGACCAGCAGCACGACTCCCAGGAAATCCATCATTATCCTGTTAAAGAACAGCGCTATGCTTAGCGCCGCGAATGCAAGAAGCAATATGCCCGTGGCCAGCGTCCTTTGCCTTACCGAGAGCCTGAAGGGGATAGCCATGGAGGCGAAGAGGAAAAGGAATAATATGATGAAGTCGTATAGGTCCTTCAGGTAGCAAAAGGCGCTGTTTCCGCAATAGGTGAGCGCCTCATT
>Ga0315278_10000091_pt1 | contig 75884 bp, 56 predicted proteins | sample YL17G06_0_MG_FD_203880 | JGI IMG/M metagenome (GOLD analysis project Ga0315278, IMG submission 203880) | Sediment microbial communities from Yellowstone Lake, YNP, Wyoming, USA - YL17G06_0 | ecosystem: Environmental > Aquatic > Freshwater > Lake > Sediment | place: USA: Wyoming | collected... | reverse complement strand
TTAATACCGAACTCTACCCAACGTACCTGCGGCATTTCATTTTTCACGATACGGCGACCTTTGCGCACCAATTGAGCCATTTCTTTTGACTTCAGCGTGAATTTTTCAGTTGAGGATTTTAGAGACGCTTTGAACCTTTCCTGTTCCTGGTTTACACCCTTGATTTCGCTCAAAACTCCCTGGAGTTTATTTACAAAATCCGCTCCGCCGCCTCCCGGCGTCAATGCATCCTGGTTCGCTTGCATTGCTACGGCCAGTAGGTCGGCTTCACCTAACCTTTCATTGAAACTTCGGCTGCCGCGACTTCTTGGTGGTTGCTCTTCACCCGGAATTGCTTGATGCATTCCTTCAGTTTGTAATTTTTGTTCATTTAATGGATTGTTGTTTTCCATTTTCCTCCTTCAAATAGTGTTAAAATTATTTTTGCAATAGCGCATGGGGATTAAGATTCCTGCCACAAGAACTGAGTTATCCGACACAGACGCCGCGCCATAAGGCACGGGCCGTGAGGCATATGGCACGGATGCTGTGCCATAAGGCACGGACCTTGAGTCATATGGCACGGATGCTGTGCCATAAGGCGCGGGCCTTGAGTCATATGGCACGGACGCTGTGCCATAAGGCGCGGGCCTTGAGTCATATGGCACGGATGCTGTGCCATAAGACACGGGCCTTGAGTCATATGGCACGGACGCTGTGCCATAAGGCGCGGGCCTTGAGTCATATGGCACGGACGCTGTGCCATAAGGCACGAGCCTTGAGTCATATGGCACGACCACTGTGCTATCTGGCACAGGAGCCGCGGCATTTGCCTTAAATGCCCTGTGATATTGCTTCTTTGCGTATCTATCGTCAATACGGGCCGCATTTTCACGGGTTCCCGGACTATTATGAACGCACCGTTTCGATTGTTTTTTTTCTAAATCCGGATATGTGGAAAAATCCCCACGTCCTCTTAATTTTTCCCTCATTCTATAAAATAAGGGCACCCCGTAACCGAATAACGGATGACATCCTCTATTAAACCCGAATTTTATTTTCATATTTTCCATAATATCCGAATACTATATTTCGTCCCATTTGTCAAGAATAAAAATAAAAAAAATTGAAGAGTCGTAACTGCTTGAATTTTTTTTCAGTTTATTGTATAGTATAAAAAAAACGGCATAAGATGATAAATGAAGGAAGAAAATGCGTGAGGCCAGGTACAGCGATATCGGGTTACAACTGAAAAACATCCGGGAGCGTCTTAATTGGACGCTGGACACGATGAGCCAGGCCACCGGGATATCCCGCAGCTACATCTCTGATTTTGAGAGGGGCTTTAAATTGCCCACTGCCAAATACTTGAAATACTTGCATGATACCCACCATATCAGTTTGAATTTCATCTTTGGCAGCGATGGCCGGATGCTCAATCCCCGGGTAGAGAAAAACCTCAAACCCGATTTCGGGAAATACGGCGAGGAGATCGACGAACTCCTTTTATATTTATCCAGGATACCCCATGCGCTGTTCGCTGTCCTGGGTTTCTTTGCCGAATATAAAATCAATAACAAGCAGTTGGTAAAGCAGTTCCTGATGGAGAAGGAAGGAGAAGGACCTGAAAGGCAGATTATTTGAATAATCGAGGAGGAATCGAATCATGCTGGAAAAAGAAGTGGATATTCATGAATTTATCGAGTGTATACATGTCCCGGAAATCAAAAATATCTTTGTTTTAAAAATAGAAGAGATAAAAGCAGGCCCAGCCCTGGAATACATCGAACATTATCAGGCGCGGAAGAGGGATTGTCGCCGGGATCTTTTTGAGAATGCGGCGAACGTAGAGAAGCGGGAGGGTGAACCCGAACTTCAATGGTTTGTGCTGACCCGCTTCCGGTACAGCGGTTGGCAAATCACCGAAATGGCCCCGGAACCGCCGTATTATATCAGCACTGCCACGACCATACCCAGCGATATTATCGAGCAGATTTCCGATTCGGCCGTGGACCCGCATAAGGTAATTACCATGGAAGCGGTATATTCCGCAAAAGCGGTCAATTTTTACGATCTTCAATTTGTCCGGTTTTCTTCCAATAACCTGTTTGGAACGATCCGGGAAAATATCCGCCGGAAGGATGAAATGTACGCTAAAATGAGCATTCCCGCGAAAAATAGAATGGAATTGGCCCTGGCAGTATTTCACATCATACTTAAAGAATTTCCGCCGATTGCTAAAATGTTTATCGACGGCATGCTTGACCTTGGGCTGGAGCTTATCGCGGCAGAGATGAAAGTACGGCAACTGGGAGGAGCCCCAGCGGCAGGCGTTCCAAAAAGGAAAAGGAAGAAAAAGAAAAAACGCTGAAATCTGCGAATCAGGTATCCGGGGTGTCCGGTAATTGGTGAGATAGATATATGCAGCGAGTGGGAAAACTGCCGGTTGCGATAATTGGGGTTGTATTTTTCTTCCTTTTGTGTTATTTAGTTATATTTATCGGTAAGCGTTAACCGATACCGGTGCGAAATGAATATGTCGGCAATGATAAGAAAGAAAAAGAGGGTGGCTGTAAAAAATGACAGGGCATCCAGCGGCGGAAGCTTGCTCAAATAACCTGTAAGAAAAGATGAAACAAGCACTATTATCCGTTATTGCGGCCAATTATAATAATGAGCGATATATCCGGGAATGCCTGGAGAGTATTCTAAACCAGGGCTATCAAGACCTGGAAATTATCGTCCACGACGACTGTTCCAGGGATGCTTCACCGGGAATTATGCGGGAATATGAAAAAAAATACCCCGGGAAAATAAAAACCATGTTCAACCCGGTAAATCAAGGCGTGGCCCTGACCAGGCATAAGGCCATCCTGGAGGCAAACGGCGAATATATCGCTACATTAGACAGCGATGATTACTATTACGACCCCCAAAAACTGCAAAAAGAAATGGCGCTGGTCCTGCATCATAAAGAAAAATCCGGCCGGGATGTGATCGCTTTTTCAAATATCGTACTGGTAAAAGATGACAAAACCCCGATCAAACCCTGGGGAAATCAAGAGAATATCAAAGAAGGTTTAATACTCGACCACATCATGGCCCGGTCCTGTATGATTCCAAGAGATTTTGTCATGCGAAAAGAAGCCTATTTCCAGGCCGGGGGCTACGATGCCCATATCCCCATCTACGAAGACTGGGACCTCAAAATACGTCTGGCAGCGACGTATGAATTTTATTATACGGGGATAAACGGCACTGCATACAGGCGGCATGGTACAGGGCTTTCCGCCCGCCCTATCCCGGAACATGTCCAATGGCTGGAATTCATATTTAAAAAGAATATTCATTTAGCCCCGGAGAGCAAAAAAAATGAGATTTGCGCCGGGTTTAGCGAATTTATCGAGGCAATGGAAAAACCGGTAGGGAACAGGCAGCGCCTGTTCCCTACAGTTTTAAATAAATGAAGATCGCGATAATCAGTACCTATGACAATTACGGTGGGGCGTCGATCGCCGCCCTCCGGCTTCACAAAGGTCTCCGGTCCTTAAACCGGGATCCCGCCATGATCGTAAGATATAAAAACACAAACGATCCGGATGTTTATACGGTTATTAGGAAAAATACGGCAATGTGCATCGAAGAGGAAATATTCAAATCCATGGAGAATCTTGCCATCGATCAAAATAGGACGGACCTTTCCAATACCCTGCTCTCACTTCCTTACCCCGGTTATGATCTTTCGAAGGCCGACGTCATCCGGGACGCCGATATCATCAACTTGCACTGGGCGGCGCATTTTCAATCGGTAGAGAGCATTACGTCTCTTTTAAATCTCGGCAAGCCCGTGGTCTGGACGCTGCATGACCAGAACGCATTTACCGGCGGGTGCCATTACTCGGCCGGGTGCCTCAAATACCGCGAGGATTGCCGCGATTGCCCGCAGCTAAAAGATAATCGCTATCAAATCCCTTTCCATATCTTAAATAATAAAGTGAAACATTGGGGGGGTAACATGGTCATTGCAACTCCCAGTCGCTGGCTGGCGGGGTGCGCCAGGGAAAGTAAATTATTCAGGGGATTACGGGTGGAGACCATCCCCAATTCGGTGGAAACGGATGAATTCATACCCAAAGAAAAAAAAGGGGCCAAAGCGGAACTGAACCTGGACCCCGGGCAGGTGGTGCTGCTTTTTGGGGCCCTCACCGGCAATGAGAAGCGAAAAGGATTCCACCACCTGGTGCAGGCCCTGCGATACTGCTTGCGGGACCCGGGATTTAAAGACCTGGCCAAAAGCGGCGGCGTCAAAATCCTCACCTTTGGTCCTTCGCAGGGGGATTTGAAAGAATTGGCTATCGAAATTCAATCCATTGGGTATATTACCGGGAACCATAAATTGGCTGCCCTTTATTCCGCGGCGGACCTTTTTGTATTGCCTTCGCTGGAAGATAACCTGCCCAATACCATGCTGGAATCGATGGCCTGTGGAACCCCGGTGGTGAGTTTCGCAGTGGGAGGCATGCCGGATTTAATTCAAGATGGAGTGACCGGCGGCATGGCCCCGTGTTTCGATACGGGGAAACTCGGACAAATCATTTTGGACCTGGTTTTCGATGTGGATAAAAGAGAGCAAATGGGCCGAAACTGTCGCCAGGTGATTGAAAAGAATTTCAAATTGCAGGACCAGGCGGCAAAGTATATGGAATTATTCAAGGAACTCTCAGAAGTTTTAGGAGGTGTCGGAACCCTTTTTCAAAAGGGTTCTGACCCGCCGGAGGCAAAGGGAAAGTCAAAACAAATTCTCTTAGATGAATGGGCGCCGTTATCGACAGCGGGGGAGGGTATTTCTGAAATTTATCGAAAAGCAGCGCTTAATCTTTTAATGGATTGTCGGGAGAAAAAGCAAATCCGGCAAAAGCTGCTGAAACTGGGAAATAAAGCGGTCAGGTTAGGGCCGGTTCTTTTGAATAAAATGGGAAAAAATTTTAAATGATGAAGGAAAGGAAACCGATTTTTATCCATTCGCTGTTTCGCACCGGCAGCACCTACCTCTGGAATAAGTTCAGGCAGGTAGACAGGTACTATTGTTATTATGAGCCCTTGCACCAGGTGATGGCGAAACTAACGCCGGAAAATATCGATTTTATGATGACCAGGGACTTTAATTCGGTTCATCACCCGGAGATTGAAAAATATTATTTGCATGAATATAAAAGCCTCCTAAAAGAAGGCCAAACCGGTATTCCTTATTTTAAAAAGGAGTTCAGTTACGACCAATTCTGTATGAACGAGGAAAACCCGGCGCTCAAACGGTATATCGATTACCTTGTGGAAAGCAGCGGGGAAAAAATCCCGGTTCTCAAATTCAATCGCACTGCTTTCCGCGGCGAATGGTTCAAAAAAAATTACCCGGGTTCGCTAAATCTCTACCTGGTGCGCAACCCACGCGACCAATGGCAATCGTACCATGATTTGTACCGGCGCACCAATTACGACGGTTTCTTTTTGATGGACCTCATTATCGCCGGCCTTAACAAAGACAAGCGGGATTTCCTGCCGCTTTCCGGGAACATCCCCCTGGTCTGCTGCCCCCATTCCCAGCAGGATACGGAAAATGATTTTTACCGCATTGTCCTGGGCATTTACCCGGATGAAGAGAAATATTTTATTTTTTATTATATATGGTTCAATTCGTTTATTAAAAATGCCCTGCACAGCGATCTTATTATCGATATCAACCGTTTAAGCCGGGACCCCGTCTATAATAAACGGGTTACCCTGTTTCTAAAAGAATGGGGGATCGACGATATCGACTTTAGCGACGCCGGGATCGAAGAATATTCTTCCTATGTGCTCTCCCCCAAAACAATGGCTAAAATAGAAGAAGAGGTCCGGCGTATTTCGCTCCCCTCTTTTAGCGAAGAACAAATCGATTATTTCTTCGAGAAAATCGTCCCGGGGGAATGGGCATATTTCCCTTTCAAGAAAAAGTATTTTCCCCGGTTAAACAAAAGAGAAGCCCGCCGTTCCCTTGGCAGGATCCGGGCGCGGATCGAAAATTGGTTTGACCGCGCCCAAAAAATGAAAAAACCGGGAACCCCGGCCGCGGGGAATTTTACAAAGCATGAAAAACGGATCGACCTGGCAGACCAATTGGAAGCCAATTACGGGAGACATCGCAGCGGTTTAAAATACGGGTTATCTTATTTAACCCGGCTGCATAATCCCGCCGGGACAGTGCTCGATGCGTTTATCGAGAGGACATTTTGTTGGCGCCCCGGGGGCATTAAACCTCACACAAAACCCTGGATAGGATTTATTCATGTGCCGCCCCATGCGCCCGATTGGTTCATTTCCCATCAAGCGAATGAAATGATTTTCAAAACCGAAGCCTGGAAAGAAAGTCTACCTTTTTGCAAAGGACTATTTGTATTTTCCAATTACCACAAAATAAACCTGCAAGCAAAACTCGGCGTTCCTGTAAATAATTTGGTTTTCCCGACGGGAATACCCACCATCAAATGGTCCTGGGATGAATTCCAGGCCAATAAAGAAAAGAAAATCATCCAGGTGGGGTGGTGGCTGCGAAAACTTCATGCCATATTCCAATTGCCCCAAACCGGTTATAAAAAAATTTTTTTAAACGTCGAACATCGATATGTCCCTTTCCTGATGCAAATGGAAAGAGACATTTTAATAAAAGAAGGGACCTTTCATGACGAAATGTACCGGACGGCGGAAACGATGCGGTTTCTTCCCGATAAGGATTATGACCGGCTCCTGGGTGAAAATATCGTTTTCGTTTATCTTTATGACGCCAGCGCCAACAACACCGTCACCGAATGTATTGCCAGGAACACGCCGATTTTAATCAACCCCATCGAACCGGTCAGGGAATATCTCGGCGCGGATTACCCCTTTTATTATAACTCCCTGGAAGAAGCCGCCGTTAAAGCGATGGACCTGGATTTAATCCGGCAAACCCACCGTTACCTGGTGGATCACCCCATAAAAAAGAAATTGACCGGGGAATATTTCCTGGACAGTTTTGTCGATTCGGAAATCTATCGCAGTCTAAGTAAGAATCCCAGGGAACGGTAACCCATGCCATTAAAAACAATGAATTTTCTCGCCAGGCTGCGCCAACCGCTTCATAAATACGAAAAAAAGATCGATCTCTCCACCCAGTTGAAGGGGTTTTACGGGCAACACAGGAGCGGTTGGCCTTATGTGCTCAGCCTTTTAAAAGAACTGCATAATCCCGGGGGTATCTTATTGGATTCCTTTATCGAGAGAACTTTCTGTTGGCACCCGGGGGGAATAAAACCCAATTTAAGGCCCTGGATCGGGTTTATCCATATTCCGCCCAACGTTCCCCAGTGGTTCCAGCATGAGCAGTCCAACGATTCCATATTCGCTGCCGACGCCTGGAAAAAAAGTTTGCCCTTTTGCAGGGGGCTTATGACATTATCCATTTACCATCGAAAAAACCTGGAAAAGAAGCTTTCTATTCCCATAGAGAATTTTATCTTCCCCACGGAAATTCCCAGGGTGAAATGGTCCTTTGAAAAATTCCAGGCCAATAAGGAAAAGAAAATTGTCCAGGTCGGGTGGTGGCTGCGCAAACTTCACACCATTTACCAATTGCCGGCCACACGCTATAAAAAAATCTTTTTAAAAGTAACCCACACCGACCTGGACAGTCTATTGAGAAAAGAGCGGGAAATTTTGCTGGAACAAGGGCAATTCGATGATGAAATGTATAAAACCGCGGAATCCGTCACCTATATTCCCAACGATAAATATGACCGGTTATTGGCTGAGAATATCGTCATTCTCAACCTGTACGATTCCAGCGCCAATAATACGGTGCTCGAATGCCTGGCGCGCAGTACGCCGCTCCTGGTCAACCCCATCGAACCGGTGAAGGAATACCTGGGCGAGGATTACCCCTTTTATTTTTCGTCATTGGAGGAAGCCGCCGCTAAAGCCGAAGATTTGGATTTAATTTATCGAACCCACTGTTATTTGTTAAATCACCCGATAAAAGAACAATTGAAAGGGGAGTATTTCTTGAAAAGTTTTGTTAACTCACCAATTTATAAAGATTTAATAGTATAAACATGACGCCGAAGATATCGATTCTACTGCCCAATCTTAACAATCGCCCGTACCTGGATGAGCGGATTCGGACCGTTATGGAGCAGACCTTTACCGACTGGGAGTTGATTATCGTGGATAACTATTCCGATGACGGGGCATGGGAGTTTTTCCTGGAGTGGGCCAAAAAAGATACCCGGGTCAAAATATCGCAAGCTCCCAGGGAGGGCATGTACGCCAATTGGAACAACTGCATCCGGATGGCCAGGGGAGAGTATGTGTACATCGCCACCAGCGACGATACCATGACCCCCAATGCCCTGGAAGAAATGGTAAAAGCCCTGGAAGAACACCCGGAATGCGACCTGGCCCACTGCAAACTCAAAATTATCGATGAAAACGGGAAACCTCATCCCGGTCTCAACTGGGATAAATTTTACTGCGCCCTTTATTTCGGCGATTTGATGGACCAAAAACATATTCGCCTGGCCCCCCATGACGGCCTGCTGCACTGCGGTGTGAAAACAGTCTATACTTCCATTACCCAATTGTTGATGCGAAGAAGTTTGTTTGACCGGGTGGGGTTGTTCCTTACGAATTACGGTTCGATTGCCGATTTCGAATGGGGCATGCGGGCGTCACTGGCAGCCAATACCATTCATATACCCCAATACCTCGCCGCCTGGAGAGTTCACCGGGACCAGGGCACCAATATCCGGTTTCTCAATACATCGGGATATCGAACAAAATTACTGGAGATGATGGAGCACGCTTTTATAACCGCCCAAAAAATAAACCCAACTCTTTTGCGCGGGATAAAGATAAAAAAATTGAAACATTTATATCTAAAAGAAAAACTTAAACTTGAGATAAAGGAACAGGTACAGGAACATACAACCGCCGCCAAAATGACCAAATATATAATCGGGGTGAAATGGTTGTTGACAAACCCGGGAATTCTATTGGAGTATTTTCCTTCGGCGAAATTCAAAGGCTTAAAAAAAGCGTTTGTCTCACCGCCGGAGTCATTGGAATTTGGCAGGAAAATATTATCCCAATATGGTTTAGAGAAAAATATCATTATTTTATGAGCAATAAAGAATTATTAGCCTACTTCGGCCATCACAAATGCGCAAGTACATGGATACATAGTATACTTACGGAAGTCTGCAAAGAGCTTTCTCTAAAAATCGAGTACGTGCATTCCCACAAACAGTTCGATTCGGACCTGGAAGCTTTTATCGAAAAAAATAGCATCGATTTCCTGACTTACGCCAACGCAGATGTCGATTTCGTCGGGAAGATAAAAAATCTCAAAGGATTCCACGTTATCCGGGACCCGCGGGATATTGCCGTCTCATCCTATTTCTCACATTTATATTCTCATCCCACCGACGGTTGGAAAGAGTTAGCCCGGCACAGGGAAAGATTGCAAACCGTATCCAAAGAGGAGGGATTAATTTTGGATAGCGAATTTATTAACCTGGGCTTTAAACAGTTATACCATTGGAATTATGCAATGCCCAATGTCCTGGAACTTAAAATGGAAGAAGTCACCCGCGATCCCCGGGAAAAATTTGTCGAGATATTTGCTCATTTAGGAATTATCGGTGAAAAAATTTCATTAAAAAAACTCTATAAAATCCTCGAGCGAAAATCCTTCGCCGCATTAGCCGGCGGGAGAAAACCCGGCGACGAAGATATCCACAGTCATTTCAGGAAAGGAATACCCGGCGATTGGGTCAATCATTTTACAGGAGAACATAAAAAATATTTTAAAGAAAAATACAACGATCTATTAATCAAACTGGGGTATGAAAAAGACCCCGGTTGGTAAACCGGTGAAAAAAGGTATAAAAATATGCGCTCAAACGATTTATTACCACCGCACGGCGGTTTCCGGAAGCTACGAAGTTTCCAGTGCGCCCAGGCGGTATACGATGGGGCCGTCATCTTTTGCGATCGATTTATCGATAAAAAATCCCGGACCCACGACCAGATGGTTCAAGCCGCCCGCAGCGGGGTGCAGAACATAGCCGAAGGCAGCCTGGCTTCCGCCACCTCGAAAAAATTCGAGTTGAAACTCACAGGGGTTGCCAGGGCCAGCCTTGGCGAATTGCTCCTGGATTTCGAGGATTTCCTCCGGCAAAGAAAGCTGCGCCAATGGGACAAGGACGATCCCAGGTCTCTCGCTGTTCGCAATAAATTTAAGTCGGACAAGTCTGACTGGTCTGACAGGTCGGACAAGTCTGACTGGTCGGACTCGTCGGACAGGTCTGACAGGTCTGACAGGTCCGACCAGTCTGACCTCTATCGCTTTAATGAGTTAGGCGCGGAAGAACTGGCCAATACCCTGATATGCCTTATCAACCAGGCCAGTTATTTATTGTGGCGGCAGTTAAAAGCCCTGGAACAAGAATTTTTGCGCAGCGGCGGCTTTACGGAGCGTATGTACCATGCGCGCAGCAACTATCGAAACAACCGGTGAGAAAATAATATGAAAGTATGCATCCTGGGAGTCGGACGTTCCGGTACGACCGCACTGTACACACTGTTACAGGAAATATTCATCGATCGATTCGGGAAAAATCGCGATTTTATCTACGAGCCTTTCCTGTGGGATATGCAGACGCTTAATGGCAGGTATTCTGAGGTTGTTACACATTTCGACAGTATGAATTCGCTGTCCGTCGAAGCAATGTATCACCATCAAACTTTGCCCATGTTCATTGAAAATCCCGCCGCTTTCAAGGAGAATCCTTACCTGGATAAAATTTTTCATAAAACGTCGGAAAACACCCTGCTCAAATTCATCCGGGCAAATGGCCGTTCCCGGTTACTTACCGAAATCTGCCCCGCCGCGAAATATATCTTTATTACCAGGAATCCCCTGGATGTGATTAATTCAGTGGTGGTAAGATTTTCGCTTTTGGGTTCCGACTTCCATAAAGACGATTGGGACCGGTTTTCAAGGGAGGTCAATTCCCTCTATGGCCAGGAAACCATTGTTGGAGAAAAAATAAAATCCCAGGTGGAGAAAGAGGTCTTATACTGGTATTATATGAATAAATACGCCCTGGAGTCTTTTCAACAAACCGGCAATACGCCTTTAATCATTTGTTATGAAGATTATATTTCCCGGCGGGAATTTTGGGTTGACAGGATATGCGATTTTATCGATGTGCAAAGAAAAGATATTTATTATCAGCATTCCCAAAAAATCGCCGGCTCCCGGACTCTGAAAAATAATTTAAGCAAAACGGAAGTCGATATACTCGCGGGTTACATGGATAAATATAAAGCCTTGTTAAACGCGGCAGGGATAACTCACCCGGACGACCTTGATAAAATAACGTCGAAATACAAAACAACCGGCGCCGAGAATAATCGAAAAGAAATTATAGTCGGGAGAACTCCCAATGCCATGAATGTCCATATACAAAAGCTGGAAGGGATATTGATAAAGAAAGAAGATGCGCTTGCCGGTCTCAATAAGAAAATTCTCGAATCGGACAAAATGTTGATCGATAGAGAAAAAGAGCTTGCCGATGCCAGGGAAAGAATTAACCGGTTGGAAGCGGAATTGACCGGGAAAAATGAAGAAATTGCCCTTTTGGAGAAAAGGAAAAGTGAAATGGAAAAGGAATTGACAATGAAGGAGAATGAAAAAAGAATCAAGGATTCACAAGCCGGGATGAATAGCGATCTAAAATATGGCGTCAGCCATTTGACGTTCTATGAGAATTCCGTTTTAAGCATAAAAGGATGGTGTTTCGCGGCAGAAAAGATTGATAGGGTAAGCTTTTTTATAGAAAACCAATGCATTGGAGAAACCCCGGTCAATATCCCGCGCAGCGATGTCTTAAGAAAATATAAAGAATGCAGGGACGAAGATTGCGGGTTCCTATTCGAAATGGCTTTAAAACTGGAGGAAAAAACGAAAAAGACGGAACTGGTATTAACATTTTATTCGGGTGATGCCCTGGTGGGCGCTGAAACCATCTGGTTGGAACCGGGAAAAATTCAGCAAAGGGAAGAAATACTCCCGGGACCACATGCGGCTGATTCGCCTTCCCCGGGGCATAGTAAATTCCGCTCTTTTATACGAAAAATCGATTTCCGCCCCGGCGGCGGCATATTTTTAAAAGGTTTCCCCAATGAAACCAATAACAACCGTTTACTTACCCTTAAAAATATCCATAAAGGAAAACGGGCCTTTTTAATCGGCAATGGACCCAGTCTGCGCATCGAAGACCTTGAAAAACTAAAAAATGAAATCACCTATGCCTCCAACAAGATTTTCCTGGCTTTTGAGCAGACCCAGTGGCGTCCAACCTACTATACCATGGCCGATCATATTGTCGCAGAAAATAATAAGGAAACCATTAATTCCCTTAAACTACAAAAAATTTTTGCCCACAGCGTGTGGGATTATTTTAAGCAGCAAAAAGATGTGATCTTCGTTAACCCCTGTACCAAAGAAGGCGAGGAATCCTGGGATTTAGTCAAAGGGATCAGGGCCGGTTATTCGGTGATCAATTTCGATTTAAAACTGGCTTTCTGGATGGGGATTCGCGAGGTATACGTCATCGGCGTGGACTTTTATTTTGAAGATAAATCCATTCGCACCGGTCGATTCGAGAAGGGAAACGAAGTGATTATTTCCGTGGGTGAGCACAACCATTTCCACCCCGACTATCGAAAACCCGGGGAAACATGGACAATACCCCGCCTTGATAAGCAAAGAGAAGAGTTTTTATGGGCCCGGCAAATGTATGAAGCGGACGGCGGTAAAATATATAACGCCTCGCGCCAAACCAAACTGGACGCCTGGGAAAGGGTTGATTTCGACGGCGTTCTCTCCAATCGGACGCCGGGATAGGAGAAAAAAATATAAAATGTCGTCGATTATGAGTGAAAGCCATGAAACCGAAAGCGCCGGGAGCGTAATGATATACTGTGCGGATATAACCGGTCACCGGCACCTGCATTCGGCCTATTTCATACGATTTTTTTCAGATCATGGGTATACCGTTTATTTTTGTTTTGCCGGCCGGCAATCCAGGCTTCGCTCCAGGGGAAGATTCATTTATGAAAGCTTCGAATCCCCTTACCTGGAAGCGCTTAAAGGGAACCCCCGCGTTCATTTTATCGATATTTGCCGGGAATTAAATGTGGTTAACAATGAACTCGATTTTATCTTGGAGCTGCAGCGGCGGTTGAAACCGACGGTATCGCTTTTCATCGACGGCGACACGTTGAAGTTTATGTTTTTAAAGCAGTTGTTACCCTGGCAAAAACGGCTGGCCGGCGCCAATTTTTGCATTACCTGTTTAAGCGAATTCCTCTATCTCCCGGTGGGAAAGTTCCAGGCATTAAAAGAATTGAGGCTGTTTATCTACTTCTTTTTTTTCAAACGGCACAGGTTTGTCCAACGGATCATTTTTGTGGAAAAATTCCCGCTCCTGAACAAACTTTTTTTCCGCTGCTTATGCCGTTTCAACCTGTTAACCGCTGCTTTTTGCCCGGACGCCCGGTTGGTAGAAAAAATAAAGAACCGGCGGGTGTTGTTTTTACCCGAGCTTATCACCGGCGACCTGGAAGGAAAAATCTCGGAAAAAGAAACTTCTTTCTACACCCGCGTCAAATCCCAATATCAAGACTTCCTTAATAGAAATAGAGACAAACAGGTTCTTCTGATGTTCGGCGACCTGGAGAACAGGAAGGGTTTTGACCTTTTACTCCAACTGGCGGCCAATGAACCCGGGTGCGTCTGCGCCCGTTTCGGTCGCACCAAGGGGGGGTATACCTCAAACTGGCCGGCCATCATCAGCAAAGAAAAGCTGCTGGTGGAAGACCGTCTCTTTGAAGTGGATACATACATCGAGTCTAAAGAACTGGTGGATTTTATTTTCTCAACGGTACGGTTCGTGATTTTGCCCTATCGAAACTATTATCGTACCAGCGGTGTTATGATCGAAGTTTTACGTCGGGGGCTCCCGGTTTTAACCCCCGATAAAGGGGTTATGGCATACATCGTAAAACACCACGGGGTGGGTGGGGTCTTCCGGGACGGCAATTTAACGGAACTACGGGAAGCATTTGCCGGGTTCAAACAAGATTATATTCGTTATTTGAAGAATATAGAAAAATTTAACCTTATTTATTCGAAAGAAAATACCGAGGAAATTCTTTCCCTTATGCTGGAAAAACAAAAATGAAAATAGCCATATTTGCAACAAACCCCGTAGATAGTTACTCGGGCGGGAGATATCTTTCCCTGGCGCTGGCCGAATGCCTGGCCCACCGAGGCCATGAAGTGTATTACGTTACCAATAATGCGCCCACATTTTACAGCGATTTTGAAATTCACAACACCCATAAACATATAAATCTCATCGTCAACGCCGATTGCACCTTTCAACCCGGGGAAACTAAATTCGATTTTGTCATACTTATTCCCCATCGAAACCCCGGCGGTCATTTTTACGATACGGTAAAAAAATTTTCCCTGGTGACGGACGCCAATCTTGTTTTGTTTAATTTCGAATCCCCCAATTGGTTTAATAAATACTCTCCCGTAAAAAAAGATGAAAGCTTTTGGTTTCAATGGAAAAAATGCTGCGCGCAGGGATGCCTCGTATTATCGATGACAGGGGAAGGTCAAAAATATGCCCGGGAGTATTATACCGGGTGTCCGGACCGGACATATTTCGAATACTGGTATCCGGCCATCAACAGCCCGGCGGCCGATAGAGTTACTGTACCCCGTGAAGAAAAACGCATCGTTATTTTATCGCGGATGGAAGATAAACATAAGGGCAGCGACGATATATTGAAAATAATCGATCGAACGTTGGCGGGGTATACGCTGGTATTTATCCTCGGCAGGGGTACGATTCCCGGCGAATACCTGGAAAAACTGGAGACCGTGAAACAAAAATTCAATATTCATTATGAAGTCAAAATCAGGGTCAGCGATGAAGAAAAATTCAAGGAAATAAAAAAAGCGCGCCTAATGCTGTATCCGTCCTACTTTGAAGGTTACGGCTATCCCCCGGTGGAAGCCCTTTACTGCGGTACACCCTGCGTCGCTTACGATTTGCCTGTGCTGCGGGAAACCTGCGGCGATGGAATCGTTTACGCCAAAATCGGGGATATCGATGATTTTAAAATAAAAATCAAAAAGGCCCTACGCCTGGATTATGATGCCAATGACCTTAAATCAGCCGTTCTCCATATTGGAAATTTTGAAAACAGGGCGAATGAATTGGAAAAAATTCTTTTTAAATATATAGACAAAAAATTTTCCGCTGTAGAAATCACATGCAAATATGGCATAAGTAAAATTAAACGATATAACCCCGATAGGTTGGAAATTAAAGGATGGGTATTCGGCGGTAAAAAAATAGATACGGTTTCGGTCTATTTGGATTCGACGTACATGGGCAAAGCGCCCGTCCACCTGGAGCGGAAAGATGTGTATGAAAAATACGAGGAATGCGCCGACTTATACTGTGGATTTTCTATCCCGGGTTATTGCCCCCCGGGGCCCCTGATCGATGTAAAGTTCGAATTCTATGCTAACGAAGTTCTTACCGTTGTTTTTGAAAAGAAAATAAATCTACCGATAGAGAATGCAGCCCCACCAGTCTCTTCCTGGTTATCGATCCCACCGGATAATACCCCGGGGATGCGCCGTCGAATCGAACTGGCGGAGCAAGGACAGGGACTGACGGAAAATGACCGGCGTATTGCGGCGCTAAAGGATAAACATAAGGGTGAAATCGCCTTTCTTATCGGAAATGGCCCCAGCGTCCGCATCGAAGACCTGGAAAAACTGCAAAATCATGTTACCTTTGGATGTAACCGCTTGTACCTGGCCTATGGCGGGATGAAATTCAGACCGACATATTTAGGTTCCGTCGATCGACAGATGATGGAGGATTTCGGCGCGGAAATGGTGGAAAAACACCCGGGAATCGTTTTCTTTGTTTCCGAGCAGCGGCCCGGTATTCCCGGGGATTTTGCCTGGTTCCGGATGAAAAGCAGGACCCCCATAGAGTTTTCTGAAAATGTTTATGATTTTGTCATGCCGGGGGGGGGGACGTTGATTGCCGCAATACAGATCGGCTATCACATGGGAATTACAAAATTTGTACTTTATGGGGTCGATCATCATTTTAATTACCAAAAAGATGAAGCAGCCGGGGATGTCTGGCATTCCGCTTCGGGCGACGGGAATCACTTTATAAAAAATTATCGTTCCGGCAAATCATGGGCTGCGCCCAGGCTTTCTCAAGTAGAAGGCGCTTTCCTGGCCTGCCATGTATTTTTGCAATCCAGGGGCGGGTGGATTAAAAATGCGACTCGCGGTGGGGAACTGGATGTGCTGGATCGTATCGAGTTCGACCAAATAGCGCAAAAAAAATGAGGAACAGGTGATGGCTTCGCTTTCCGTTATTATTCCCACCTATAACCGGGCCGCGGTGTTAAAACAAGCGCTCCGCCATTTATATGAAGGATCGGTCAAACCCGATGAGGTGATCGTAATCGATGACGCATCCGAAGACCCAGTAAATAAATACCTGGAAGGAGAATATCCCGGTCTTCCTTTAAACGTGATCCGGTTCAAAAAAAACCGCGGCGCATCCGCTGCCCGAAACGCCGGTATTCGGGCGGCAAAAGGAGATATCCTGGTCTTCCAGGATGACGATATCTTTGCCGATCATCATATGATCCGTTATCATAAGAAAATTCACCAGGAGCGCCCGGAGAAAACATATGGGGTCATGGGGCGTGTCTATTTCGATCCGGATCTGTGCAGGAACCCGGTCATGCACTACCTGGAAGAATTCGGCTTTTTCAAGGGAATCGCCAAATCGCCGGATAAAAGCCCGGTAACCACCGGGCTCATCAGCGCCAATTTTTCCCTTAAGCGCGCTTTGATCGAAAATGAAAAATTATTCGATGAAAATTTTCCCTTCAATAGGAACGAGGACACCGAATTCGGTCTGCGCATGATGGAAAAAGGCTTAAACCTCCGTTTTCATATTGCCCCCAGTGCGCGCCATCATTCGCAGCTCACCATCGATACCTTTTTTAAACAACTCAGCCAGGGTGGGTTTTCCAAGGCCTACTGGTCGGAAATACGGCCGGATGATTCCGAACATTGTCTCAGGTTGGGGTTGGCTGTAAACCGCAAAATACACGAAGCGGAATTCAACGAATACTTTCGAAAATATATCGACGCCTTTGGCGAAAAGTTTCTTTCCGGCGACATCAGCCAATGCCCGATGCCGGAATTTGAAGAATTCAGGTTTTTTATGGATGCGACGGTTGCCTGGGGATATTTTATCGGCCTGGCGGACGGCTGGCTGGATATTATCCCCGGGTTTCCCGCTGTCCTGGAAAAAGTCACGGCGGCATTCGATACACCGGATGCCAAAAAGAAAATCAACTATTTAAGGGAAGCTTACCGGCTCAATAGGGATTTTTTCCCCATGGTGATTCTCCTGGGAGATACGTTAAGCCGCATGGGTGAATATACCGAAGCCTACCGCGTACTCCTCCCCTTTGAAAAATTCATTTGGGGAAAACTTAATTTAGCTAAACTCGATTATCAGCTTAAGAATTTTGAGGCCGGTTTCCAATTGGTTCACGACGTTTTTGCCATGACCAAACATAAAAAATTCGTGGAAACAAAGCAGCGATTCCAGGCCGCTGAATTGTTGGGCATGCTTTTAAAAAAAGAAAAGAACGAAAAATGGACCGGTCTTATCCGCGCACATTTGACGGAGGAAGATTTAAACCATGGTGTTTTCCGGGATGAAATACCCGTTTTTAAATTATTGAAGGAAAGAATGAACGATCTCACGAAGATTGTTAAGGCCCCGATTTAAGAGAATGAAATCCATGAAAGAGGCAACAGGAATTATTAAGTGGTTTTATGATGAAAAAAAATTCGGGTTTATTCAACCGGACGAAGGCGAACGGGTCCTTTTTATCCATGAAAAATTCATTGCCGACCCGGGCCTTATTCCACCCAGAGTCGGCATGAAAATTCAATATATGCCCCATGAAGGTCCAAAAGGATTGGAAGCAAGAAATGTCCGAAGCGCCGGCCCGCGGACAACCGTCAAAAAAAAACCGGCAACAGGCATCATCGGGAAATCGCGGCGATTTATAAAAAAAACAGTGAACCACATGTCGGCAAAAGTCACCAGGCCCAGGGAAAAAAGTGTGGATAAAATAGCAACCTATTATCCCCGCTTTAAATCCGCGGAAGACCTGACCTCCCATTACCACAAAGCCCTCTGGTATCTGCCCCGGTTACCCGGCATATTGGAAAATGTATATATGTTCCGGCGCATCGCCGGTGATGCAACGCCCGGCAATAGACCCCCATATATGTTCCAGGCCCATCGCGATGGGTCTCATATCCTGGTGAAAAAAGGAATTTTTCATTTTGTCAAACGATTGTACCGCTCCCGTCTCATCCTGGTCTGGAAAAACTATAATCCAACGTTATGGAAATTTTTGAAATACTTTGGCTTTCATGCCGTTAACATAGACGCCGATGATTTGTCTTCTAAAGAATATGGCCGATACTGTGATCTCTTTTGGGTCGAACTACTGGATAAAAAGGAAAAATTCAAGATTTTGTCCGAGAATTATCGGCGTTTTTATCAAGTCGCATCAGGAATCAAAGAGAAAAAATATTCCTGCTCCAGTGTTTTCGGGACAGGGCCCTCTCTTGAAAAAGCGTATGATTTTGATTTTAGGGGGTGCCTGACCATTGTCTGCAATTCGATAATTCAAAACAGTGAAATGATGGCTCACATTAATCCGCAATTTATCTGCGCCGGGGATGTCGTCAGTCATTTCGGGGTTTCCAGGTACGCGGAAAAGTTCCGCGAAGATTTACTGAAAACTCTTCAAGCGCGGGATATTTATTTTTTCACCACGGCGTCATTCGGCTATTTGCTTACGTTGAACCACCCGGAAATACGGGAAAAAACGATTTTAGTCGAACAAGCGGTTGCCGGTCCCAATTATGATTTGCTGCACGGCTTTGGCTTACCACTCCTGGCAAGCACTTTAAATATCCATATGCTTCCCCTGGCAGCCACTTTCAGCGATGAAATTTTTCTCCTGGGATGTGATGGCAAGAGTACAGAAAAGGATAACGAGGATTTCTGGGCCCATGCAAAGAGTTCCCAATATAATGAATTGGTCGATTCGGGTCACCGGTGTCACCCGACATTTGCAGTACATCGCCGGCAAAGCACTTACCGGGCATATCTTCAATCGATAGAGAGTTTCATCGCCACCGGCGAAAAAAAGTACGGGAAAACCTTCCTGGCGTTACGGCCCTCGAATATTCCAATCCTTCGATCGCGGCAGATACCGGGCGGCGGGATTTCTGCAAAGGAAAATGAAAAAGTCGTGGTTGCCGATTTGCTCAAATCGATGGAAAAGGTAGCCGGAAAGGTTGAAATCCGCGATTTACCTATCCTTTCAAACCTTTTCGAAGTGGTGTACAGCGCGAATGGATCACTGTATATTAAAGGATGGGTCCTTTCTCCAACGCCGGTTGAGCGCATCGATATTTTTGCCGGCGAGCTTTTCCTGGGAACCACCATGCTGAAATTCGGAACCAACGCCGCCATGAATGAAAAATACCCGGAGTACGATGAAAAATGGCTTTACTTCGAATTTTACGGGGAAATAAATACTGAAAATGAGAACCTTAACCTGGTGATTAAATTCTTCTCAAACAGGAAAATAGTGAAAGAACTAGTCAGAAACCTAAAACAGGAAAAGAGAATAAAAGGAAAATGAAATTCAAAAAATCTAAAGATGCTGCAGCTCAGCAAAAGATTATTTTATGTGGATTGAGTGAAGCATCGCTTGAGCCATCCACTTTGAAATTAAAAGTGAGAGGTTGGTTCCTGGATCCCGGGAATCAAAAGGTAAAGATCCTTCTCCAGGGCGTCGGTTTGTTGGGCGAAGCTCAAACTAATTTTCCCAGGCCGGATATTTACCGCATCCACCCGGAGTACAACATGTTCAACAGTGGCTGGCAATACCAGGGTAAACTGGCCCTCTTCCCAGCCAGGCCGTTGACCCTGGATATACATTTTCTTTCCAATGGCGTACCGGTAAAAAAAATAACGACAATTATCGCTATCTCCCCGGCAAAGCAAGATGTTAATGGCCTTCCAAAAGAAAAAAATCAATCGGGGGATATTACTTATAAGGGACAGAATCTAGCGGTGCTGGAATCAAGTATAATCAATAAGCTATTATTTGGTCTTGCACCACTCAACGATGAAGATATGGACCGGATTCTTAAAAGTGACGATTACTTTGCCACTGGCGTTCATGCCCGGCATCACCGTTTCCTGGAGTTATTGGAACAGCGTTATCGGATGCCAATGGAAGTTATGGAACGTTTAATTGATTCTGAGCAGCGCAATTGGAGTTCTTCAATAAAAAATCGAACTTCCATGGGGCAGGTTCGCTCTTTGCGGGACCTGATATTACTCCGGTTGGAAACTTACAAGCGTAACCGCGAGGCATTGCGGAGGCTAATTTCATTATTCAACATCCCCACCCGGGCGCTTTTCGATGTAGGCTTCCAGTTCGGTTTCCTGCTCCTGGCAGCCGTGCAGGAAGGTTTCGGCAAAATTGCCGGGGCTGAAATAAACAAAGGTGTAGCCGGGTTCGTAAATGACTTAAAGAAATATATCGAAGAAAATTATAATATCGACTATGCTACATATTTCGGGGATTTTTCAAACCTGGACATCAATGCCCATGGTTTTAACCTGGTAACCTGTGTAGACGTGCTGGAACATACCCCGGACTTAACCAAAACCATGGGAAATATGCAAAAAATATGCTCTCCAGGGGGAATGATTTACATATACCAGGGAAATGGTCGATCTCTTACGATTGCCACCCATGAACCCCACTACCAACTACCCGGCCTGTCACTCCTTCCCAGGGAACTGGCCATCGAGGTGATGACCCACCTGGGCGAAATTACCGATAAAACCCGGTACCTGGTTAATGAATGGCCGCAATTGCAGGAAATCCGCCAATGTTTAGTCAAGGAGGATACACACTTCGAAGTCTATAATACAGACGTAAATATAAGAAATAACGATAAATACCCGGAGGTTAATCAACTAAAAATATATCTTTCAAAGTTCCGGCATACTGCCGAAGAAAAATTACTGCCCCTGCTAAACGATCCCTTAAAGAAAGAGGTCCTCTATTATATTAACAAATATCTTGAAGAAATCGAAAAGGATAAAAGCGCCATGAAAACGCTTGACTTTAAGAAAAAATATTTAATGCCCTCATGGAATATAGTTATTAGGCCATAATACATGTTGATTATTACCCCTTAAAGGAGAAAAAAATGCTTAAGGATAAATTCTGCAAATTACCGTTTGAATATTTCGATGTCCTTAAGAAAGGCGTTGTTTTCATTTGTTGTCCTTCTCGTGTGCCACTGCCTGTTGGTAATATTTTGGAAAGCGAATTCAATGAAATATGGAACTCAGAAACGGCACAAAAAATAAGGGAATCCATATTGGACTGGACATTTAGATATTGTGTTAGAAATCTTTGCCCACTTATCCAAAAAAATCTCCTGCCGAGAAGAGACAGCATTAAAGACTCGTATATCAAGGATATTATTGCTAAGAGAAAGGTAGTACTTGAAACAGGTCCATTTATTTTGCTGACCGGTTATGATAAGACGTGCAACCTGGCATGCCCCTCTTGTCGAAGTTCCCATATTCGATTCAAAGGAGAGTACCTCAAAAGTGCCCGTTTGATACACGAAAAAGTTTTCACCAGCGGTATGTTAAAAAATATTAAAATGATGACTGTGGCTGCTTCCGGTGACCCATTTGCCAGACATATTTACCTGGATTTATTACGTTCATTGAATGTCGATGAGTATCCGAATTTAAAAATACAGATTCTGACGAATGCAATTCTATTTACATCCAAAATATGGAAATCCATCTCCAACATACACAAAGCGGTTGATGAAGTTTATGTTTCCATTGATGCAGCGACGCCCGAAACGTACAAAATAAATAGAGGCGGCAACTTCTCGAAACTGATGAATAATCTTGAATTCATTAAGGCCCTTCGTGAAGCCAATATGATCAATAGGTATGCAATATCTTTCGTTGTGCAAAAGAACAATTATAAAGAGATGAAGCAGTTCATTGAAATTGGGAAGAAGCTGAGTTGTGATAGGGTAGTCTTTTCAAAAATCACAAAATCCAATTCAGGTAAGATGGAAAATTATGAAGATCGTGCTGTTCACCTGGCCATACATCCTGAATACGAAGAATTCAAAAAACGGTTAAAATCCCCTGTTTTTAAAGAAAAAATAGTAGAATTATCAAACCTGGCAGGCATTATATCGGAACCGGATTTAGAATCTGTGGGCAATTCTCTCGCCAGGGATGGCAATTTCCAGGATAATAACCTTTCACACTGGAAAAATTACAACTGGAACTCAAAAATTAGTGTATACCACGATGAGAACGAAACCATCGGTAATTATTTAAGACTGGAAAGAAATAATCAATCCGAAGCACGAGTAATAGCCCAAAGAGGACTGCCAATCAAACCCAATACGAGCTATATGCTCAAATTTAAAGCAAGAATAGTACGGGGCCCGGGAAAAATCTTTGCTTATTTGAGGAGGGTTGAAGATGGGAAAAACATTGGAGTTTCAACACGAAAAGTAGATTCAACAGGATGGGAGTTTTGTAAAGCTTTTTTCACTGTAGGGGACGGTGTCCTGGATCAAAAAGTGGGGCTATTTGTCGATTTTACTATTACAAAAAACAATAATACAGCGGATATTGCCAATGTTACAATTTTCGAGCAATCCTTGGTAAAAAGTTAGAATTATGGGATAACACTTATCATTGCAATGCTGAACCATGGAGAAGAATTCAAAATATTACGAGAAAGAGTTTATATCGATAGTCATAGGATATCATCCTTCGGCAAACATAATCCAAAGAAGAAGCGAAGTTTTTAACCCGGCACTGGGAGGTAATAGGTAATTATGAGCATAGAGATTTCATTTAAGCACCAATTAGTATTTGTTAGCGGCGGAACCCGGGGCATCGGCAAAACCCTGGTGGAGGAATTGGCCGCCTGCGAAGCCAATATTATCTTCACCGGGACAAAAGAAAACCCGCCCGCCTGGTTAACCAGACTTAAAAATCAATATCCCGGTCAAAAGATCGATTTCCATCAACTGGATCTTTCCAAAGAAGCGTGGATAAATGCGCTGGAGGAAATCATTGCCGATTATCCCGGTATTTCCGTTTGCATTAATAATGCCGGTATCAATATCGTTTCCGATATCCGTGAGGTGAAACCCGCGGATTTGCGCCAAATCCTGGAAATCAATCTAACCGCCCCCGCCATCATTACTTCTCACCTGGCCAAAGGAATGGCGGAAAAAAAGTACGGACGCATCGTGAATATTTCTTCCATCTTCGGGGTAAGTTCCAGGGCCGGGCGCTCCAGCTATTCCGCTTCCAAGAGCGGTCTAATCGGGCAAACCAGGGCCGTTGCCCTGGACCTGGCCAAAGATAATATCCTGGTCAACGCCGTCTGCCCCGGTTTTGTCTCCACCGATCTTACCCGCCGGGTGCTGGGAGAAAAAGGAATGCAAGAAGTATCCGGGCAAATCCCCCTGGGCCGGTTAGCGGAAACCAGCGATATCGCGCCGGCGGTGCTCTTCCTGGCCAGCCCCTTAAACACCTATATTACCGGCCAGACCTTAATCGTAGACGGAGGTTATCTTGTCGCCTGAAAAAATACAAATCAAATCCAGTCTAAAGGATTATTTCGTCAGTTGGAACTCTCCCGCGGACGCCGAATTCCAGGAAGTGTTTCAAACCGGCCGCATCGCGGTTGTGGATAAGAACGTCCATGAAATCTACGGTCATGATTCGCAAACCTTCGGCCGCCTCAAACATGTCATCGTGCAGGAAGCGGTAGAAGAGTTAAAAACCGCGGAAACCTGCCTCGACATCTGTTCCCAATTACTGGAACTGGGATTTAAACGCGGCGAGACATTGTTGGCCGTGGGCGGCGGCATTATCCAGGACCTGGTCACCTTTTCCGCGTCCATCCTGTTCAGGGGCATCCCCTGGATTTTTATTCCCACCACCCTGTTGTCACAGGCCGACAGTTGCATCGGCGGAAAAAGCTCCATCAATTTCGGCCAGTGGAAAAATCAATTAGGGAATTTTTATCCGCCGCAAGCCATATATATTTCGCCCCACTATTTACAATCCTTAACCGATAAAGACATCCGTTCGGGGATGGGCGAAGTCGTTAAAGTCCATCTCCTGTCCGGCGCGGACATGGCCCGACAGATCGACGAGTATTTTAAAAACGGACAGGCCGATCAACAAAAATTCGCTGAAGCCGTTTTCCGCGCCCTGAGAGAAAAAGCAGACATTATCCAGGAAGACGAATTCGATGCCGGGAGACGCTTAACCCTGAACCTTGGTCATACCTTTGGCCACGCCCTGGAAACCGCAACCGATTTTGGGGCGCCCCACGGTATTGCCGTGGCCATCGGCGTCGATATGGCCGCTTACCTGGCCATGAAACTGCAACGAATATCTGAAATCGCTTACCGCTTCATACGCGGCGTCGTTGCCCCGGTCATCAAACGCACAGACCGCGTCGAGATCGACCGGCAGGTGTACATCGATGCGCTGCGGCATGATAAAAAAAATAAAGCCAATCAGTACTGCTTTATTCTTCCCTGTGAAATCGGCCGGGTGGAAAAAGTGTTTGTACCCATGAGCCCGGACATCGAAGCGCATATACTGGGCTATATATCCGACATATTGCCGGAATTATGGAGGTAAACCATGAAGGAAACCGGGAACATCATCCTGCATATCCCTGCCAGGGCCGGCAGCAAGCGGGTCAAAACAAAGAACTTGCGCCTTATTGCCGGGGAACCCCTGCTGGCCTATACGGTAAAAGCCGCATTGCAGTCGCTCTATCGCCAGAACGTTTACGTCAACACCGATTCCGAGGCAATGGCGCAATTGGCCAAAGAGTTGGGGGCGAAAGTTTATAAACGTCCCGCGGAACTGGCCTCGGATACGGCCACCAGCGACCAATACAATATGGATATTATCGAGAAACTGCACCCCGATACATTGGTGCAAATCAACCCCGTGTGTCCGCTGCTGGAAGCCGCCGACATCAACAACATTATCGAGGTTTACAAAGAAAGCGATGTCGATACCTTAATCACCACCACTTCCACGCAGATGCAGTGTTTTTATCGGGGGGAACCCATCAATATCGATTTGGGCGTCCAATTGGTTCCCACCCAGCAGAATGATCCGGTGCATATTTGCAACTGGGCTGTGACGGTCTGGGATGCCGCTAAATTCAGAGAGAGTTACCGGCAAAAAGGATTTGCCGTGTTTGGGGAGAAGCGAATGCTTTACCCCATTCACCCGTTGAAAGCGATTAAAATAAGTACGGAAGAAGATTTTGTTTTTGCCGGGTCTTTACTGGAGCAATCCAAAACCCGGGAGAAAATCTCACCGCCGGAACCCCAGTATTGGAAATAAATGCACAATGTGAAAAGGAGAGAATTACTATGATTGAGATCAACAAGAATAGCATCCCATGCAAAATAATTCCGGTGGTCTTATTGATATTTCTCATTTTAATGTCAGGATGCACCCGTAAAGATTCAAGCATGATGGTTTCCCATGACTTTACTAAAAAAGAATTAAAACGAAATCACAAAATTCTTGATAATTGGAGCTTCGATCAATGTGCCAGTTATTTAGGGCGGGGATGGTCCAGGCCCACAAAGGATAGTAAGGGGGAGTATTACGTATATTCCCAGGAAAATAACGCCTCTTTGATATTATATATTGTCCATAGGAAGGTGCTAAATGTCTCAATACGATACAACCTTTTTAACCCAGGTAACCCACGTAACCGGGAAGGAAAGATAAAAATTATCATAAACCGAAGGCCTGTTGCCACCATTAACGTTAAGGCCGGGTCCGGAGCTCAAATTAAAACATGTTCCTTCTCCATTCCCAAAAATCACCTGGCCCTTGGTATAAATACATTGCAATTTATTTTTGACGAAAACACACCTGGAACGCCGGTAAAAAAAATCGAATCCCAGGATAGCATTTCCATTAAGCTTTATAATATGACCTTCTCGAATAATCCCGGTAAAAATCACGTTTTTCCTGATTGTAAGGGAAATAGGGTGGATAATGTTGCCTATATTTCCAGGATTACGATAAAAGATGATATGAAAATTGGTATTTTACAGCATCCCAATAGTTCTATTGTTTTTAATAAATGCTATATCCCTGCCAACTCCTATTTAAAATTTCACCTGGGATTCCATCCGAAAGTCAGAGAGCGTAACCTTGAAGTGACATTCTTAGTATTTGTTAATGAAGAGATACCAAACCGGTTTGACAATGGAAATACTATTTTTTCCAAGAAGTTGACTCTTAAAAATATAAAGAATGAATTTTGGAGAGAATTCAAGGTGGATCTAGCCAAATTTTCAGGGAAAATATTATCTTTTTCTTTTAATGTCCTGGCGGACATTGATCCCTATCGAGTTATCACAGTATGGGGTGAACCAAAAATCTATTCAAAAATTACCGAGCCGAAATATAATGTTGTTCTAATCACCATGGATGCTTTAAGGGCGGATCATGTAGGGTGTTATGGCTATGGAAAAAAAACCACCCCAAACATTGACAGTTTTTCAAAAGATACAGTCATATACACAAAATGCTATTCTCCATCATCCTGGACTTTACCTTCTTTTAGCTCATTTTATACTTCCCTTTATCCCCGGCACCATAGGGCCAGATGCGAAAGAACACAATCAGGTGAAATTGAATATATTGGTCCAAAGAATACATTATCAAAAATCCCGACATTTTTAAAACCATATCAGTATCTTACTCAAGTAACCACATGGCATCCATATTTTGACACCTCTTACGGTTTAACCAACGAATTTGATTATTTTGATAGGAATCAAATTAGCTACAACATACCATCTTTTCATATTGAAAACATTAATCGCTGGATAAAATGGTTGGCTGCAGAGAAGTTTTTTTTACATATTCATATCCTGCCCCCCCATTCTCCATACAATGCAATCTCTCCTTATTATGAAAAGTTCATTGATTTTAACAATCCTCTTCTTGAAAATGGCGATTTAAAACTCTTTTATTCTCCCCTCTCCAATGACCTGGAAAAATGGGGAAAGGGCACCAAAGACACTGATGTTAAAAACCTTATGTTAAACCTTTATGACACCAACCTGGCTGTATCAGACGAATTTTTCGGGAAGATCATTCTCCAACTGAAAGAATCAGGATTATATAATGATTCCTTAATTATTTTCTCTTCGGATCATGGCGAACAGTTTTTTGAACATGGAAAGTCAGGACATGCCAAATCATTATATAGAGAAGAATTACATGTACCACTTTTGATCAAATTCCCCAAAAGTTTTAATACACATGGCAAAAGGATTGATTCACTTGTATCCACCCTGGACATCTTGCCCACAATACTGGAAGTAAATAATATTACTACACCCGGTTATTTTCACGGTCAAAAATTATTCAATCTCCAGGATAGAAGTCTTGAAAAAATTAAAAAAGAATATCTCTATCTCTTTCACGATTGGCCAAATTCAGTATTCAGCGGTATAATATGGCAAGATTACCATTACATTTACTCCAATGAAAAGAGAACGCACGAGTTGTATAAAATGTCTGATGATCCTTATGAAAAGAAAAACCTGGCAGCCAAAGAAGGAGATATACTGAAAAAATTGATCGGACTTTTAAAAGATTATGAAAAAATAGTCGGCGCCGGCGCCGGTTCTGAAGTCATATCTAAAAAAGGGACAAAACGAAATGCGGATGAAGAGAACAAAAAAAAGCTAAAAACCCTGGGTTATTTGTAATCTATTGAAAAGGAGTTAGAATGTTGAAAATATGGACAAACACCAATACACTTGACGGCCTGGTTGACGACCTTACCTTTACCGGGAGCAAGGAAGAAGCCGATATTGCCTTACTGGGCAGCAAGCCCATCCAATTGCAGGATTTTCCCAACTTAAAAGGGATTTTCCGGGCCGGGGTGGGTAAGGATAACGTACCCATCGAGGAAGCCGGACGCAAAAGCATCAAAGTGGCTTTCCCTTCCCCTCAAACCGTCGAATATATTTACGAAGAAACTGCCAATTTTACCTGCTATTTGATACTAAAAATGGTATATTCTCACGTGGGCAACCTTTCCCCATGGGAAAAGTTTCCCAGGGTCGCCCTGCAAAACAAAGTTCTCCTGGTGGTTGGCGCAGGCAATATCGGGAAAAAAGTCCGGGGAAAAATGAAATCTCTCATGCAGGTCAGGACCTATGATGTCGTGGACAATTCCCCCGGCGAATTGGAACCGATGTTGAAAGGGGCCGATGTGGTATCGCTGCATATCCCCAATCTGCCGGAAAACAAGAATTTCATGGATGCGGAAAAGCTGGCGCTGTTAAAAGATCAGGCCATATTGATTAACACCGCCCGCGGGGTCCTGGTTTCGGAAGCGGCCCTTTATCAAGAACTGGAAAAGGGCAGACTTTATGCCGCCTTTGATGTCTATTGGCAGGAACCTTATGAAGGGAAACTAAAAAAGTTCCACCCGGGGCGGTTTTTTATGACCCCCCATGTGGCCAGCACCTGCGATGCTTTCTTGAAAGGATCGGCGGAGGATTTGCGAAAACTCCTGGTGGAAATTGAAAATGCCCCTGGATCGCCTTCGCTTAAATAGGATGTTTTGAAATGATATTTAGTTCTCCCATCTTCCTGGTGGTGTTTTTCCCCATTACCCTGGTATGCTATTTCCTCTTTGGCCGTAGAAATATCATTCTATTCATTGCAGGTCTTGTTTTTTACAGTTGGGGAGAAAAATGGTTTACGTTTTTACTTATCGCGTCTATTGCTATTAATTATTTTTCCGGGTTACTCATCGATAAAACACGAAATCGTAACGGGGCTGCCGCCTACATGTTTCTTGGAGTAGCGGGAAACTTAGTCATCCTGGTTTTTTTTAAATACTCCGTCTTTATTATCGAGAATATCAACTCATTTATCGTCCTTCTTGGGTTCCACCCCATCGACAAACCCAATATCCATTTGCCGCTGGGGGTTTCATTTTTTTCTTTCCAGGCAATCAGCTACCTCGTCGATTTATATCGTGGGCAGGCCCGGGTTGAACGAAACCCCCTGACCCTGGGTTTATATATTTCTCTTTTCCCCCAGTTGATATCCGGTCCGATCGTTCGTTATACCCAGATTGCCGAAGCCCTTCATTCCCGTAAACATCGATTCGCCGATTTTGTAGAAGGCATCGAGAAATTTGTAATAGGATTAGCCAAAAAGCTGATACTGGCGGATGAACTGGCGATATCCGCGGATCGAATTTTTTCCCTTAACCCCGACCAGGTGTCGTCTCCTATCGCCTGGCTTGGGATTCTATGTTTCACACTGCAAATCTACTTCGATTTTTCAGGCTATTCCGATATGGCAATCGGTTTAGGCAGAATGTTTGGGTTCAAATATCTTGAAAACTTTAATTACCCCTATTTTTCAAAATCTATCACTGAATTCTGGAAAAGATGGCATATTTCGCTTTCAACCTGGCTGCGAGATTACCTGTTTCTACCCATTGCTTACGCCGCCATGAGAAGAATCCAGGGACCCAGGTTATGGACTTTTAAAGCCGAGACCTGGGGATATGGCGCCGGGATAATTTGTACGATGTTTTTAGGGGGATTATGGCACGGCGCCAGTTGGAATTTTGTCATCTGGGGATTATTTCATGGATTTTTTATTCTCCTGGAACGGGCCTGGTTGGGGAAACGGTTAAAAAAATTATGGTCTCCACTCAGGCGCATTTATACATTATTTATCGTGATTATTAGTTGGGTTCTTTTCAGGACAGCGAATTTGACCGAAGCGGCCGGGTATTTGAAATCCATGTTTTTCGGCGGCGGCTGGAGCAGTATAGGTCGGAGTTTCTATTACATCTCCAACGATTATACGCTGTTTATCCTGGTCATCGGCCTTATGGTTTCCCAGCCGGTGGGGCAATTCATAACGGAGATGTCGAAAAAGGCAGCGCTTCAGCGCTTCGTTATCGTAAAAGATATCATTTATGGAAGCTTTCTCTGTCTCATCGCCTATATATCTTTTGCTATTATGTCTGCGCGGACTTATAAAGCTTTCATTTATTTTCGATTTTAGAGGGAAAAAGAATGATGAGGAAGAATTGGGGCGGGATAGTCGCGGCGCTATTTTTTTTATTACTGGTGTTCTCCAATGCGTTCCTGACCACTTTTGGGATAGAGATTCTTAAAGAATTCCATGAAAATCGAAATCTCGCCCCAAAGCCGGTGTTTAAAAGCGGCCAATTTTCACTTACGAAGTTTATAAGTGATTTTGACGCCTATATAAGCGATCATTTCTCTTTACGAAAACCGCTGCTCATCTCTCTAAATACAGTTAAATATTTCCTTTTTAACGTTTCGCCGGACCCCACGGCCATGCCGTCAAAGAAAGGCTGGATTTTTTACGGCAACACCCTTCTGCGGGATTACTCCCGGGCGGATAAACCGGCGCAATGGTATGTAGAAAAGATCGAGCAATCCCTCAGGGAAAAACAAGCGTGGCTTAACGCCAGGGGAATCGGCTTCATATTTGTACTCACGCCCAACAAACATAATATCTATCCCCAATACATGCCGTCATACCTCGTAAAAGGAGAAGGAATATCCAATGGCGAGCGGTTGGTGGAGCGGCTTACAAAAGCGCTTCCAGGTACAGTTGCGAATGTTTTCCCCGCGCTTCGCGAGGCGGCAAAACACCGCCGGGTTTATTATAAGATAGATACCCACTGGAATTATTCGGGGGCCAGGGAAGCTTCGGAAGTTGTTTTTCATTTGATAAAAAAATCGTTTCCCGGGCTAAAATTGAAACCTTTACCCGAAATGAAAGATAAACTTGAAGTATTATCTCCCGGTAGTTTTGGGCAGGTAATGGGCGTACCCCTCCGGGAAGAAGAAGCGACGCCCGTTCCCCGGGGGGGATGGAACTGGAAAAATTTCCCCGGGGCGAAATTGAAAAAATTGCTCCCTGAACACGCCCGTGTGTTCCAGTGGATCAATCCCGGGGCGCCGCCAACCAGGGTTCTTGTTTTAGGCGATTCGTTCATGGGGCGGTTTGACAAATATATTGCGGAAATGTTCGGCCATTCGATTTTCGTAAACCTGTGGGATACCCCATTAACGGCAGACAATCGATTTCCCACCGGTTTCATTGAAACCATCGATCCGGATATTGTCATCCTATTATTTGTGGAACGGCGCCTTCGATATGATGAAAAAACAAAGAACGTGTACTATTACAACGCTGAAAATCCTGCGGAGGTCTGCAAGGCAATTAATGAAAAACAGCAGTAAAGGAGGACAAAATGAATCATGCGGCAATTTCACGCCAAACGCATCTCGATGGAACCGGTAATAATGATCGTACCGGTATAATCCCCATTATCTTTTTACTGGTTATTTTATTTTTCAGCGCCTGGATTCGCTTCGAGGGGATCACTGAACAGGGGATAAACCCTGGAGATGCCTTCCGGTATGTAAGAGAGGCAAAAATCTGGGCTGACGGTAAACCCCCGACATTTGAAGGAGTAATTTATCGGCCGTTATCTTATTTTTTACAGGCAGCGGCCATAAAAATATTTGGATACAATGATTATTCGACCAAGATTTTGCATGGTTTCATGGATATGATCAATATCATCTTGATTTTTCTTATCGCCGCCGGATTAGCTGAAAATGCGTGGGTTGGAGTGGTTAACAGCCTTCTCTATGCATTTCTACCCGCGGTGGTAAAACTTACCCGCAATGAAATGGTTCATGTGGAGGGCACAACCTTTGTACTGCTGGCATTCTATTTCTTTTTTTTATTTGACAAGCATGGCAAGAAAGGGTTTAAGGGTTATTTTTTACTTTTTCTCTCCGGCTTGAATTCCGGTTTGGCGGCCAACACGCATGCCGACCTGGCGTTCCTGGCCCCGGGATACGTGCTCTATTTATTTATTAAATCATATTATTCTCAAAATAAAAAGGAATCTTTGAAAACATTTTTAATTTTTGCCTTTATTTTCTCATTCTCCTTCTTTACTCCTTACCTGGCAGGTTTTCTGATATTTGGCTTTAAAAAAGTCTTCCTGGTTCTTATAAGTGAATTTAACGTGGTAACCGATTACATGAAAAATATTTCCGGTTCTATTTCCTCCTTCCAGCTTTTTTGGGAGATTTTAATCGGTTCAATTAAATCCTTTTTTGGGAAACCGTTTCTCTTTATCAGCATACTGCTAATTGGTACAATTTTTATAATAATATACAGGAAAGTAAGAAAAGAAAGCGATCCGCTCTGTATGTACCTGCCTCTACTATTGATATTATCTTATGCATTTCTTTTTTCATGCTTCCTAAATTCATTTGAAATCGGTTATGGTAGATATTTTATGGCTTTAATTCCTTCGCTTATACTTACCGTTTCCCTTTGGTATTATAAAATTTCCAAACAATTCCTGGGCAAATTTTCATTAATTGGTTTTACCTGCCTATTCTTAATTCTATTTCTCATAAATCCCAAAGAGCTGCCTGGAAAGCGGAAATTCAAATCTCCTTATCGAGGAATTTATGACATCCTGAAAAATAATGTGAATTCAAAAAATAAGCTATTGCTTGCCCCGGTATCCTTATACTCGTTTGATAGGGGTTATCAACTTGACTTATATTTCGGGAAGAATGCAGTTTACCTGTGCCGTCTTCCTCTCGAAAGCGAGTACAACCCCGAGTCTTTAAATACCAGATTGAACGGCATGAATATCCGGTATATTTTTGTGGGGAAGCAAATAGATACTAGATTACTCAACCCTGATTCTCTCATCTGGAGAAGATATAATCCATGGTTCAACAATGATAGAAACCCTTATTCACTGAAAAAGGATTTAAAGATTATTAAAACTTATATTCGAAGTAAGGGGGGGCTGCTTGTTAACGCAAACAGGTTTGGCAAAATTTATTATTTATCCGGAGAAGAAGATGCGCAAAAAAATTTAATAGCCGACGGATTGTCCCTTGAACGTTTGGATTCATATGAATAAAAGAAATAGAACTAGTTTTTTTAAACGACTGCATTTAACGAACTACAAGTTATTCGTGGCAAGGCAGATCTACCGGCTGATTCGTATTTTCCTTCATAAAAAAAAATACAATATCCGCCGCAGCAAAATCAACTATGAAATAGATATTTCCGAGGGTATTGATCTGAGTATTTTTTTGTTTGGCTGCTTTCAAAAGCATGTAATTAATAATAAATATATACCTATACCGGAGGATGCTGTTATTTTTGACATTGGGGCAAATATTGGCGCAATGACGCTGAAATTCGCTCAGAAAGCACCTAACGGCCGGGTCTATGCTTTTGAGCCCACTGACTATGCGTATAAAAAATTAATCAAAAACATATCTCTTAACCCTGGATTAAAGGAGCGAATCACGCCGGTACAAAAGTTTTTCGGAAAAAAAACCACCACGGTTCACGGCATGAAAGCCTATTCCAGTTGGAAAATAAACAAAAAAGTCAATCAAGCACATCCTTTTCACGGGGGGTCCATCCAAAGTGCAGTAAATATTAGCGCAATCTCTATTGACGACTTCTGCAGAGAAAACGATATAAAAAGATTAAACCTGATCAAAATTGATACCGACGGCTATGAATACCAGATTCTTCAAGGCGCCCAAAAGACCTTATTGAAACTTTCACCGACGATTATTTTCGAAATCGGGCTTTCCCAGTTTAATGAATACAATGTTAAAGTTAAATTCGAACAATTTTTAGACTTTTTTCTTTCAAAAGGATACCGACTAATCAACAGCAAAAATGGCAATGTCATTACAAAAAATAATTATCTTAGACATATACCATTGAATTCCACTGTTGACGTTATTGCGCTTCGCAGTCTCCGCATAAATACCTGATGTAGCGATGGCCGCAGAACTTTTAAAGCAGGAAGGAGAAAAATGAAAACAACATTTTCGGGGGGGAAAAAAGAGGTAATGGAATTTATGGATAAACTTGCCGAAAAAAGAGACAAATATATTAAAAGAAATAAATATTACTACAAAGATTTAATAAAATTTCTCAAATACAATATACCTGAGGGAAGCAGCGTATTGGAAATCGGCTGCGGCACAGGGTATATACTGAATCATCTAAAACCTTCAAAAGGTGTCGGTATTGATATCTCTCCCAAAATGATAGAGGTGGCAAAAACAAAATATAACCACCTGACTTTTATTCAAGCAGATGCGGAAAGTATTAGCTTGAATGAAACCTATGATTTTATAATTATATCAGACACACTGGGATATTTCGAGGATATCCAGCAAAGTTTCAGTGAGTTACGGAAAGTCTCCCATCCTGGTACCCGGATAATTATTACATACCACAATTATTTATGGCAGATTTTATTAAGGATTGCTGAACTTTTACGTTTGAAAACGCCCCAGGTGAGATTGAATTGGCTGAATAAGAATGATATCAAAAACCTGCTTGTACTGGAGGGATTTGATATAATAAAAACTGGGAGTAGGTTTATCTTTCCTAAATTCTTTCCACTCCTTTCATGGTTTTTCAATAAATATGTTTCTCAGCTTCCCTTTTTCAGATATTTTTGTCTTACAGAGTATATCATTGCCCGGCCCTTTGTTTTACACCCCAGGGATAATGAATCATTCAGTGTCAGTGTCATCATTCCGGCAAGGAATGAAAAGGGAAATATTGAAAATGCTGTCAAAAGAATGCAAAAAATGGGAAACCATACGGAGATCATATTTGTAGAAGGCCATTCCCAGGATGGCACCCTGGATGAAATAAAGAGGGTAGCTGAAAAATATTCAGATCGATTAGACATAAAATACTACACGCAAGATGGTAAAGGAAAAGGAGATGCTGTAAGAAAAGGATTTGCCAATGCAATCGGCGATATTCTTATGATACTGGATGCCGACCTGACAGTCCCACCTGAATATCTGTCGAAATTTTATAATGCAATAGCTGCAGGAAGTGGTGAATATATTAACGGTTCCCGGCTTGTGTACCCGATGGGAAAGGCTGCTATGAAGACTTTAAATATTATCGGGAATAAATTTTTTTCAATGATGCTTAGTTGGATATTGGGACAACCTATAAAGGATACTCTCTGTGGCACAAAAGTGCTTTTTAAGAAAGATTGGGAAAAAATACTTAAGAATCGAGAATATTTCGGCGATTTTGATCCATTCGGTGACTTTGATCTTATTTTCGGGGCCTCAAAGTTGAACTTGAAATTTGTCGAAATCCCAATCAGGTATAAGGGCCGTCAGTATGGGGAAACACAAATAAGTAGGTTCAGGCATGGGTGGCTTTTATTGAAAATGACAATGTTTGCTGCAAGAAAAATTAAATTCTACTGAAAGGGAGAGGAAAAAGCAAAATGAACGATAATAACTTTCCATGCGATAAATGAATTGTTATAATGAAATAATGGAGGTAGAACATGATAAATATAGGCATTATCGGGTTCGGCAAGATGGGAAAAATAAGGGCCGAAGCCATTCAAGCCAATGGCCGGGGGAAAATCAAATCGGTATTCGACGCCGATACTTCCCAGGATTTCCAGGGGTTTAAGACAGCGGTGTCGGCAGAGGATATCATTGCCGATCCCGGCATTGACGCCGTTATAATATGCACCCCCAATTGGCTGAACCAACCCCTGACCAGTGCGGCGCTAAAACAGGGGAAACATGTTTTTTGTGAAAAACCCCCGGCCTTTAATGCATCTCAAATCCTGGATATCCAGGAAACCGAGAGGGCTTCGCAAAAAAAACTAATGTACGGCTTTAATCACCGGCATCATTCCAGTATTCAGCGTATGAAAACCCTGATCGATTCCGGGGAATTCGGGAATATCCTCTGGATGAGGGGACGCTATGGCAAAAGCGTGGATAAAAATTTCTTTGAGCACTGGCGCGCCAAAAAAGAATTGGCCGGGGGCGGCATCCTCCTGGACCAGGGCATCCATATGCTGGACCTCTTCTTATACCTGGCCGGGGATTTCCATGAAGTACAGGCCATGGTCTCTAATTTATACTGGAAACTGGATATCGAGGATAATGTGTTTGCCATCTTCCGGAACAATCAAACCGGCATTGTCGCCCAATTACATTCCACCATGACGCAGTGGCGCCACCTGTTCTCCCTGGAAATTTTCCTGGAAAGGGGATACCTGGTATTGAACGGACTGAAAACCTCTTCCGGGACATACGGCGAAGAGGTGCTGAGCATCGCCAAAAACCGTACCACGTCCCCGGCAGCCACCTGGGAAGATGAAGAACGAATCACTTTCCATACGGATCCGTCCTGGAGATCGGAAATCGATTACTTTTTTAACGCCATTCTAAACAACACGGATATTAAAGTCGGCAACTCAAACGATGCCTTAAAAGTAATGAAAATCATCGATAAAATATACGCCAACGGGAAAGTGAACAAGAAAGAGGAATTAAATGGCTGATTTAACGTTTTTAAATACCTATTTCACGCAATATGAAAAAAATCTATTTGCGGATGAAGCAAAAGAAAAGATTATTGCAATGCGTGATCGCATAGCCCGGATAAAACAAGGCGGGGGAAAGCTTGTTTTTGCCGGTAATGGCGCCAGTGCGGCCATTGCCGCCCACTGCGCTTTGGACTTTACCAAACAGGCCGGCGTTCGGGCCGTCACTTTTAACAACCCCAGCCTAATCACTGCTTTTGCCAATGATTATGGGTATGAACATTGGGTAGCCAGGGCCATCGATTTTTACGCCGAGCAGCGTGATATCGTTGTCTTGATAAGCTCCAGCGGAAAATCGCCAAACATGGTTAACGCGGCAAAATATGCCAAAGAAAAAGGCATGGAATTAATTACCTTTTCAGGCTTTTCAATTGATAATCCTTTGAAACAAATGGGAGATTTGAACTTCTGGGTGAACAGCAAGGCCTATAATATCGTCGAGTGTATCCATATGATCTGGTTAACCGCTGTCATCGATCTGACCATTGGCAAGTCCGAATACCCCGTAAGCTAGCAAGAGCCTATCCGAAAAGTCATGGAGATTTTGATATTTACTATTGTAGGGAACAGGCATTGCCTGTTCCAAAGAGGCATTGCAGGGAACAGGCATTGCCTGTTCCCTGCGGACCGTGGATGAAAAAAATGAATATCCTGGTAAACGATTGGAGAAAAGAACATCCCGCTTCCCTACAGGTCTGTCCATCGACAACAGATCTAGCGGAGGCCGTTGCCCAACGATTTTTAGAACTGGCCTTTTCCACACAGGAAGCCGGGAATTTTTCAGTAATAATGGGAGGGGGGCGAACACCTAAGTTAATTAATCGGGAGATTGTGAAATTTTCCCGCGCCGGCAGTATTAAAATCGATTGGCGCCGCGTTTACATCTATTTCAGCGATGAACGATGCGTCCCGCCGGACCATTCCGACAGCAATTATAAACTTATCTTAGAGACCTTCATTCAACCGTTGGCTATCCCGTTGGCAAATGTACACCGGATAAAGGGTGAAGTGGACCCCGGGAAAGCCGGGGAAGATTACCATCACGAATTATCCCTATTCGGAGCGGGGGAGAATCATGGGTCCCCGGTATTCGATTTAGCGCTGCTGGGAATGGGGCTTGACGGTCATACCGCTTCCCTATTTCCCCATGCCAATGCCTTGAAAGAGGCAAACCGTTTCGCCGTTCCCGCCGGGGCAGGCGCCGGCGCCGGTACTGGGGGATGGAACCGGGTAACCGTGACATTGCCCGTCTTTAACGCCGCCAGAAATGTCTGGCTGATGGCTGCCGGTGTTGAAAAATCCCCGGCTGTGGAACAGCTTATCAAAGGAAGCTACAATCCCATTCAATGGCCTGTCCAGGCGATCTTTCCCGCCAACGGGAATTTAATTTACTGGCTGGATACCGCCGTCATAGGAAAAGCAAATGGAAAAATTAAACCCGGTCTATATCTGTAAGCAGGTTGGATCAAAAATTCAATGGCATGTTCAAGTCCTTTTGACGTACCTGGGATTGTATGCAAACTGTGATCGAGCGGAACTGGATCGATTTAAAAATAAACATACGGGCCAGGTGGGGTATTTAATCGGCAACGGTCCCAGCGTCCGGGTGGAAGACCTGGAAAAGCTCACCGGTAAAGCCGTTTTTTGTTTTAATCGATTTCACCTGGCTTACGGGAAGATGACGTTTCGTCCCACTTATACCGTTTCGGCGGACTTTGGCATGATCAGGGATTTCGGTTCCCAGATCGTTAGCGAGAGTGAGGGGACCGTATTTCTCGTTTATAAGACGCGACCCGATATTGCCGGGGACTTCATCTGGGTGGGCGCAAAATACAAGGCCCCTTCACCGGTGTTTTCGAAAAAAATCTATCACCATATCGTTGTTGGAGGTTCAAGTTTGGTTGCGGCTATCCAGTTGGGGTATTTTATGGGGATCAAACATTTTGTATTGTATGGCGTGGACCACGATTTTAAGTACAATCCCGTGGAAACCGCGGAAAGCCCCACAGACAATAATTATTGTACGGCAGTAGGCGATGAAAATCATTTTATTAAAAATTACCGGTCCGGGAAACCGTGGTGTCCGCCCCACATAGAGGTTATCGAAAAGTCGCTGCGCAGGGCGGATCGTTTTTTGCGGAAGCGGGGGGGATGGATTATCAATGCCACCCGGGGGGGGAAATTGGAAATTCTCGAAAGAAAAAATTTCGACGAAGTCTTTAAAAGGATAGCCCTATGAGATTCCCATGGCAAACAAAAAAAACAACGAAGAAAATTGGCGGCGCCTTTCCGGGCGGGGATACCGTGAATATGGCCGGCCTTTTTCATACAATGTCCTGTGGAAAAGATGGAAAGGGGCCAAAACCACTGCCTTGATATTTTGATGCAGTGGGTTTGGAGATTTTTATTAGTCCCTGAGCGCCCCGGAGAACCACTGCCAGATGGCTTTGTGAAACGCCATGGAGGGCTCATGGGAGAGGAGGTATTCCCTGGGATTGAAATTCAATTCGCCGCCGGGCTTCTCTTTTAAATACAACCCCTTTTGATAAAGCGGGTAATATTCCGGGTGAAACTGGACGCCCAGTACATGTTTATATTTCCGGTGTTCCACAACCTCCACGATTTTCCCGTCCATGGATGTGGCGGCCACAACTATATCTTTGCCCAACTGTTTCAATGCCTGGTGATGCGACGTCAATACATAAGGGGTATCATTCTTTTTCATTTTCAACCGGCTGATACAAATACTGTCTTTGTTAAATTTGACCCGGTGAAATGCCGGGGGCAGGTCTTTTTCATCGGGATAAAGGGCTTTAATATAGCGGGAACTGTGAATTTGTTCCTGCCCGGCTTTTAAAACTTGTTGAACGGTTTTCCGATTGTACACCTGGGAAGGGATATCCTGGTAAAGGGAACCCCCGGCCGCCACGTTCAAACTCTGGGCGCCGAGACAGATGCACAAGATGGTATAATTGGGGCGGGTTTCCAGGAACGGCGCGAACCCGGGGGCCCGGCTGCCGCCCACCAGGTGAAAAAGAAAAGAAATTTCATATAAACTGCGAGTCGGGGTGACGGCTTCGGTCAATAAATCGTCTTCCTCGCCGAAAACAGCAGGCGGAATATCCCACCCGCCGGTAAATATGACGCCCCCGGTGCGGGCGAAAAGGGCCCTGAACTGTTCCGTCCATTGGTTTTCTTTGAATAAATCCGCTAATGCCACTTTTCCTTTGACGGTCTCAAAACTCACCCAGGTTAATTTGTTCTTTTTTACATATTCTTCCGCGGGTTTGTAATCCGTGGATTCATCTTCATGATAGACGCCGATGAGTTTCAGTTTATTCAGGGTGACAATATCCTTTTCATACAACTGTTCGATGTTTTGGATCTGGCCCAGTTGGGGCTGGCACATGGCGATGACGATTTCATCCTCGGCCCCGGCAGCGGGGGAGACCATTACCGGGATGAAAAGCAGCACAAGACTCCAACTTAAATTAAGCCGACAATTCTTCATTATATCCTCCATATTATCTGGTTTTAATTGAATTCATGGGGCGGGAACATTTTTCTTCGTTGCTTGATAAATTCCTGCGGCGAGGCGCCGAAATAGTAAATAAACAGTTTTTTAAATTGCGCCGGGTTATCGAGCCCGATTTTTTCAGCGATTTCTTCAAGGGTTAAGGTGCAATCTTTATGGAACATGGACGCGGCCCGGCATATTTTTTGCTGCGTAATATACTTCTCCAGGTCGATCTTCAAGTAATTTTGGAACATCCGTAAAAGGTAGGAAGGGTCTACCTGGAAATGCTCAGCGATCCGGGATACGTTCAAGTCTTTCAACTGGTCGTCGTCCCGGCTCATAATAAATTCGCTTACCTTCAGACACAGTTCCTTTTTCATTCTTTCTTCCAGGATAAATGCCGATTATATCACAGTCCACTACAAATGTCTCAAATTCACTTTTTCATCCATCGATTTCGCAAGTTAATTTTTGTCTGTCCCTTTCCGTTCCTCTTTTCTCCCATGTGTCCGGGTGTCCGGGTTCGGATGAAACGCCGGTATTTTTTGATCTTTTTCGAAATAAAGGGGGGTAGGGGCGCAATTTCTTGCGCCCCTACACTGTCTGTCTCTTTGTTGTAACAAAAAACAATAAAAAAGGAGGGGAAAAATATAGCCCGTAGGAGAGTCGAACTCCTCTTATAGGATTGAAAATCCTATGTCCTAACCGATAGACGAACAGGCCATACCTTGAGACGTGCTGGGCTCGAACCAGCGACAGCCGCCTTAAAAGGGCGGTGCTCTGCCAACTGAGCTAACGTCCCATTCGCTTCCTTTTTAAGGTGTATAATGTATCATAATTTCGGAAAGGTGTCAATACCAAAGAGAAAAAAAACGGGGAAAAAATGAAGATGGCTGTCTTTTGTTCGTGTTTTTCGCGTTCTTCGCGGACCATAAATTTCACATTGCATAACCATGCATTTTATGATAAACTTGACTTTTAAATTTCAATTTATAACGAAATAGGAGAAAAACATGCTGCTCTGGATTGAAACCATTGTGTTTACAGCTCTTTTGATCTTAACCGTTTATGGGTTTTTCAGCCCCCTTTACCTCAGGTATAAACTACTAAAACTGGGCAAACCCGAAGCCCGCTTCGATAAACCCTTCAAACGAATCAAGGACGCCGTTATTTCTTTCTTTTTTCTCAACTGCTCTTTGAAAAAAGAAAGAGTTTTTACAGGTATCATGCATTTCTTTTTCCTCTACGGGTCGCTGACCTTCGACACCGTCAGCATCAGCCATGTGCTGGAAGGATATAAAGAGGGCTTCAACCTTTTCGGTCACGGCGGGGTCCGGTTGATTTACAGCGCCTGGGCGGATGTCTTCGGCGTCATGGTCCTGGTGGGCGTACTTTATTTTGTCGTCCGCCGTTATATTTTCAAACCGAAATACTATACCTACCCCTCAATCGAATCTGTTTTCATATATTTGCTCCTGGTTACGGTAACCCTGACCTTTTACCTTTACGAAGGCGCCGTAATCGCCCACAACCCGGCGGAAACATATGCGGCCTTTGTGGGGAAAGAGGTGGCCGGCTGGATGCAAGCCGTCGCCCCCATGGATATGACCGCGGTTAAAATTTTTTGGTGGATTCATGTGTTGAATGTATTTGCTTTTGTCGTATACGTGCCCCGTTCAAAATACCTGCACATGATCGCCGGGCCTATCAATATCGCTTTCCAGGATTATAACCCCGGCAGCATTATCAAAACCTTGAACCTGGAAGACGAAAACGCACAGGGTTTCGGGGTGGTTAAAGCCGCGGACCTTACCTGGAAAGATTTACTGGACGGTTTTGCCTGCATCGACTGCGGCCGCTGCGACGATTACTGCCCGGCCAACCGGAGCGAGAAACCGCTGTCGCCTAAGAAATTGATCCTCAAAGTAAAAGAAGAACTGCTGAAAGAAGGCCGCGCCGTCCTTAAAGCTCATGACCAACAAAAAGAACTGGAACCCTTAATGGGCCGCGTCTACTCTGAGGACGAAATCTGGACCTGCACAAGCTGCGGCGCGTGCATGCATGTCTGCCCGGTGAAAAATGAGCACCTGCCTAAAATATTCGGCTTGAGGCAAAGCCTGGTCCTGATGGAAGCGAAATTCCCGGAAGAGTTGGGTACATTTTTTAAGGGAATGGAAACCAACAGCAATCCCTGGGGGTTCGGTTCATCCACCCGCGGCCAGTGGGCCGAGGGCCTGGATGTGAAAACATTGGCCGAAAACCCGGACGTGGATATCCTCTACTGGGTGGGCTGCGCCGGTTCCTTTGACGAAAAAGGAAAAAAAGTTTCCACCGCCATGGTAAAAATTCTTAAAGAAGCGGGTGTGAATTTCGGTATCCTGGGCCGGGAAGAGAACTGCTGCGGCGACCAGGCGCGCCGGCTGGGCAATGAGTACCTGTTCCAAACAATGGCCCGGGGGAATATCGATATTCTTAAGAAGTATAATGTCAAAAAAATCCTGGCGACCTGCCCCCACGGCTATAATACGTTTAAGAACGAGTACCCGAAATTAGCCAAAGCCTTCGGCGTGGACGATTGGAATGTGGAAGTGGTCCATCATTCCGAGTTTATCGCCGACTTGATCCGGCAAGGGAAATTGAAAATCAAACAAGAAATCAACGCGTCCGTTACCTATCATGATCCCTGTTACCTGGGGCGGCATAACGATATATTCAAGGCCCCGCGAACGGTATTATCCGAAACCGGCGCAAAGCTGCTGGAAATGAAGAATCATTGCGATCACAGCTTTTGCTGCGGCGCCGGCGGCGGTCTTATGTGGACCGAGGAAAAATTGGGTAAAAAGGTTTACCAGTTAAGAACCGATGAGGCCCTGGAAACAGGCGCCGAATTGATATCCGTGGCGTGCCCTTTTTGTATGACCATGCTGGATGACGGCGTCAAAGACAAAGGCAAGGAAGAGTCCGTCCGCGTTAAAGATATCGCCGAAATCGTGGCGGAATGTATAGAAAATCCGGGACATTAAAATGAACCGGGCCCGGATAAAATACCCATCCGCAATTGCTCGATAGGATCGTTATCTTTATTTCGGAAATCGACTTTAACTTTACTCTCCAGGAATAAAGGCAATACGGGTTCACCCCCGCAATCCGGGAGGATTGCAGGAATAACCGGGCATTTCCGTTTCACAAGTTCCCGGACAAACGCCTGGATTTCTTGATGCTGCCAGGGGCCTTCGCCATGCTTGCCAAAAAAAACAATCGCCGACTTGATTTTCCTGATTTGTTTTTCCAGCGTTTCTTGCCAATCCATCCCGGGGAGTAGATCATCTTGATCCAACCAGGGCAATATGCCGCGTTGTTTTAATTTTTCGGCAATTTCTTTTACCGGCATTTTATCTTTACTATTATAGGAAAGAAAGACATCGTATTCCCCTTTTATTTTTTTCCCTGGAATAATGGAACTTTCTAAAGTACTGTTATCCCATTTTACTTTTTCAATAATTTTCCATTCGACGCACGCCTTTCCTTGAACGGTTATTTTAACCAGTACCTGGAATCCATCGCAATCCAAAACATCCGAGATATCGCGATAAAATTTTTCTTCATTCAAGAATTCATACGTTGCTACCTGCCCATAGGCCCGAAGCCCGGAAATAATCAATTCGATATTCTGATTTTTCTTTCTCCGGGATATCAATGAATAATCCTCGGTTATCCACCGCGACCCTTGATCGGGGGTTGAGAATCCGATCTCATAACTTCCGTTTCTTCCATGGATGATACGATTTACATTATTTTCACTGTAATGGATGGGTGCATTTTTTAGCGCATGATAAATGAAGCTGTTGGTGGGGGGACCCCCGATAAAGATTTGATTATACCCGGGTTTAAGTATGATCTCATTGTGGCTGTACAATTCCACTATTTCGCCGTAGATCGACGTCAGCAGGGAATAAACCCGGATAGCGGAAAACATATCGTCCGGGGAAATCTCATATTCGAAGAGGGGATAATTGGCGCATTTCAACGACACCTCTCTTTTCTGTGAAACGCTGGGAAGTATGATTTTGATGACCCCGGGATTCTCGCCAAAGCCAAAAAATTTTTTAGCTAGATCATGGACAGGGGAAGACATTTTAACCTCCTACCACATCATTTATAACGATTTATGGCCGAAAGAACCTGGACGGTGCTTTTAAACGCAATAGCCGGGTAATGTTCGATATCGAACCAACCGTATTCTTCAATTTCGGAAGCCGCCCTGATTTCATTTGAAACCAGGCTTACTTTGTAAAAGAGATTTAAACTGGAATCGTGGTATTTGCCGTAAACATCCACTAGCGCCTCCACCAACTCCTCGATTATTATTTCAGCAGCCAACTCTTCTTTTAACTCACGTTTTAGACCTTCCTCCGGGGATTCTCCATATACCAGGAATCCCCCGGGGAAGTCCCAGGATTTCCGGCCATGGGACCGCACAAGAAGTACTTTATTGTCATGAATAATGACGGCGCATACCGCGGGTTTCGAATTGAGGAACACTTTTCGTTTACATTGACGGCATGTAAACGAGACTTCATCGAGATTTCTCTCTATTTCATTACTCCCGCAAAACTGACAGAATATGGGATAATTTTTATTGTCACTGCCGGTCATCGTACTCATCCTTATTCATTAAAAACAGCTAATATTTCATCATGGATGAGGCCGTTGGTAGCGATCATGGATGTGCTTTCCATGGATAAGGGCTGGCCGTGAATATCGGAGACGGCCCCGCCGGCTTCTTTGACAATAATGGAAAGAGCCGCGATATCCCAGATTTTTGCTTTCGCTTCCAACATGGCATCGATTCTACCGGCGGACAGTAAATGATAGCCCCAAAAATCTCCAAATCCCCTGGTGGTCCAGGCCTTCTCAAGTATTTTGAAGAACTGCGGGAGTTTGTTAAGCTGGTGGAAATATTTAATATTACCATGACTGATAAACGCCTTTGGGAGTTCGCTTATTTTACTGACCTGGATTGGTTTTTTATTAAGGAAAGCGCCGCCGTTTTTATATGCCGCCAGGGTTTCATTTAAAGCCGGGGCGTTGGAGACGCCTACCACCACCTCTCCTTCATACATTACCGCCACCTGGGTGGCAAAATATTCCTGCCCCCGGATATAACCTTTTGTCCCATCGATGGGATCGATAACCCAGGTATATGGAGACAGGTTATGCGCATCCTTCCCGAATTCTTCACCGACGATCTGATGATCGGGAAAACGTTTCAAAATGATTTCCCGGATTATTTTTTCAGCCGCCAGGTCCAGTTCCGTCACCGGCGACAGATCGTCTTTGGCGCGATAGGAAATATTGCCATTTTCCCGGAGCTTGCGTTTTTGCCAATTATCCAGTAGGATATCGGCGGCGCATGCCGCCGCCTCTAATGCCGTGTCCAGGATATCTCCCAGTATTTTTTCATTGAGCTTCATGGTTATCTCCCTGGAATGTGGAAATCGTTTTTTCAACGATTTCGCAAATATACTCGACTTGTTTTCGGTCAAGCCCCGTATGTACGGGCAGTGACAGGCACGACTGCGAAAATTGCAGGGCGTTATTAAGTTCCCCGGTTTTTTTTACCGGGTATTGCCGAAAAAGCGGCTGCTGGTGGACGCAGTACGGCCACATAATACGTGTATCGATCCCGGCCTCTAAAAGCGATTCTTTGATCTTATCGCGGGCCGGATGCAGAATAGTAAATGTAAGTCCGTTTGAAATGAAATCGGAACTTTTATATGCCGGGTGAGCAATCTCCCTCATCAGCCGGTTTTCAAGGTAATATTCGACGACTTGACGCCTTTGATCTAATATTCGATCCTTCTTAGTCATTTGAGAAATGCCGATGGATGCCGCAATGTCTGTCATCCTGAAATTACTTCCCAAATAATCGTAATAATATTTACAATCATCTACTTCGCCATGATTTCGGATTCTCCCGATCCGTCGGGCGAGTGTGTCGTCGTCGGTAACGATGGCCCCTCCTTCTGCGGTGGTAATGGGTTTTGCTGAATGAAAACTGAAGATGGCAGCATGCCCCCATGATCCTGCGATTCTTCCGTGATTAACGGCAAGAAAGGAAGAGGCTGCATCGATAATTAAAGGGATGCTTGCTTTTTGACATAATTCCGAGAGCTCTTGCCAATCGTTGGCAAAACCGGAATAATCGATGGCTATTACCGCCGAGGTCTTCTCAGAAATGCAGGTAGATACGGTTCCCGCTGTAATCATACCTGCGGCGTAGTCGATATCGGCAAGAACCGGGACTGCTCCAAGCCTGGAGACTGCCGCAGGCACTGCAATGAATGACATGGCCGGGACAATAACTTCATCGGTATTTGAAACTCCTAACGCAATTAATAAAGCCACCAAAGCCGAACTCCCCGAATTTACCGCCGCACAATATTTTCGATTTGAATGGATTGCCACAAGATTTTCAAATTCTTTAACTTTTTCTCCTTGCGACAACCAGTTTGAATCGAAACAGCCCTTTACCGAGTAATAATCATCTTGATCGATGCTGGGTTGAGCCCATTTAATTCGTATATTTTTTTGTACGCCCATTTTTTTTGTGTTTCTCGTTAAAATGGATCGATATCGTTTTCCCATTTTTTACTTACTCCAGGGTATTTTTCTATTTTTTCCCTCAAAATCTTCTTTATGTTCAGATAATCCTCTTTTGTTTCTGCCTCCAGCATTGCAACAAGGGAAGGGACATTGGAAGACGCCCGCACCAGTCCCCAACCATTGGATAAATTCACCCGGGCGCCGTTAATGGTAATCACATTTTCTTCTCCCAGTTCTTCCTGGAAATCTTTGATTATACCGTCAATTACTTGATATTTTTTCTCGTCCGGGCAAGGCACCTGGATATTTGGGGAGCTGTAATACTGTTTCCCTTGTTTCAAAATTTCAGATAGAGGGAGGGACTGGTAGGATAAATACTCAGCCAATCGTAACCCGGAGAATAACGCATCGTCAAAAGCATAAAAATTATCCACGATAAAAATATGCCCGCTGTGTTCCCCGCCTATGGCCGCTTTTTCTTCCCTGATTCTTTGTTTAATATAAGAATGCCCGGTTTTCCACATTACGGGAACCCCGCCCCGCTCTTTTATGTCATTAATTAACGCATTGGAGCACTTGACATCGAAAACGATTTTGGAACCGGGGTTTTTCTCTAATATCTGTCGTGAAAGAAGCATCAATAACCTATCTGAGGGAATCACATTTCCTTTATCGTCGATTACCCCAAGACGGTCCCCGTCGCCGTCGATTGCCATGCCCAGGTCGGCTTGTTCTCTAAGAGTTTTCTCCTTCAACATTTCCAAAGAACTGAGGTCTGAGGGATTTGGGAAATGATGCGGGAAACTGGGGTCCAGTTCGCAAAACTGTTCGATGACATCAAACCCGGCGGCCCGGAACAATTGCGGCGCATACTTACCTGCAATACCGTTGCCGGCATCGATGACGATGCGAAGCCTTCGTTTCGGTTTTACGCGCCATTTCAGGGCGGATATATAACATTCTTTAATATTATCGAATTGAAATGATTGGCCTTTCCCGGAGGTAAAATCCTGGCCGGTAACCAATTGGTAAAGATACCGGATATCATCGCTTAACAGGGTTGAGGAGAAACCGTCGGCCATTTTAAACCCGCTCCAGCCATCCGGGTTATGGCTGCCGGTTATCATTACGCCATAGGGGATGCCTAATAGATATTGACTGAAATAAAAAACCGGGGTGGTGACCATGCCGATATCGATGGTGGTGATACCCACGGAATTTAAGCCCTTAACCACGGCATCCCTGAAATCCGGGGAACATTTCCTGCTGTCATAGCCAACCACAGCCGATTCGGCGTTCTTTTGCCGGTGAATGAATGTCCCATAAGCTTTAGCGATAAGTTCTACCGATTTATCATTCAGCTCGTCGGCGCTGACTCGCCCTCTTATGTCGTATTCACGAAACATTGTCTTATTCATTAGTAACTCCATTATATTTTAAAAGTTATTACTTGTTAATTATTAATTCTTATACCTTTAAATCCGGGTCCGGGAGCCGTAATTCCGTGACCGCCGCGCCGATCGGGGCCAACACCGTAAAAAGAAACACCCGCCAGATACCGCTCATAATGATTTCACTGGTGATAAAGTTTCCTTGCAGCACCCAAAAGGCGGATAATGTAATATAAAACAGGCCGGTCAAAACGCCCCAGGCGGCGGCGGATATAATCCGTTTGGATAATGTCGCCCCGCCGCAGCCCAACGTAACGCCGGCGGCGCCGATGAAAGTAATAAGCGCCGCCAACCACCAGGTATCCTGCAAACCGGGCATAATCCCTGTAACTTGCAGGTAAAAGTAATCGGCCGCGGCCAATACGGCCGCCGCTCCCGCGGCAACCAGGCCCACATGCCAATACCGGGGTTTTTGCGCGGCCCGATGCTCCATCCGTTTAATCATCCTGCGCCGAAGGGTTAAAGGCCAGTTGTAAAAGAGACGGAACACCCAGTGTTCCAACAACGCGCCTTTTTCCCCAAAGACCGGGACGATGTGAACCGCTTCGGTGGCCCAATGCCCGGCCATGAAACGGGCCAACTCGGGGTACCGGTAGGTCATCTGGATGGGAAAAGCCAGGTACCCGATGTATTTGAAAAACGCTAGAAACACGGCAATGTTATAATCTTTATAATTCCGCTCTTTAATTACCAGGTACACCACGTAAACTCCCCGCGTCAGGGAACCGGGCGAAAGGGGCGTGAACTGGAACAGTATCATTAGTCCGGCCATTATTGCCATGGCTTCGGTAAATGACGTGCCCGGGTGGGTTAGGGCGTATACCCCGCCGATAATAATAGAACCGATCTCAGTGGCCGGCAGGGTGCATAGATGGACAGCCAGGCTTTTTAAGTACTTCTGGATAAAGGGTTCTTTTATCCGGGAGAGAATAATATCCGCGTCTTTATCGATGATCATGTGTTTTTTCCGCCCCTGGGACACCATATCTCTCAGCCATTCTTCGCGCATGGGCGCGCTGAAATATAGTTTTACGGGCTTAACAAGAATATTGTACAAGCGTTCTTTGAAATACGGCCCGTCGGTAAAACACCGGTGCAACCCCCCGGGCAATAGGGATAACGGGAGGTGCAGGAAAAGCCTGGGAAGCGAACCGGCGATTTTTTCCGCTTTGACCCGGTTGATCCGTTCATCCCTGTACCATTTATAGGCTTTCTCGGCGCACCTGGCTTTAACCGAACGTTGGATGTAATTCCAATCGGTCAACTTACTGCGGTAATGTTTTCGCAAATCGGATCGTCCCCATATTGCCCGTATAAAACTTCCCAGGATGGGGAGCGCCCCTAAAAAACCGAATATCATTGTTTTAATAGTGCTTTTGCCAAGCTTTTCCGCCGTTTCATCGTCGATTTTGTTTCTGATTCTCCAGCCGGTGCGGGCGCTTTGCAGGATGGTGGACCATAATTTCTTACTGTAAAGCAGCCTTACATGGTTGTGGGTAAAATCCGGCGTGGAATTTCTATAGATATCTTCGCAGGTTTTCAATTCTTCCAGCATGGGGCGCATGTCGGCGAAGTCGCGGTCGTGGGCCGCCATGAAACGTTCCAATTGTTCCAGGCTGCCCCGGTCGAATTGAACCAGGCTGCCGCGGGCCAGTCCTTTGAAGATAAGCTTGATATCCCCGGGGCTCATGGGCAGGAAGGGTAAAAGGGCAAGCCCGGCGCGGAAATCCACGGCCACCAATCCGCCTGATCCCCCTGGGGGATCGTTTTCCGCGCCGCTGCGTTTGAGACAATTGGGCTGGCTTTTGCAGGTGGTCCATTCATATTGCCGGGCGAATTCAGGGACGCCCATATCTTGCAGGAGCCGGACGAAATCTTTCATAAATTGTTTTTTGGCGCGATATTCCGGGGAACCCAGGGTCTGGGGGTCGATGGACCCGGGCAATTTGCCCCGGTAAAAAAGTTTCAACAGGTCCAGGCGGTCATCCACTTCCATGCGCCAGTGGCGGCCGTCGACCCAGTCGCTGATTTCGCCGCAGCTTCCCAGCGCGGCGTCTACGAAGGTGGCGTGGATGTCGTTGACGGTTGTCTCGTCGCCGAAGCGAATTTTAGCGCCGCGGCGGATGAATTTCTGCCACAGCGCCCCGGCCCGGGCCGCGAAAGGGTTGACCTGCGGTTGAAAAGGTCCCTGGAAACCGCCGCGATATAAGAGATTGCGAAACATCCGGGAGAAACCGGAGGGCGGAATCAATATTTTCAGGGCGTAGACGCAGTCGATCTCGATGCCCGGGATGGGGTTGTTTGGCGTTTGCGTTTCCATGCCCAGGACTTTGACCCTATAGACCTGTCCGGCAAAGCCGCCGCCCACGAATTTTTCAATCTCCAGGTGGACGCGGGCCTTATTGGGTTGGGAAACGCCGGTCATGTCGTAGGTTAACCGGGCGCCTTCGTCGTAACGCGTGAAGCGCATGGGGCGGTGCAGCTTTTGTTCGTAGAACTTCTCTTTTAGGGAGTTGCAAACACCGATATCATATGCGGTTGGATATTCCACAGCCATAATTTATTCCTTTTTCCTTTTCGGTTCAAGTTAAAGTTATATTTAAGAGAGACTATTGTATATGAATCGGTTGATGAATGCAATAGCCCCCGCGCCCCCGCGGCGCAAGGGGCCGTTTTGTAGAACCGAACCAGCCCCTCTGCGAGGGGTTCCTATTGTAGAACCGAACCTGGAGATTTAACTTCCTTAACAGCGTCAGGCTCGGAAACTTTGGGCGGAAGGGGACAGACAGAAAAATTTTTCGTGCCTTTGTGGCTATTTTGATGGCATTAAATCTTTATGTTCCAAAATGAATTTGTGGTAGAGCGTCAGAACTTCATAGCGCAGTAGGGGGATGCGTTCCATGTCGGCCAGGAGAGATTTCACATCGCTGTTTACATCAGACATAGTCGCGGTGAGTCCTGTTTTTTCTTTATAAATCATTGGGCCTTTTTCGGCGATCAACCAGTCCAGGGAGATATTGAAATCATTGGCCAGGACTTTTAATCCGAGGGTGCTGGGGAAAGCGCCCCCGTATTCGTACTTGTCGTAACTGGAGCGAGAAACTCCCATACGTGCGGCCATCGTATTGGCCGATATCCTCAGCATTTCCCGTACATATTTGAATTTACCGCTGATTGCTTTTACTGATTTTCTTCTTTCTAAAATGTTCATGGTTTTTACCTCCTAAAATTACTCTGAATTCGGTGATACGCAAAAAGATGATAAAAGGTTTCGTGGATTTATCCTTGTATGGGGTGGGAATGCGCTTATATTGGGTAGAATGATGATTCTATTGGGTAGAATTACGATTATATTGGGTGGAATGATGATTATATGGAGTTAAATCATGCTTATATTGGGATAAATCCTCCTTTTACGCAATACAATAATGCTTATATGGGGTGGTATTCTTCTTATACAGATTACTATTATCCTTATACAGATGGTGCACTTCCTTATGCAGATAGGGTATTTCCTTTTACGGGCCAAAATCTTCCTTTTGCGGATAGATTAGATCATAAATCCGAAGCAAATCAAAATAGGCCCACGAATGACACGAATTAGCACGAATTAAAAGAAAAGCCACAGGTACGCGACGAACACATGCGTCGCGACGACACACGGACTGGTAAAATGAAAGCGAGAAATGAGGGGAAAATATTGAGTGTCCCGTAAATTCTCCATTGACCAAACGGCAATCAACATTCAGCAAACGGCGCCCCGCATATTCCCGGATTTTCAAAACCATGCTTGACAGGTATTTGAAAACGTGTTAAGATTTAGCCTTCCTTATCAAGCACAAACAGTTGTTTTTTATCGATATAAATAGTTTCCATTCAATCAAGGCCCAACATGTGCAAAGGTATCTTTTTAAAAAAAACGACCGTGGTAAGGATCGAAGTTTCCGGCGCAAATAGCCCGGGCGATTTTATACAATATGAATATAAAAGGATAGAGAGGCTAAAATGAAAAAGAGAATTTTTTCCGTTTTACTGATCGTACTATTTTTGTGTGTTTCCAATTTTATCCATGGGGCCATCCCGGCCCTGGAACGCGAGGCATTAATCGCATTGTACAACTCCACCAACGGCGCCGGTTGGACCAATAACAGCGGCTGGAAAACCCCGCCGCTGGATACCGACGGCTTCGCCATGCCCGGTACGGAAGGCGGTTGGTACGGAATAACTGTCCTGGCAGATCAAGTAACTCAAATCAATTTGGATAATAATCACCTGGTTGGAAGTGTAAATTCTGAATTAGGAAATCTTGGCAATTTGATTCATCTTGCCATGTACTATAACCAACTCAGCGGAAATATTCCCGCTCAAATAGGAAATTTGAGCAACTTAGATTTTCTTGACCTGAGCTATTGCCAACTCAGCGGAACTATTCCCTCGGAATTAGGAAATTTGAGCAATTTGAAGACCCTTAGATTGAATAATAACCAATTCAGCGGCAGCATCCCTGTCGCATTAGGAAATCTTTCCAGTTTGCAATACCTTCAACTGTATAGTAACCAACTCAGCGGTAGTATCCCTTCCCAATTGGGAAACCTTACTAATTTGATTCAACTTGGGCTTTCTTTGAATCAATTCACCGGCAGCATCCCCCCTGAATTAGGTAATCTTAGTAATTGCCATGATTTTTATGTTCCCTTTAATCAACTCAGCGGCAGTATCCCTCCTGAATTAGGTAATCTTTCCAGTGTGGCTTACCTTGCCCTGCACAATAACCAATTCAGCGGTAGTATACCTCCCGAATTAGGTAATCTCGGTACGATGCAATACTTTAACGTGCGCTATAACCAGCTCAGCGGAACCATCCCTTCAGAATTTGGCTATCTCGGCAATTTGAGTTACTTTCACCTCAATAATAACCTACTCAGTGGAGAAATTCCGGCCAGTTTAGCGAACCTAATTCTCATTTCAGAAGTTCACATCGAGACTAACTGTTTGTTTGCACTGGATCAAACGCTAAGAATATGGTTAGACAATCATGACCCGGGTTGGGAAGCCACCCAAAATAATTGTGGGACAATTACGGTAACTTCTCCCAATGGGGGGGAAAACTGGTCGGTCGAATCGTCACACGATATTACCTGGACCACGTCGGGAAATGTGGGAAATGTAAAAATCGAGTATACCACGGACAACGGCTCCAGTTGGTCCAATATTATTTCTTCCACCGCCAATACCGGCTCCTATAACTGGACTGTGGCAAATACTCTATCTTCCCAATGCTTGATTAAAATAAGCGATGCAAATATTGTAAGCCTATCCGATACATCCGACGGAACATTCTCAATTTCGGAACTAACAACGATAACCGTCACCTCACCCAACGGCGGCGAAAATTGGTTACTGGGCTCAAACCACGAGATTACCTGGACATCCTCCGGGACGGTAGGCAATGTCAAAATCGAATATTCCCCGGATAACGGCGCCAACTGGACCGAAATTACCGCCGACACGGAAAACGACGGCAGTTACACCTGGACATTACCCAATACATGCTCCTCCAATTACCTGGTGCGGGTGAGCGAAACCGACGGCGATCCCTCCGATGCCAGCGACGGGGTGTTCACACTTTCCGAAGGAATTTCCGGGACAGTTACCGACAGTTCAGGCAATGGAATTGCCAATGTGGCCGTGACCGTCTGGCACCTGAACCGTTACGGGATAGCTGGCGGTACTACCGGCGCTAACGGCTATTATGAAATCCCCGGCATTACCCCGGGAAATTATCTGGTGAGTTTCGATGCCCAGAACGCCGGGAATTATGTACAACAATGGTTCAACAATCGGACCCGCATGGAAACCGCGGATATCGTAACCATAAACCCGGGCGCGGCCGCCGCCAACATTAACGCGCAATTGGCCGACGGCGGAACCGTTTCCGGCCGGGTAACCGACGAAGCGGGAAACGGTATTGTCAATGTCGATGTCCATATCAAGGATATTTCCGGTTATACCTATGCCCAGGCCAATACCGATGTGGATGGCTATTATACGGTCCAGGGGGCCGCGCCCGGCAATTGCAGGGTCTATTTCAACGGCCCCTCCGCCGGTAATTATATCCCGGAATATTACAACAATAAAAACGGCTGGCAGCCGCTGTCGTCCGATACCGTCGCCGTCACCGCGGGCCAGACCACCGAAAACATCGACGCGCAGTTGGCCGCCGGGGGAACAATTACCGGGCGCGTTACCGACGGCTCGGGGAACGGCATTCCCGGCGTGAATATCGGTGTCCGGGAATTAACCGGGAACGGCATCTCCGGGGCCAATACCGACGCCGACGGGTATTATACCGCGACGGCAATACCCACCGGGAACTATATGGTCTATTTCGACGGGACCGGCGCCGGGAATTATGTCCCGGAGTTTTATAACAATAAAAATTCCTGGGAACCGCAAACGGCCGATACGGTCAGCGTGACCGCCGGACAAACCACCCCCGGCATCGATGTGCAACTGGACGAGGGAGCAACCATCACGGGCCGGGTTACCGACGGCTCCTGGAACGGCATCGACAGCGTGAGCGTGCAGATCAGGAATACCGATAATTATACCGTTATCTGGACCGGGACCGACGGCAGCGGCAATTACACGGCGCGGGGCATACCGCCGGGAAGCTGGAAAGTGCTTTTCCAGGCCTCCCAATATACGAATTATGTCAATGAATTTTATAACGACAAAATGTCCCTTGAAAATGCCGATTTACTCAACGTAACCGTGGGACAAACCATCCCCAACATCGACGCCCAACTGGCCGACGGCGGCTCCATCTCCGGGCGCGTCGCCGATATTTCGGGAAACGGCATCCCCGGCGTGAGCATCGGCGTGTTCGACATTGCCAACAATATGTGGCTTGACAGGGCCGGGGGGTTATTTACCGATGAAAACGGCTATTATACCTACACCGGGATACCCGCCGGCAATCACAAAGTCAGTTTCGACACCTATAATGTCTTGTTTTATCGTATCGAATATTACAACGATAAACAGGATTTTCAATCCGCCGACGCCGTCAGCGTCACCGCGGGCCAGGATACCCCAAATATAAATGCCCAATTGGCCCCCGCCGGAACCATTAGCGGACGCGTTACCGATGAAAACGGGAACGGCATCCCCAATATCTGGGTTACGGTTTATGATTTAAATAACAACCATATGGGCGGCCAATTCACCGACACCCAGGGAAATTATATAATACCCTATGGGCTTATCGCGGGCTCTTACAAAGTATATTTCGACGCCCACAACCGCGGATTAAATTATATCAACGAATGGTACAACAACAAAGACTCCTTCGCCAACGCCGACGCGGTCATCGTCGTAACCGGCCAAATCACCACCGGCATCGATGCGCAATTGGCCGCTGGGGGAACCATCTCCGGGCGGGTGACCGACGAATCCGGCAACGGCATTGCCGATGCCGGCGTGAATATCCAGGATACCAACGGTTCCAATATCGACGGGACCCGCACGGATGCCGACGGCAATTATTCGTTTCAGGGCCTCCCGGCGGGCAACTGGAAAGTATATTTTAATGCGGCCAATGTCGGAAATTATTTACCCCGGTACTATAACGATAAAGACGGCTGGAATCCCCAATTAGCGGATTCCGTCAGCGTGACCGCCGGACAAACCGCCGCCGGTATTAATGCCCAATTAACCCCGGGTGGAATCATTTCCGGGCGCGTTGTCGACCAAGCCGGGAACGGTATTCCCAATGCCTCCGTGGAAGTAATGGACATCGCTCAATATTACACCATTAACCGGTCAAATACCGACGCCAATGGCTATTACACGGCCCGGGGACTCCCGGCCGGGACCTGGAAAATCCGCTTCGACGCCACCAATGTGGGTAATTATGTCCCGGAATTTTACAACGATAAATTCAAATACCAGGACGCCGATACCGTCGCCGTGGCCCTCGGCCAGACCGTTAGCAACATCGACGCCCAACTGGCGGATGGCGGCATCATTACGGGCCGCGTTACCGACGGGTCCGGGAATGGCCTCCCCAGTGTGAGTATAGAAATAAGAGACGCCGCCAATTATACCTTCATCTGGGCAGGGACCGACGACGGTGGATATTACACCGCGCAGGGCGTGCCGGCCGGGAATTGGCGCGTCTTTTTCAGGGCGCCCCAATCCACCAATTTTGTAAGCGAATATTATAACGATAAACTATGGCAAGAATCAACCGACCCGGTTAACGTAATCGCCGGGCAAACCACCGCCAACATCGACGCGCAACTGGCCGCCGGGGGTTCTATCTCCGGAAGGGTTATCGATATGGCGGGGAACGGCGTTGCCAATATTTACATACGTGTGTGCGACGCGTCTAATAATAACTGGCTGCCGGGAAGCGCCGCCACGGACAGCGGCGGCTATTATACATTCAACGGCATCCCCACCGGCAATTACAAAGTGAGATTCGATACATATAATGAACTGTATTTAATACAGGAATATTACAACGATAAATACTTCCAGGAAATCGCGGACCCGGTTAGCGTGACGGCGGGTCAAACCACCGCCGATATTAACGCCCAACTGGCCGCCGGGGGCGCCATCTCCGGGCGGGTAACCGATGAAAACGGGAACGGCGTCGCCAACGTCTGGGTAACGATCTTTAATTCCAATAACGGCAGCAGCAACGTTAACGGCGCATTTACGGATATGACCGGGAATTACGTGGTCCATTTCGGACTTTCCGCCGGTGCGTACAAAGTATATTTCGATGCCAGCAACCGCGGATTAAATTATATCAACGAATGGTACAACAACAAAGAGTCCTTCGCCAACGCCGACGCGGTCATCGTCGTAACCGGCCAGCTCACCACCGGCATCGACGCCCAACTGGCTGGAGGGGGCGCCATCTCCGGCCGGGTCATCGATGAATCCGGGAACGGCATTGCCAATGCCCGCGTAAATATCCAGGATGCCAACGGTTCCAATATCACCTGGACCGGGACCGATGCCGATGGGAATTACTCGGCTTATGGACTCCCGGCGGGCAACTGGAAAGTATATTTTAATGCTGCCAATGTCGGCAATTATATAGCTCAATACTATAACAATAAAAATGGTTGGCAGCCCCAATCAGCCGATTCCGTCAGCGTCACCCCCGGTCAAACTGTCACCGGTATTAATGCCCAATTATTGACGGGCGGCATTATATCCGGGCGCGTCGTCGACCAGGCCGGGAACGGTATCCCCAATGCCTCCGTTGAAGTAATGGAAACCGCCAATTATCGCACCATCCAATGGCTCAACACCGACGTCAATGGCTATTACATTGCCCGGGGCGTCCCGGCCGGGACATGGAAAATCCACTTCTACGCATCCAATGTGGGTAATTATGTCCCGGAATTTTACAACAACAAATTCGCGCACCGGGACGGCGATACCGTAACCGTGGCCATCGGCCAGACCATCGAGAACATCGATGCCCAATTGGCGGAAGGCGGCATCATTACGGGCCGCGTCACCGACGGGTCCGGGAACGGCATCCCCAATGTCAGCATACAAATAAGGGATACTACCAATTATACCTTCATCTGGACCGGCACCGACGGCAGCGGCTATTACACCGCGCAGGGAGTGCCGGCCGGCAGTTGGCTAGTGTTTTTCCAGTGCCCCCAAACCTCCACCTTTGTAAGCGAATTCTATAACGATAAACTATGGCAGTCATCAGCCGACCTGGTGAACGTCACCGCCGGGCAAACCATTTCCAACATCGATGCGCAACTGGCCGTCGGCGGCGCCATCTCCGGGCATGTCGCCGACGAATCCGGGAACGGCATTTATAACGTCAATGCCCAGGTCCGCGACGCCAATAACAACGTCCTGACCGGCGCCAATACCGATGGCTCCGGCAACTATACCATATACGGGTTGACCCCCGGCGCTTACAAAATATACTTCGAGACCAACAATGCCGGGAATTACGTCCGGGAATATTACAATGATAAAACCTCTCTCGCCGCCGCCGACAGCGTGACGGTTACCGCCGGGCAAACCACGGAAAATATCGATGCCCAATTGGCCGCCGGTGCAACCATAACGGGCCGTGTCACGGACCAGGGCGGAAACGGCATTCAAAGCGTCCGGGTGCGCGTGTATGACGCCAACAATCTCCAGGTGATGAATACCCCCACCAATTCCAGCGGCGATTATACCCTGATGCGCATCCTCCCCGGCAATTACCGCGTGCGTTTCGACACCTCCGCCATGAATGCAAACTATATCGGCGAATATTACAACGATAAAGTAACCCTTGCCGCCGCCGATGTCCAGGCCCTGGTCGCCGGGCAAACCCTTACCGCCAATGCCGTGCTCTCCCCCGGCGGAATTATTACCGGGCGTATCACCGATACCGTCGGCAGCGGCGTTGCCAACGTGCGCCTCATCGTCAGGGGCGCCTATTCCAACACCAATTACTCCGCCAACAGGTATACCGACGGCAGCGGTAATTACACCGTCCAGGGGCTCCCGGCCGGTTCCTATAAAGTCTGGTTCAATACCGATGAGACCCAAAACAGCTATATCACCGAATGGTATAACGATAAAGCGGATTTCTTAACCGCCGGCATATTAAACGTAATCCCCGGCCAGACCCTATCCGGGATCGATGCCGTCCTGGCATCGGGCGGGACCATTTCCGGCCATATTAGCGACGCCGCCACCGGCGACCCCATCCCGGATATCGAAGTCTATGCCCTGGACCTGAACAAGGGTATCACCGGCTGCTATGCCTATACCGATGAAAACGGCGATTATGCCGTCAAAGGACTGCCCACGGGAACTTTCAAAATCAATTATAACTCCTATTCTTATAACCTGTATTACGGCGGGAATTATAACGACCAGTGGCACAACAACAAAAAAACCTTCCAGTCCGCCGATGCCGTGGCCATAACCGTCGGCCAAACCATTCCCGGCATAAACGCCGCGCTTACCGCCGACGGCGGCATCATCAGGGGCCGCGTTACCAATGAAAACGGTGACGGCATCCCCAACGTGGACATCTGGGTTACCACCGATTGGTCGGAATACAGCGGCTGGGAAGCATTTACGGATGCCAACGGTTATTACCAGGTCACCGGTATCCCCACCGGCTCATACCACGTCTTATTCCTCACCAATACCTCCCAGGGAAATCACCTGGATGAAGTCTATAACGACAAAATAATGACCGGCAACACGACAATAGAAGCCGATTGGGTGAATGTCACCGAAGGCCAGGCCGTGGAAAACATCGATGCCGTTCTTACCCTAGGCGGGTATGTCTCGGGCCGGGTCACCGATCAAAACGGCAACCCCATCCGGGATATACGGGTGCGAGTGTACGATGCCGCCAACGGCGATTATTACTCAAGGCACAACGCGTTGACCGATTTTTACGGCAATTATACCATCATGAGGGTGAGGCCGGGTCAATTGAAAGCCTATTTTCAGAGTTTTGAATCAGCCGGCGGCAATTACAAAGCCGAGTATTACAACGATAAAACCACCCTGGCCGCCGCGGATGCCTTTACCGTTACCGCCACCCAGACCACCACCGGCATCGATGCCGTATTGGCCACCGGCGGCGGAATCCTTTGCGGGTATGTGCGGGACAAAAACGGGGCGGCGCTCAAAAACGCCGCCGTCCAGTTATTCGATAAAAACGCCGCCAGGTGCTTGCTGGGCCAGGTCTCCTGCAATGTGAACGGCTATTTCGAATTCAAAGGCGTGAACCCCGACCAATACAAATTATACATCTCCTGCAATAACTACATTACCCCCGAATGGTATAACAATAAAGCCAGCCATGCCCAGGCCGATTTAGTAGCCGTTAGCGAAGGAAAAACCACCCTGGTGGAGATTACCCTCGGGGAAAACAGTTCGTTGAAGGTCGTTTCACCCAATGGCGGAGAAGTATGGAATACCGGTTCATCCCATCCCATAACCTGGAGCAATAACGGTCCCGTAGAAGACGTCAGGATCGAATATTCCATCGATAACGGCGTCGCCTGGATAGAGATCGTTTCCGCAGTCGAAAACATCGGTATTTACAACTGGGCCGTACCCATTATCGACTCCACTTCTGTCAATTGCCTCGTGCGCATCAGCGAAGCCGGGGACGGCAGTCCATCGGATGTCGGCGACGCCGTTTTTACCATTTTCGCCAACCCCGCCAGTTGGATACCTGTGGAAGGATTGCAGAATAACATGGTCGTTTACGGCAAAGCCTATAACGGTCCTAACGAAGCATTGGCCGGGGATTGGATCGGCGCCTTCGGACCCGGCGGCGTCAATGATTGCCGGGGAACCTCCATCATCGGCGCCAATGGCAATTTTTATTTCACCATCGGCAGCAACGCCGTTTCCGGTGAAACCATCACTTTCAAATTGTGGCCCTATCCCACCGGTCCGGCGCTGGACGCCGATGAAGCCATCGAGTTTGTCGGTGACAGCATTTATGGAGGTTTGCCCCTCCATTTCGGCGCACGGACCCAGGCCATTTCATTGGTGGGCGGTTGGAATTGGGTTGGTTTCAATACCATTCCTCCCGATACCTCGTTGAATACCATTTTCGGCGCTCTTGCCGGGAAAATCGCGCAGGTCAAAACCCAGACGCAGGCCGCCGTATATACCGGCGGGACCTGGATCGGCGACCTGGCCGATATGAACGGCATTGCCGACGGCGCCATGTACAAAATCAACGCCACCCAGTCCTGCATCCTCAGCCTGAATGGCGCAACCGTTTCTTATAACAAACCGATTCCCATGATAACCGGGTGGAAATGGGTATCATATTTACCCGTGTTACCGCAGGCCGTCGATGCGGCATTAAATACCATTATGCCCCTCTTAATCCAGGCCAAGAGCCAGACGCAGTCTACCGTTAAAGTGGGCGGCGGCCTGATCGGCGACCTGACCCGGATGGAACCCGGTAAAGGTTATACCATCCAGGTAAGCGGCCCGGGAGTTCTCGTTTACCCCCACGGCGAATCCGCTTACCCCGACCAATCCGCCGATGCGACAACGCAGTCAATGGTATCGGGAACAACCTCTATCCCCTGGAAAACCATCCAGGGCAACCAATATAATATGGTCAGCTATGGAAAAGTCTTCTTTGAAGGAGCGGCAATTAATACCCCCGGTTATTACCTCGTGGGCGTAGGTCCCAAAGGAGAAGGCGATTGCAGGTCCATCAGTTCCATCGGGACCGACGGCAATTATTTCAGCACCGTGCTGGGCAACACCAACGGGGAGGCCCTCAAATTCAAATTATACAACAGTACCACCCACAAAACTTACGACGTGGTGGAAAGCCAGGCGTTTCAATCCGATGCCCTCAAAGCCGATTACAATTTCAGGGCGCGCAGCATCAGGGTTACCGCACCTACCGGGGACCAACAACACAATATGGGGTCCATTTGCAGTATCGCCTGGGAAGCCTATGAAGTAACCAATGTAAAAATCGAGCTGTATAAAAACGGCAAATCCGTAAGCGCCATTGTGAACTCTGTCCCGGCCAAAACACACTCTTACAGTTGGACCATCCCGGCCAGGCTGCGTTCCGGGAATAACTATCAAATCAAAATATCCTGCTCCGATGTCGGCGTCATGGCCGAAGACGCCACTGCCAATTTCACCATCCTTCCCACCGCGGCGCTGTCTTTAAATTACCCTGTTGGAACAGAAATATGGCAGGTTAAGCGGAGTTATGATATCACCTGGGGTTCCAGCGGCATCGATAATATCAAGATCGAATTATACAAAGGCGCGGCGCTCAATACGGTGATATCCGAAAGCACGCCGGCCGCCGCCGGGAAATACACCTGGACCGTTCCCGCCAACCAGGTCCTTGGGAGCGATTACAAAATCAAAATCTCCAGTGTGGATGCCGGGATCAATCTCAGCGACGCCGGCAAGAGTGCGTTTACCATTGCGGCATATAAAAACACTAGCGCCGATTTCGACGGCGACGGCAGGGCCGATATAGCCTGGCGTTATTACGGTACTGGCGGGTACAATTGCATCTGGCTATCGGGAATAACGCAGGATAGTAACGCCGTAAACGACGCCCGTTTAGCCCCGCAGGCCGCGACCATCCAGGACGAAACTAACCTGGATAACCAGCTAAAGGGGACCGGCGACTTCAATAATGACGGCAAAGAAGACCTCCTGTGGCGCAATAAGACCGACGGCGCCAATTTCGTGTGGTATATGAACGGGACCACCTTCGCGGGGACCGCGCAGCTCCCGGTGGAAATCACCCTATCCTGGGACATTTGCGGAACCGGCGATTTCAACAGCGACGGGAAAACCGATATCCTCTGGCGGAACCGCGCCGCCGGCGGCAACAAAGTCTGGCTCATGAACGGGACCACGCGGACAGGCGAGGTTACACTTACCACCGAAGCAAATCTGAACTGGGATATCACTGGGGCCGGGGATTTCGACGGCGACGGGAAACCCGATATCCTGTGGCGTAACACCGTGGACGGCAGTGTTCGAATTTGGCTCATGAATGGAACCACGTTGGTCAGGACAGAGCAACTTTCCGCCGTCAATGCGGATTGGGAAATCGCCGGGGTTGGCGATTACGACGGCAATGGGAAACCCGACATTTTCTGGCGTCATAAAGTCGATGGCCGGGATTCCGTCTGGATAATGGACGGCCTCTCCCGTCAGAAAGCAGAGACATTGACGCAGGTTGCCAATAAAGATTGGAGAATAGAGAATTAATTACCATTATTGGTAGGGGCGGGTTCTAAACCCGCCCCAAATATACCAAATATAGAACCGCAAATCGGGGAAAAATTTTCCTATGATCTCAGGGATAAAAGGGCGGATTTAGAATCCGCCCCTACATTAAAAAATCATTGTTTATCAGAAATTACGTGCCGCTCTATGTCTTTTCACCATAGCCCGTACCCGCCAACCGAGAGGTTTCTTTTTTGTCTGTCCCGTAAATTCCCTTTCCCTGAATTTTACCATATTGCTTTTCTCCCCGACCAAACTCCAGCCGAGATAAGGATTGGGGTTTAGCCAATTGACAATGGCGGCTTTGAGGACGTTTTGCCGGATGGATTGAACCGATACTGTTTTCTTTATATCATAAACCCGCCACGCCTTAAACGCGCCGTATGCCAGGTAGAGAATAAAAATACCCCCGGCAAGTTGCAGATACCCTATCAACGAGGCGGGAACGCGACTCAATATCGGTAATATCAGCACGGCGATCGGTCCATCGGTGATAAGCGGGGAAAAAACAGCCGGCAGAGTGCGCCGCCACCCATTATTCAACGTTTGCGATATGAGATAAGTTAATAAAGGTCCGGGCGTTACCGCGGCGGCAAAGCCGAAGGTTAATCCAGTAATCAAGTAAACCGGCATGATGTATTATCTCCTGTTCCAGTAAGGGAGAATTATAAGGAAACCCGGTCGGAATTTCAATAGCCCTTTAATCTCATCAAGAGATTCAATGACTTTGATTTTTTTTGCCGCCCCCTTTTCTTTTTTTGGGGTAAATTGGAGTAATCCGCATCAAGGGATGCAAGGGATGAAGGTTCGGAATCGGAATCCGTTTTAGTTTCCGTTCCAGTTCCAATTCCAGCAAGAAGTAGTTGTTCTGCTTTTATCCCTTTCTTTATTATCCATCGATATCTTCGTTCAAATTTTCTGATAAGGCATTCGCTTACCTGACCCCTAATACAAAAATTAAAGTCCCGCGGGGAAGATTGCTGAAATCTTTAACCTGGTCGCCGGTAAATAATTGCCTATCCGGGATATAATAAATGGTTTCCTTCAAATTGTAGGCTTTCCCGGCAATCCCCCAGGGAGTTTTACCCTTTACCGCTTGAATCTCCACCGGCGGCCGATAACCGATAATCATGCGCGTCCCCGGGAGCAGCGAATCCCAATCGACAACACGGGTTCCGGGTACAAATCCCCCAGTAGGGAAAAAATAAAAAGTCGAAGGATCATTATAACCCTTCCCCGCATAACTCCAGGCGGTAAAATCCCGGCTGATCTCAAATACCGGTCCCTTCTTTCCTTCCTGTCCTTCGTCCGGCGGCCGGTTCAGCAATACCTGTGTGTCGGCGGGAATACGGTCCCAACCGACATCACCCCTTACCTTATCTCCCCTTATCTCCCGGCCATCCGGGAGTTTATAATAGGTATCCGGGCTGTCGTAATCTTCACCCGCGATGTTCCAGGCAGTATTGTCCTTGCTGATGATATTGGACAACGCCGCCGTAAGCTCGGGTTCCCCGGGAATTTCCTTGACACCCGGTTCCTTTTCTTTGTATTTATAAGGCTTATAAAAGATAGTATAGATTTGCAGGTCCTGGTCCAGGCGACCGGCTTCGACATCAGGGTCATAGGTCCACTGATCTTTTCCCAACCCAATGCGGGAACGGTCGAAATTAAGACCGCACCGTTTCCGCCCCCGGTGCGGACGTTTGTACCACGGGTTGGGCTTGCCATACGAAACCTGGCTGTGCGTCAATACATTCTTACCGGGAATGTGGTACTTTTTTTGTAAATTAGTTACTAACAACCCCAGTGAATGGTACTGGCCGTCGGTAATTTCACCGTAATGAAAGCCAACCAGTTCGATGGCCAATGAATGAGAACTGATTCCCTCCACGCCGTCCCACATACTGAGACCCGCATGATCCGCCCGGTAACGAGTGTTCAATACCTGGTACACGTCACCGTTCCTGGCAATGGCATAGTGCGCATGCCCGCCATAAGTCCTGTACGCATTGCTTAATTGCTTGCCGCGGGAAAGAGTTTCAAGGGTACTGGCAAGCCCACCTTCAGAGGTGTGAATAATGATATAACGGGTACTTAAACGTTTCTCTTTGACGAATTTGCGGTTAAGATGCTCCTGGTAATCTTTAATGACCAGGCGATCATGGGCTTTCCCGCTTACAACCACCGCCAGCCCCAGGAAACTGCAAATAATAACTAAAAAGAATTTTCTCCAGGAACACACCTTCATAAACCGTTTTCTTTGCCTCCGGCGGCCAGAAACCTTTTTGAAAAAAGGTTTCCGGACTTCCAAAAACTTTTGATTATTAAAACAACAACCGCTGTCCACCGGGAAGCTCCTTTTTAAAATGCTTATACGCCTTCTCCCCGGCCACCCTACCCCGCGGCGTGATCTTTAAAAACCCCTGCTGGATCAAATAGGGCTCATAGACATCCAGAAGCGTATCCTTCTCCTCCTGGATCGAAGTCGAAAGCGTCGATAATCCCACCGGCCCCCCACCGAAATGATCGATCAACGTTAAAAGAATCTTGCGGTCCGTCTGATCAAACCCCTCTTCATCGACTTCCAGGGCTTTGAAAGACAATTCCGTTATTTTAGGATCGATGACCCCTTCGCCTTCCACCTGGGCAAAATCCCGGACCCGCTTGAGCAACTTATTGGCCACCCGCGGTGTGCCCCGCGAACGCCGGGCAATGGCTTCGGCGGCTTTGGGATATATCTTAATATTCAATATCTTAGCGCTGCGGACCAGGACCTCCACTAACTCCTCCACCGTGTAAAAATCCAGGTGAATCATGATACCGAACCGGTCCCGCAGGGGCGACGACAACAAACCGGCGCGGGTGGTGGCCCCTACCAACGTAAACCGGTTGAGAGTGATGGATATATTTTTCGCCCCCACCCCCTGCCCGATAATCACATCCAGTTGAAAATCCTCCATGGCTTTATAAAGAATCTCCTCCAGGGCGGTCTTCAACCGGTGAATCTCATCGATAAACAATACATCGTTGGGTTCCAGGTCCGTAAGAATCGCGGAAAGGTCCCCTTTCCTTTCCAGTATCGGACCCGAAGTCTGTTTGATGTGAACCCCCATTTCCACCGCTATGATATTGGCCAGCGTGGTTTTTCCCAACCCCGGGGGACCGTGAAGCAACACATGATCCAGCGGTTCCCCACGCTGCCGGGCGCCTTTGACATAAGTCTTAAAATTCTCCACCTGCTGCTTCTGACCGATAAACTCCTGGAAAGCAGACGGCCTGAGATTCGTTTCAAATTTTATATCTTCGACTTCGGGCGCGGCGACTTCGCCTATTTCGCCCATTTCTTCCATATCGTCCATTTCGTTCGTTTCCACAGGGTCCGTCATTGCCGACATCATGTTATAACGTCACAATTTACTGATCTTTTTTAATAATATTTTAAACAACTCTTCAAACGAGACAATATCCGGGTATTCCCTCAGGGTTTTATTGACTTGTTCCGAAACCGATTTCGCGGGATACCCCAGGTTCACCAACCCGGAAACCAGGTCCTCCCGCATTTGCACAGTTTCGGCCACCTGTTCTTCTTCCAGTTCCAATTTACCGGTTAATTCCAGGATGATCCGCTGGGCGGTTTTCTTACCGATGCCGGGGATGGAACTGATTTTAGCGGCGTCACCATTATTAATGGCCTCTACCAATTCAATGAGGGAGAAAGCGGAAATAAGGGAAAGGGCGGTCTTTCCGCCTATCCCGGATATGGCGGTAAATTTTTCAAAAAAGATTTTTTCTTTGGGGGATAAAAAACCATAAAGCACCATTAAGTCTTCCTTGATCCGCAGGACCGTATGAAGTAAGACCTCTTTCTCATTTTTAATAGTGGTATAACTGGAGACTGGCACCTGGATTTGCAGGATCACGCCGCTGCCGGTTTCCAATTGCACTTTACCCGGGGAAATATCAAACACACGGCCTTTGACAGCAGAGATCATAATTCCTTACCTCCTATTTTTTTACACTCATTAGGTGGCAAAATGCTACCGCCAGGGCGTCGCTCTCGTCGGCGCCCAGGGAACTTGTTTTTGGATTTAAGTTCAATAATATATTTACCATATTACTCACCTGGGTTTTCGAAGCGTTACCGAAGCCGGTAAGGGCCAGCTTGACCGCACGGGGGGAGTAGAATTTCAATTGGATATCCCGGGACAGCAGGGAACCCAGCACCACGCCCCTTACCGTAGACAACACATTCATGGATTTGACATTTTTCCCCAGGAACCCCTCTTCGATGGCGGCGCAGTCGATGGGAAATTTGTGATAAATTACTTCCAACCGCTGCCACAACACCTTCATCTTGGTATAAAAATCTTTTTCTTGCAATTTTATCTCTTCCGAATAAACGTACGAAATACGGTCCTTCTCTTTCTTGAGAATACCGACGCCGAAGATAATAGAACCGGGGTCAAATCCGATAACGATCATGGATCATTGATAACAACAATCGTTCGTACCCTTGCTGTTTTGCGGCTTAACTACTTTGCTCGTACGCTTCGATCTCTTCCGCCGAGATATCGAAGTTAGACCAGACACTCTGGACATCATCCATTTCTTCTAATTTTTCAGTCATCCTGAGCATTTGTTCCGCATGTTTGCCTTCCAGTTTTACATAAGTGGAAGGGATCATACCGATTTCCGAAGATTCGATGGGATATTTTTTTTCTTTGATGGCATTGAGCACATTTTCGAAATCTTCCACCGGGGTGTAGATTTCATAGTTTTCCTCTTCCACTTGCATATCTTCGGCGCCTTTTTCCAGCACCAGTTCCATCAATTCATCTTCGCCCACCGCATCCCTGGGAACAATGATCATACCTTTCCTGGAGAATAGCCAACCGACGCAGCCTTTTTCACCCAGGTTGCCGTTGTATTTACCGAAGATGTGTCTCACTTCGGCCACGGTCCGGTTTTTATTGTCGGTTAAACATTCCACCAGGACAGCCACACCGGCTGGACCGTAACCTTCATAAGTGATGCCTTCGTAACTGACGCCTTCCAATTCGCCGGATCCGCGTTGGATGGCTTTTTTAATGTTATCTGCCGGCATATTGGCAGCTTTGGCGTCGTCGATTGCATGCCGCAAGGCGGAATTGGAAGCGGGATCGCCGCCGCCCTGCCTTGCCGCATAAGTAATTTCCCGGATGAAGCGAGTAAAGGCTTTGCCCCTTTTCGCGTCCGTCGCGGCCTTTTTGTGTTTTATCGAAGCCCATTTCGAATGCCCTGACATATTTATCTCCTTAAATTAATTTTTTTTAGTTCTTCCGATAAGTAAGTTTTCTTAAACGTCTTCCTGGCTTCCGCCAACATTCTTTCTACGTCTTTGTCCATATAGTCGGGACTGTAATGAAACAAAAATAACTTGTTTACCCCTGCCTTTACGGCATTGCCCACTGCCATAGATACCGTACTATGACCGTAGCCCTTTTTGGGGTTTTCGCTGGCATAATAATCCGCATCGAAATACTGCGAATCGTGGATCAATATATCCGCCCCTTTGATGAATTCCAGGTATTTCCCGTCGAATCCATTGGGTGACTCCACATCCGTGGCATACACCACCTGCTTATCATCGACGTTTACCCGGTAAATGATAACCCCGGATAAAGGATGATCGTTTTCTTTTATATAATCCAGGGTGAAATTTTCAGCGACGGTAAAACGCCGCGGGTCCCGGGTATCCAACTCCACGAAATCGAATTTTGCCTTTATGCCCTTTTTGCCGACGGGTGAGAGGGGCTTATCAAACAGGGAATAAATGGTATCCTGGAACGATATTCCATTCCTCTCGTTATTATCGCAGTAAATAGTGAGATGGAATTCTTTATCGAAAACAGGCTCAAAAAAAGGAATACCCTGGATATGGTCGCTGTGTAGGTGGGTTAAAAAGAGGTCCACGTGTTTTACCCGCGGTTTCCCGGCTTTTATATAATTGCCGATATTGATGATGCCGGTGCCCCCGTCCAGGATGAGGATGTGGTCGTCTTTTTCAATAAGGATGGAGGCGGTATTACCGCCGTATTTATTGGTGTTTTTGTGGGGGACGGGATAGCTGCCCCTTACGCCGTAAAAAACCAGGTTCGTTTCACCCATTACACATTTCCATTCATTTATAAAAATCTTCCAGTATTTTATACACGCACAAATCGCCGCACATCGAACAGGCGTCAGTGGTAGAGCCCCTTCTTTCCCGGATTTCCCGGAATTTATCAGGGTCCATACAGAGAGTTTCCTGTCGTTTCCAATCCAGTTTTCGCCTGGCTTCGGCCATTTGATTATCCCTATCCATGGCGCCGGGGATGCCTTTGGCGATATCGCCCACATGGGCCGCAATCCGGGAGGCGATAATGCCTTCTTTGACGTCTTCTTCCGTGGGCAGTCCCAGGTGTTCCGTGGGCGTCACATAGCAGAGGTAATCAGCACCCGCGGCAGCGGCAATAGCGCCGCCGATGGCCGAGGTAATATGATCGTAACCCGGGGCGATGTCGGTGACAATGGGACCCAATACGTAAAAAGGGGCGTCGTCACAGACAACTTTCTGCAGTTTGATATTCATTTCGATCTGGCCGATGGGTAAGTGGCCGGGGCCTTCCACCATGACCTGGACGCCGGAGGTCCTGCATTGTTTCACCAGTTCGCCCAGGGTCAGCAACTCTTCCATCTGCGCCCAATCGCTGCCATCCGACAGGCACCCGGGCCGCAGGCCGTCGCCCAACGACATGGTAACGTCATACTTGCGGGCGATTTCCAGGATCCTGCCGAAATGTTCATAAAACGGATTTTCTTTATCGTTATGGAGCATCCAGCCGGTAATAATGGAACCGCCCCTGGAAACGATACCGGCCCTGCGCGGTTGTTTTTTCAATTTCTCTACGGCCCGGCGGGTCAACCCGGCATGGATGGTCATAAAATCCACGCCGTCGTCGGCCTGGGCTTCGATATATTCCAGCATGCCGGAGAAGGTCATATTAACGAAGGTCCCGCCTTTGGCGGCGATATCTTTTGCCATCTGGTAGATGGGCACATTGCCGAAGGGAATGGCGGACCGTTCGATCAGGGCCCGTCTTATTTTCGATACGTCGCCGCCGGTGCTGAGGTCCATAACCGTATCGGCCCGGTGCTTAACCACCATATCGATTTTTTTCAGTTCATCCTCGATTTTATCGAAATCGCCGGATGTACCGATATTGGCATTGATCTTTGTCCTTAAGAATTTACCGATGCCGATGGGATCGAGGTTTGTATGGTTTTTGTTAGCAGGGATAACCACTTTGCCTTCCGCCGTCAGTTGTCTTAATTTTTCTGCGTCGATGGATTCTTTTGCTGCTGCTGTCTTCATCTGTTCGGTGACAATACCTTTTTGCGCGCTCTCAATTTGTGTCATCATATCCTCATTTTGTTTATGATTCATCCAGTTGTAAATATTATAATATTTTTAATCTTAAATCAAGTAAAAAAAAATACTGATACCCCACCCATGCTGCATTGAGGAAACAAATTTGTTGATATTCTATCATGAAAATAGCCACAAAGGCACGAAGGCACAAAGATACACCAAGGGATTTATTATAAAAAACTCTTGGTGGCAAAAATTTTGCGGTTCTTTTCGCCTTCAAAACCGCCAGAGATAGGATACTTTGAAAAAGAAAGCCCGGTGTATTTCCAGGAACCGGTCGGACGGGATATATTCTTCTCCGTTCCAGCGCGTCTTCTCCTGCACCGACCCGTATCCCACGTGAACCACAGTGCCCGGGATGTATGTAAAAGAAGCCAGGGCATCTAAAAACAACCTTTTCCAGTACGTATTGTATTCGACAATTCCACGGAAAAATAGGTATTTATTCACCTGGAAAGTCGTGCGGCTGCGGATGATACCGTATTCATATTCCTTCCGGGAATCCGACTTACGGTAAAAATCCGTATAGGTCAGGTCTAACCCCGTACTGAACTTTTCCGTCGGTTGGAAATCCAGGGTCAGGGAGGCGCGGTTGGTTTTCCCGGCAAAGGGGTTCTCCGCGTCGTAGAAAATATTCCCATGATGCCGGTAGAAAAGATAGAAATACAGTTTACCGGTGATCTGGCTTTCGGCCTGGAAACCGATGCCGCCGGTCCCGAAACGTCGCCCCGCAAACACTTCATTGGCCAGTATCAAGTCGAGACGGAACACGGAACTCCGGGGCATGGTGAAGCGGAAAGTAAACAAGTTGAATGATTCCACCAAATTACTCTCCTTGTCCAGTAAATGAGAACTCCAGTAAAAAGGTTCGATGCGCTGGAAAAATGTGGATTTCGGGTAGAAACGGTACATACCGAAAGCCCCCAACCGGGTGACCCCCTGCCGGTTCAGGAACCCGCTGTCGATTCGGAAATTCCTGGATATATCCTGGAGACCCAAATCTAAAAAAAGGGTCCTGCTGCTGTAATTATAACGGAGTCCCAGGGCATGGCCGGGAGTATTTTTCTCGTCCCCCGGGTTCCTTGATAACGATCCCAGTAAGTGGTACTCAGCCGTGGTGTATTTTGAAAGCCTTAAGCGGCCGTCGATGCCTGCTACCCGGTTGTACCCATGGGAAATGTCTCTGCCGGTGTAAAATCCGCCCACATAAGCATCGTTGGCAAAGGCATGGCGGAAGCGCAAGATCCCGAATACAGGACGGCGGGTTCCCGGATCATCTTCAGCGCCGTTATTATCCCGCGGCTCATCCACTGCGAAAATAGCGGCCATACTGTTTTTACTGCCGATCTTACCCGAGAGTTTCAGGCCCAACAACGGGTCGATAATGGTCCGGGTATGGACTACGGCAAAAAGTGGCGCTTCTTCGGTATTACCGGCAAACTGGAACGCCTCCATGCCTTCCAGGAAAAAAGGACGTTTCTCCTGGTAATAAAGGGCATAGCGAAGGTTGACATCCACCTGCCCCGCATCCGCTTCCACCTGGCTGAAATCGGGATTGTAAGCGGCGTCCATTACCAGGCTGGGCGTGAGCCCCACTTTGCCCGTGAGACTGAAATCCGTCGCCTTCTTTTCCGCCGACCATTGGCCCTGGTCATGGGCCCACGACTGCGAATGAGTAAAGGCCGGCAGCAATTCCACGATTCGTATATACTTCATGTCCTTTACCAGGATAGGTTGCAACTGGGACAGGGTCGCCCCTTTATCCGGGAAAATTTCCGGGAAACAAGCATTCTCCGAGGTACGAACGATGTTTCTTACTATCCACAACCCCATTTTTACTTTCTTCTTGATCGGGAAACGGATGCTCTTGAAAGGGATTTTCATTTCCACGGTGTAGCCCTTATCGTCGATAATACCTTTACTGTACCAGACCATATCATGGCTGCCGTCCATATCTCCGTCGGCATCCAACATGCCGTCCCCCTGGATGCCCAGGGGGTTAACGATGAACCCATAAGCATTTTGCCGGTCGTAAAAAGTATCGACAGCGACGGCCAACCAATCGTCGCCGAACATATTGTCCCTCTTGGTGACTGTCCCCTTAATCTCGGAGACATTCTTTTGAAAACAGCGGGCGGCAAAGTAAAAATTTTCCCGGTCCGAGCAACCATATACCACTGTCTCCTCGCTGGCCGGTTTACCGTAATCGGGTTTAAATGTTTTAAAATCCCGGAAACGGGCCGCCGTTTCCCAAACCGGGTCGTCCAGTTTCCCGTCGAGAGTTGGTGGATTATCGATCAGGGGAATTTCGATCGCTTCTTTTGCCTCTTTTGCATTAAGCGGGGCGCCGGCGCAGAGAAAGAACAGAAATGCCGCCAATATGAATGCCGTGCACAGTAATATTTTGTACATCCCGTACCTCCTGGATCTTTTTTATCGAATATTATTAAACGTAAAATGGAAGCAAAAAGTTTTGTTCAGCTTATTTTATTTCTAAATAGGTTAAGAAGCAAGGGGGGGGAGTGGTGGCAGCCTGTCGGTTAACATTTTGCGACGGTGGAGAAACTTGATTGGAAGGTTTAATGACAAATCTGTTGCGTATGAAGACTTTTTTTGTGCGTATCGGTACTTTATCTGTGCGTAGGAAAACTGAATTTGTGCGTGGTGGAATTACTTCTGTGCGAGATGAAACTACTTTCGTGCGCGGGGAAACTTTTTCCAGGAAAGAAAGAACAATGGCTCTTTTTAGATTTATAAAAGTGGTGCTTCTAATCATTCATTGTCTTGAAATGGGGACCATATAGTCAGGTTGTATCCCGAGATAAGCGGGTAAATCCTCTTGTTATTTTCGCTTATTCCTGGGAATCTTTGCCTTTCTTCTTGAGTTTCTTCAACTCAAACTCGATCATCTCATTGTGGTCGAAAAGGTATTTCTTGAAAAACTCCAGGACAGCATACTTCACCGCCGGTACATTGGTAAAGTACCGGAACATTTCCTCGAAAATTTCTTTATTTTCGGTGATTTCTATTCTTAGACCGGTGGATTCCGGTTCAGTGATCTCCCCGAGGAATAAGGGACCCTCTCCTGTAAAAAGGTAGATAAGGTTTATATTGAATTTGAGGATGAGGCTTTTCAGGAATTCGTAACCGGGCCTGGCTTTACCCTTTTCGACTTCCGATAGGAAGCTGCCGGACATTTCCAGTTTTTCGGCAAAGTCTTTTTGAGAGATGTCCAGTTTTCGCCTGATATCTTTTAAGCGCTGGCCAAAGGCTATTAATTCAGGGTTCTCAGTAATAACTCTTTTCATTGCGTCTTCCTTTTTTTGTCTTCATTAATTATACTGATTTTTTTGTGATTGTAAAGCTGTCCCCCCTGGTTTTTATGGTTTTTAACATGAAGCTCGCAAAAAAAATTTTCATCCACTTCAATTGACAATATTTCCTGTTTTTTTCGATCTTCCCGATTTTTTGTGGGACGTGACAAAAGAGGGGCATATCATTTTTTCCGAAGGGAATTCCAATGTCTTGCAGGTCTATAACCTTGAGGGGAAAATGAGTGGGCAAGTGAAAACCCCGCTGGCGGAAGCGCCGGAATTTTCCAGTGACGATTTAAACGATTGTCGGGAAAAAACGAAAATTCAAAAGAGAATCAATACCGCCTTATTACCGGGAAAGGTGATCTTTTGGCAACTATCCGCACAGCGGCAAAAGTTGTTTCGGTTTCAAAGAAGTGACAGGAGACACTCGATAAAAATCTTTCCTTTGTTTACTCATTAATCGAAATGAGATATAATTTTCACATGCCGTATACGAAAGAACAAAGTAAAACTAAAATCGATGAGCTTGTCAATGACTTTAAGGCTTGTAACCCCCCATTTTTTGAACGAGCAAGGTTTCAATAATATTTGACAAAGCAGATTTACAGTGAATTTTATTTAGCAAATAGGAACACAGTGGAAGTTTTCATTTAGAAACTTTTCCGGCCCTTATTTTTATTTTCCCGGTTACTAACCTGGGCAGCAAAGTATCCCTGAGTTTTATTAATCGTTCCTTACAACGAATATTTAACAGGATGCGATTGAAAATGGGATGAACGGCCTGGTAAAATTGCTCCAGCATTGCCTGCGACGCTTCCGGGATTTGAAGCCGGGAAAATAACCTGGTGTTTATATTCATGGTCATTGTTCCCCCGGCGCTGAGCGCTTCTAACTCCGGCCCAATGGTTTTAAGATAACAATAAAGATAATACCGGTTCCAATGATGATGGGGAATAATGGAATTGATCTGCTGATTGGTATGACACCAGGCGCTTGTCAGCGCGGTCAATCCTATGACGGCAATACAACTTACACATATGGAATTAGGGGGGATTTGTTTACTGGGCTGGGTGGCGGCCCCCTCATAACTGAGAGAATCATAGGTATGGGTAATATATACCTGCCCCCTTAAGTCAGGGATTTTTATAAACGGCAGCGGGCCGCCAAAATATTTATACTCTTTTTTGGATGGCGTTTTACCGCATACGATTTTCCCGAAACCGGACAACGGTTTCGAAGGTTGCTGCCGGTAAGGCGTGAACCAATATTGGAAAAGGCACATAACCATCCGTTCCAGTATTTCGTCAATGTGTTCCAGTATTAGTATTTTGGTTTCAACGGCGTTAAGGAGGCCGACGGCGGCTGTTTGATCCGCTAGCGGGGGCAACAAAAAGCGATAATCCAGGATGCGACGCGGGGAGGTATGCTTTACCGTGGTGCCGCTGGCGGTAGCGATTATATAGTTTCGATAATCGCCGGACCGCAGCAGCCAATAGAGATAATCCCCGGTTATTTTTTCGGACCGCGGCAGCACCCGGCCAATCCGCTGATTATGAAGATAATCCACCGGGTGAGAAGGGTTTAATTTCGCCGCATAAAATCCGCTGTTGGGTATTTTTGCCGGGCAGCCCAGGATTTTATAATCACTGCTGAGGTCGGTGAGGGCGATAATAATTTCCCCAGGTTCAACTATGTACTTTTTTGGTACAGGGTCGCGGGCTGCATCGTAATACTTTATATTGGAACCGTCGAAGCCGCCGCCGATTTTAAAATTGCCCGGGGTCAACAGGATAGAAGCCGTGGGACCATCGGAATAAAAACTACTG
>Ga0315278_10000089_pt1 | contig 76088 bp, 69 predicted proteins | sample YL17G06_0_MG_FD_203880 | JGI IMG/M metagenome (GOLD analysis project Ga0315278, IMG submission 203880) | Sediment microbial communities from Yellowstone Lake, YNP, Wyoming, USA - YL17G06_0 | ecosystem: Environmental > Aquatic > Freshwater > Lake > Sediment | place: USA: Wyoming | collected... | reverse complement strand
GTCACGCCGCCAGGACCACAGGCCGGGCTGGAGCCCGGCGATCCCAGGCGCGTCACGCCGCCAGGACCACAGGCCGGGCTGGAGCCCGGCGATCCCAGGGGGATTACGACGCAGTGGAGGCAGCCCGGCGTCTTCTGGGGCTGGGCGGTTTGAGCTGGAGGCCGGGTCTTCCCTTCGACTGCGCTCAGAGCAGGCAGACCCGGCGGCGGAGGCTTGCGGGCTCGTGCCGCCCGGCATCATGCAGTTCTGGCGCGCGAGCGCGTCAGTGCCGACCCCATTTCCATCAGCCCCGACAGCCGCACAGCCGCTTCCCCCGTCACCAGCGGCTTGCCAAGGTTGTACCGCCTCAGTTCGAAGAGATCGGCGTCGCTGCCATTGTTTCCGTAGACAGTCGTCAAGGCGCTCGAGAAGCCGTGCGCCCGCAGCAGGCCCCTGGTCGTGCTGTTGAAGTCCCCACGTCGGCCATTCGGATAGCAGAACAGGTCGCACAAGACGCCAAGACGTTCCTCGATGATGTGCTTCGAGACGCGCAGTTCGTCAGCGGCCCGTGCCGGTTCGCAGCGTGACATGATGACGTGCGTGTGGGTGTGGCTGCCAATCGAGACGAGGCCGCTCCGAACCATTTCAGATGTTTCGCTCCAGGACAGCGGGTCGTAGATCGCCGTGCCGCCTGCGGCGTGATAGACGCTGCATCCGGCGGCACGCTCGATCTGGTCGACCGCGTGGTCTCGCACTTCCTGCGGCAGGGCCTTGAGGCTTGAGCGCAGACGGCGATCGGCGGCCATCTTCGACTGGGCGTCTGTCAGATCCAGGCGGAGCGCCTGGCTCCCAATCGTCACCGTGAGGACGTCGGCGGTCGCATGATTCACCGCGTACTCGAGGCGGTCGGTCCACAGGAAGCGGCGATTGTCGACGAAGTCGGTGGCCAGAAACACCGAGGCTGGCACCTGAAACTGCTTCAGGGCCGGATACGCGACCGAGTAGATCGACCGGTATCCGTCATCGATGGTGATGACCGCGGCGCGCTGGGGCAGCGGCGATCCGGTGGTCCACGCGCGAACCACGTCCTGCAGCGGGACGACGGTGTAGTGCTCTGTCAACAGCGCCAGGTGCTGCTGGAACGAGCGGACGTGGACGTGCTTGCCCTCGTGATTCTCGATGCCCTGATGGGAGTCGGCTGCCGTGAACCCGTGATACATGGCAATCACGACCCTGACCCGGTTCAGGCGCCTCGCGGCACGATACAGCTGGGCCCGGTAGAACACCGGGAGTAGAAGGCGTTCGGCCCATGGTCCTACGGGCGGCGGCACTCGGCACACCTCATCGCACAGCCGCAACACAGCCTCTGCCGACGACTGCCTCTCGTCCTGCAACGGCGAACGGTCCCATCAGGGCTCCTTCCCGGCGCCGGAGACCGACTCCCGGCAGTCGATTCCCCCGCGCGGCGGGACACACCTCGGTGAACGAACGCGCCCCCGACACTTGCGGGGCGGGTGCGCGCAGTGAACGCCCGGAGCGACACGTGGGTCTGTCAACAGCGATCCGAAACCGGACAGACTAGCAGCGCACGTGCCGTCGGTATCAGCGCCAGGTAGCACAGCCCAGCCATCAACATTGTCACGTTGATGCCGAAAGCCATACTCACCATCACCGCCAGCACCGAGGCCAACACTCCGATCGCGCCGTTGATGCCCCAGAACCACGGCGTGGGTTCGGCGTCGACCTTCTCGACCAGAGACATGCCGGTGGGAAAGGCGAAGCCCATGAGAAACCCGACCGGCATGATCACCGCGAGCGAGATCGCGATGCGCACCGGCAACGGTTGTGCCGTCGTCGCCTCAAACAGGTGGGTCAGGCCCCACTGAGTGACGAGCAGATATCCGCCGACGATGGCTCCCCACCACGCGATGCGACCGCCGCTGCTGAGAGGAAAGCGCCCCGAAGCGAGGCTGCCCAGGCCGCTCGACAGAATCAGGCTGAACAGGCATACGCTCATCGCATAGACCGGATGGCCAAGAAACACGCCGAAGAACTGCAGCAGCGAGATCTCTGCAAACATGAAACCCCCTCCGATCAGCGAAAAATAGATCGTTCCGAGGGTCATCAGCCGACGCGGCGCGGAGATTACCGTCAGGCGAAGCGGCAGCACGATCGTGCAGACTACGGCAACGAAGGCGATGGCGAGAATCAACGCCAGCGCAATCGAAGCGCGGAGATTGCCTTCGATCACGCCGCCCCCCAACTCGTCGCGGAACTTCATTGTGATGAAGTGCGGGATATCTCCGAAGCGCAGCTGATTGAAGAAGAATGGCCTGTTGTCCGTTGGCACACTGAGGTCGAGGAATGCCTTGCTGGCAACGCGGTTGAGCCTCGCGATGTCCTGGCTGGAGACGATCTGTCGAAGCACCTCCGACTCTGGTTCCATGTCGGGCGCAACCAGGACCTTGAAGCCGAGGCCCTCGGTGTCGTCGCGAAGCAGCTTCAGTCTTTCCGGAGTGAATGGACGCTTCGACAGCACGAGCGTGGCAATTCTGTTGGCGCGTGCAACGAAGACGTGCTGACGGGGGTTTGCGACTCCCCGGTCGATCATCACCGCCACTGCCAGGGCGACCATGCGACCGGACTCGTTGACATCGCCTGGGCTGTACCATCGGCTGACGGTAAACACGCCGTTGTCGGTGAGCCGCCCGATGAAGGCGCGCCATCCTTCCAGCGTATACAGCCCGTTTTCACTGAGGGAAAAGGCGCCTGCGCCGTTCGCCGCCCATGTGTCGATCATGCTCATCTGGATCAGGTCGAAGGACTCTCCGGAGGCCGCGAACCAGCTGCGTGCATCGTCCACGTGCAGCCTCAAGCCTGGCATCGCCGCCAGGTTCGAGTAAGGCGCATAAACGGGGTGCGTGGTGTGCAAATCGATGAAGATGCGGTTGACCTCGACCCCTGTGATGTCCGTGACGCCATACAGGTATGCGGACAACAGGTCGCGGCCCCCCCCGACTCCGATCACCGCGGACTTGGCGATGCCCGGCAGGTGATAGGCCAGATTGACGAGGTCGTCTCTCAGGAACTCGATCGATTCCGTCGTCCCGTCGAAGTGGTACATGAAAGTGTCGGCCGAACCGTCGATATTCAGCGCGGCCTGCTGCACGGCCGGAGTCTTGCTGCGCAGCGGCGAAGGCGCCCAGAGATGCGGAGCGGAGACGACCGGCGGATAGGCAACGATGCGCGAATACGAATTCCACTTCTCGGTGCGCGTTCGAAAGCTGTGCTCGAAGCTGTCCTTGACCATCACGGGCCTGAAGCCAAACGGAACAGACATGTTCAGCGGAATCAGCATCGCCAGAACGACTGCGATCCACAGGGGACGGCGCCAGCGTCCGCGCTGTTCCAGCAGGACCCGCTCGGGCGCGGTGGCTCCTCGAGCAAAGGCATACGCCGCCAGGCTCGCCATCAGCCCGGCGAATATTGTCGCGGAAGGTCCGTCGAACACGTTCAGAATCCCAACCACGGCCGCGCAACCCAGCGCCGCACCCAGCAGGTCGACACCGTAGACCAGGTTGACCGGGAACGGACTGCGGGTCAATGCCAGGCTCACCGTAATGCCAGCGAACATGTATGGCACCGTCATCGCTGCCATCAGGAGAGACCAGGAGAAGACCGATGTCACGGCCGCCATCTGATTGGTAATCAGGCAGAACTGCACCATTACGGCGGTTGGCATGGCCACCGCAGTGAGCAGCGAGGTGTCAGCCAGCAACGTTGACAGTTTCTCCGGCGTCAGTCTTATCCGGTTGAGATAGACCCAGACTGCGCCAGCGGTCATGCCGAGCATGGCGACGCTGATCGCGAAAAACGCCAGATAATACCAGGACACGACAGAGAGGATGCGCGTCTGCACAACTTGAAACACCAGAACGGCGCTCGCTATCAGGAAGACGCCGAGCAGAAACAGATTCCGGTGGGGCGCGTTTGCCGTTGGCAGAGATGGTTTTTTCAAGGGAGTACGAATAGACACTAAAAGGTGACGCAACGCAAGCGAAGAATCGGCCATCGGCTGGCGCAGCAGGCGGGCCTGAGCCAGGAAGGCCCGGCGCGTCCACCTCGACACCTGTGAGAGGATCCAACGATCCCCCAGACGCCAGATGGAAGCGCGACCACGGCCCCGCGCCGCCTGGAGAAGCGTGTGCGGGCTTCGATGGCGCTCACGATCATCGGATCGGGAATTCCACTCTGTGCTTCTCGCTTCGCGGGCAACGCGGTTGTCCCGGGACTACACCGTCCCCCGCACGTACCCGCCATCGACGAGGATATTCGTGCCGGTGATGTAGCCGCCTCGATCAGATGCGAGAAACACCACCATGTGTGCGATTTCAGACGGTTCAGCCATCCGTCCAAGCGGGATGTTCTGCACGGTCCGGCGCTCGACGGTCTCGACCGGCACGCCTTCCCGGCGCGCCGCCGCCTCGGCCAGTTCGATCACGCGATCCGTGCGCGTGTACCCGGGGGCCACGCTGTTGACAAGAATGCCGTCCCGAGCCAGTTCATTCGACAGGGTCTTGGACAATCCCACGACCGCCGGCCGGAGCACGTTCGAGAGGATGAGGCCGGCCACGGGCTGCTTCGACGAAATCGAAGTGATATTGACGATGCGCCCGCCGCCGCGCAGTTTCATGTGCGGCACGGCTTCGTAACACAGGTCCACCACGCTCAGCAGCAGCAGGTCGACGGCATCGCGCCAGTCCGACGAGGTCAGCGCGCTGAAGAGCCCCGCTTTGGGCCCACCGGAATTGGTGACCAGAATGTCGAGACCACCAAAATGTTCAACGGTCTGCTGCACCAACCGCGCGATGTCTGCCCGCCTCGTCAGGTCGGCAGCGATGGCGAATACCTCCGAGCCGGTCGCGCCGGCGATCTCCGCGGCCGCCGCCTCGAGCGTCGGCATGTGGCGCGCGCACATGGCAACGTGCGCGCCTTCGGCGGCCAATCCCATGGCGGTCGCCTTGCCCAATCCCCTGCTGGCCGCGCACACCAGCGCGACTTTTCCGCGTAGTCCAGTTTCCACAGCGATGCCTCGTATTCTGGTGGGGCGCGCGCAGCCGCGCGTCGCGCCTAACGCCTGAAGTAATCATCCGTCTTGTCGATCCAGTCTTGCCGAATCGGGCTGAAGACGTCCAGCTCAACCGTGTCCTCAAGCGCCTCGGCCTTGTGCGCGACCCGCGAGGGGATGCACAACACATCGCCAGCACGCAGGAGGATGGAACCACCATCGATCTCGAACTTCAACGCCCCCTCGAGGATGTACGTCATCTGTTCGGACTCGTGATCGTGCTTGGGCACGATGGCGCCCTGCTTCAGGTACACCCTGGCCATCATCTCCCGCTCGCCGGTGATCACCTTCCGGGTGATCTCGCCGGTCACATGCTCGTGGGGCATCTCGTCCCAGCGATACTGCCTCACTTCTGGCGTCGCCATGCTGTCCCCCTCGCTCCGGTCCTCCTCGAGCCGTGACGCCAATCGCGACCACCCGCGTCCCGGTCGGGCGCAATCATAGCACCCGGAACCCGATGATATAGTTAGACTTTCCGTGAGTCACGATCAGAATCGACGTGGCGGGCTGACGTCTCCGGCAGTATTCGGCTGGCGCCCCCGTGAGGACGATGATGGAGATGCAGCCCCTGGCTGATGCGACAGGCGCGCCGGCCCTCCGGATGCCCCAACCCGGGCCCGATGTGCTGCGGCAAGCGTACCGCACGATGTACTTGTCGCGGAAGATCGACGACAAGGAAATCCAGCTCAAGAACCAGAGCCAGATCTTCTTCCAGATCAGCGGCGCTGGACACGAGGCGGTGCTGGTGGCAGCCGGTCTCTGCCTCACACCTTCGCACGACTGGTTCTTTCCGTACTATCGCGACCGGGCGCTCTGCCTGGTCCTTGGCGTCTCGCCGTACGAGATGTTTCTCCAGGCCGTCGCCGCGGCCGACGACCCGGCCTCGGGCGGCCGGCAGATGCCTTCGCACTGGGGCAGCGCCAGGCTGAACATCGTGTCGCAGGGCAGCGCCACCGGATCGCAGTGTCTCCACGCGGTCGGCTGCGCGCAGGCGGGCCTGATGTACGCGACGCTTCCGGGCATCGACGATCGCGAACGGCGATTCAAGACCGATGAAGTCGCGTATGTGTCGATTGGCGACGGGACGACCAGCGAAGGCGAATTCTGGGAATCCCTCAACACGGCCTGCAGTCTGAGTCTGCCAGTGGTCTATCTGGTGGAGGACAACGGGTGGGCCATCTCGGTGCCGGTCGAGGTTCAGACCCCGGGCGGCAGCATTTCCCGACTCGTCAGTCACTTTCCCAATCTGCTGGTCGCCACCGCCGATGGCACTGACTTCGGCGACAGCTTCCGGGCGATGTCCGAGGCGGTGGCCCATGCCCGCGCCCGCCGCGGCCCCGCACTGGTTCACGCGTCGGTGATCCGCCCGTACTCGCACTCGTTGTCAGACGACGAACGGTTGTACAAGACGCCCGAGGAGCGGGAACAGGAAGCCCGGCGCGATCCGGTCAAGAAGATGGCAGCCTTGCTTCGCACGCAGGGCCTCCTCTCGGAAAAGGAGATCGACGCCCTCCATGCGGAGGTCGAGAGCGAGATCAACGACGCGGCCAAGCGCGCGCTTGGCGCGGCCAGACCCGCCAGGGACACGGCCGCACTGTGGGTGTTCTCGCCAGACGTCGATCCGGCCTCGGAGGCGTTTGTCGGGCCGCTTCAGCCGGAGGGCAAGCCCGACACGATGGTCGCGGCCATCAACCGGACGCTGAAAGACGAGATGACGCTCAACCCGCGCATCGTCGTCTTCGGCGAGGATGTCGCCGACTGCAGCCGCCCGGCCAGCCTCGAGGAGGTGCAGGGCAAGGGCGGCGTGTTCAAGGTCACGCATGGCCTGCAGCGTACGTTCGGCGCCGACCGGGTGTTCAATTCCCCGCTGGCGGAGGCGAACATCATCGGCCGCGCGGTCGGCATGAGCGTTCGCGGATTCAAGCCGGTCGTCGAGATCCAGTTCTTCGACTACATCTGGCCGGCCATGCAGCAGTTGCGCGACGAAATGGCGATGATGCGCTATCGGTCCGGCAATACCTGGGCGTGCCCGATGGTGGTGCGCGTGCCGATCGGAGGATATCTGCGCGGCGGTGCCCCGTACCACAGCCAGACCGGGGAGAGCATTTTCGTCCACTCGCCCGGCATCCGCGTCGTGTATCCTTCCAACGCGCAGGACGCCGCGGGCCTGCTGCGGACCGCCATCCGGTGCGACGACCCGGTGATGTTCCTGGAACACAAGCACCTGTACCGGCAGACGTACAACAAGGGCGAGTATCCCGGTCGCGACTACACCATCCCGTTCGGCAAGGCCGCGGTGAGGCGCGAGGGCACCGACGTGGTGGTCATCACGTGGGGCGCGCTCGTGCAGCGCTCACTGCTCGCCGCACAGCAGGCTGAGAAAGACGGCCTCAGCGTGGCGGTCGTCGATCTGCGCACGCTGGCGCCATGCGACTGGGCAAGTATCGGCGAATGGGTCACGCGAACAAGCCGCGTGGTCATTGCGCACGAAGAACAGCTGACCTGCGGATTCGGGGCGGAAATCGCCGCCCGTATCGCAGAGGATCATTTCCAGCACCTCGATGCCCCCGTCCGGCGGGTCGCGTCGCTCGATACGCCGGTCGCGTATTGCCCGGATCTCGAAGAAGTGATCCTGCCCAACGCCGCGAATGTGCTCGCGGCCATCCAGGAAACGGCTCGATACTAGAACCTGCGCTCACCCGGCCGGGAGGCCGCTAAGGCTGATCGGGGGCGCATCGTCCGGCTTCCGAGGAGGCCGTGTCGTCGGCAACACAACGTCGGTCGAAAGACAGGACGACTGGCATCGGTCGAAGATACACTCGGCATGATGACATCCGACGCCGCAACCTCTGACTCCGGGCGCCTGGAGTGGCCTTCGAGGGCGACGCTCGTCGCGCTGGCGATCATCCTTGCGGCGGGGTTGCTGCTGAAGCTCGCCCCGATTGTTGCCCTGGTGATGTCCCCGCCGTTCTGGCTGGCGGACCCTGACGGATACGCCTACTCCGGGGCGTATGTCGCCGATCATCAGGGCAGCTGGCTCTGGTTGAGGGACGTCGTCCAGTTCGGACACTACCTGAAGGCGCCGCTCTACCCCGGGTTGATGTGCGTCATCGCCCTCCTCTGGCGCTCGGGATTTCCGTTGAACGCAGCCGTTCTTCAGATTCTGATCTCGGTGGCCAGCGGCCTGGCCATGTTCAGGATCGGTCAGCGGCTGCACTCGTCGAAGGCGGGGCTGATCGCGACCGCGCTCTACATGTTCTATCTGCCGAGTTTCGCCAATCCGATGTTCGGGCAGGAAGCGCTGTTTATCCCGCTCTCGCTAGCGGCGATGGCGTTTCACCTCGAGTACGCGGCCACGGAAAGACAGCCGCGGGCGTTTGCGGTGGCTGGCGTCCTCTACGGACTTACCGCGCTGACCAGGTCACTGCCGCTCTACTATCTGCCGCCGGTGGCCGCATTGCACGTGATCTGGGCGACGAACCGGCGCCAGGCGTGTCGGCAGGCGACCGCCCTGTTGGTCGGCCTGTTCCTGACTATCCTGCCGTACAGCTTCTTCATCTCGTCGCGGTGGAGCCACTGGGTCTTCGTCGATACACAGGGTGTACGCGCTGTGGTCGAAACCTACTCCGACCATCCCGCTTCTCACAATCCGGGGATGGTCGAATCGCTTGGCATGGTCGCCAAGGCGTTCGCCGCCTCACCGGTCAAGGAAACACAGGGGCGGATCAGCCGGGCCCGCGCCTTCTTCTATCTGAGGGGCGGCCAGTGGCTGCAGGTCGATGCGCCCCGGCTGGCGTCGTCGGCGGGCGCATCGACGCTGAAAGTGTTTGTGCATCTTCTCTACGACGTGCCGACGGCCGCGATCCTGCTGCTGTCGCCGATTGGTTTCGCCCTGGCAAGACGACGACGTGAGGCGATGTATCTCATCCTCTGGCCCCTGGTTGCCCTCGCGCTGATGATCGCCTTTCTCTGGAGCGGCGGGCGATACACGGCGTCGTTTCTTCCGCAGCTCATGCTCGGCGCGTCCGTCGTCTTTGCGGGAGGCTGGCGCCGGCCGAAGCGTGGCGCAATGGCGATCGCGCTGCTGTGCGCCGCGATCATCGCCATCCCGGTTGGAATGTCCGTGCCGCTGACAATCTGGGGCCACCCCGACTACGGCGTCAAATTCAGGGCGGTGTTCGTCGATGGGCCGCAGGTGGGACAGATGAAGCACGAAGCCGGCTTCAGCGTGTTTACCGACGGCGGACGGGTTGAGCTGGCGCTGACGCCAGATGGCCACCTGCCGTCTGCCGGGCCCGGAACCTGGATCGAAGTTCGGGTGGATGGCGTGCGTCAGCCATTGGTCCGGTGGGCTCCCGGCAGGACCGAACGCGTCCGCATTGACACACCCGCGAGGCTGGTGTTCATCGAGGCGCGAGTGGTGTCTGGCGCAGGTCGATCGATCGACACCGCCGGCTCGACGGAGATAGAAGTGGCCGTCGGCCGTGCCGGCCGCAGTTGATCCCCCTGATCACCGCCGAGCGTCATTCATGATGGAGCCCGCGGTCTTCCCTGGCCTGCCTTCCCTGAGCCTGCCGAAGGGAGCGACGTCGAAGGCAGACCCCGGGTTGCCCGTCGGGACAAGTGGATTCCGGCGAGGGCCCCCTGCCGCGCCCACTCTGCCCGCGTTCGTCATGGTAGGCTACTGACCACCCATGAGCCTGACGTCGAGAACTGGACACGGCCGGACCATCCTGGCGGCCAACATCATCGCCGCCCTCGTGGTGGTAACGTCGCTGCTCTTCCCGGTCCGCGGCACCGGCGACATGAAGATCTGGGAGCGCTGGACCGGCAATGCCATGCGTCTCGGCGTGGTGGCGGGGTTTCGCGAGAACGACAACGATTACCCGCCGTTGTCGGACGTCGTCCTCTGGGTGACAGGCCACGCCGGGAACGTCGCCGGCCTGCCCGTTGCGACCACCATCAAGTTGTCGCTGGTCATCTTCCTGGCGGCCACGCTGATCGTCTTTTACACGTGGGTCGGTCGTGCCGGGATGACGCTGGGACTGTGGTCGGTGTTCGTCCTGAACGCGGTGGGCATGGGCTACCTCGACATCTACGTCGTGCCGCCGCTCATCCTGAGCCTGTGGGCGCTGCAGCAGTCGAGAGCGACCGCGGCCGTCACGTGGTTCACAGTCGCGTGCCTCGTCAAATGGCAACCGCTTCTGATCGGGCCGTTCCTGCTCCTGCACGCCGGCCGCGCGTGCTGGCCGCCCTCATCGGTGAACGTGCGCCGATTTCTCGCGATGTTCATGCCGTCGGTGCTCGTGCTCGTCGTCTCGATTGTCATATGTGAGCCGTACCCGTTCTTCCGTGCGTTCGCCAAGAGCCTCGGACATCGGGTGCTGAGCGGCGACACGCTCAACCTGCCGTGGATTGCGACGTGGCTTTATCAGGGTTTCAATCAGGGCATGGCCGGGCTGACGGACCAGGTTGCGGGCATACCAAGCGCGCCGCTGTGGCTCAGGCTGCCCTTCAAGCTCCTGTTTGCGTGGCAGTTTCTCGTCTTGCTCTATCGGTATGTGAATGGCCAGGTGTGTGCCGAACGCACCCTGGCGTACTCGTTGGCCGGGTTTCTCGCGTACGTGACGCTCAGCAGCGGCGTGCACGAAAACCACTGGTTCCTGCCGAGCTTCCTGGCCATCGCATTGCTCCAGTACGGGCACCGGTGGCTCAGGCCCGCCGTGGCCGTTGGCGTCGTTGCCAATCTCAACCTGCTGCTGTTCTACGGCATCACGGGACGCGGCCTGGAACCTTCTCGCGTCGTGGGCATCGATGTCACGGTGCCGCTGGCCGCGGCAGTCGTGGCCATGTACTTCTGGCTGGCGAGCCTGGTCCGGCGGATGGATCAGGCCGGGTGGGAAACCGCCGCCCGCTAGAACATGGGGTCAGCCCCCATCTTCGCTAATCAATCACCCGCCAGTAGGCCAGCCTGCCGGGGCCACTGCCGCGCCGAGGCACGATCCGAATCTGGTCAATCTCGCCCGCCGAATCCGGCAGCGCCTGCTGGTACTCGACGAATCCCGCCTCCGGCACTGGCGACGCGACGATGTCCGCTGTGTGCCTTTCCCGCCCCTTCGATAGATACACGACCTTGTAGTCGTGCGCCGAGTCGAGCCTGAACTCCACTTTGCGCATGGCCTGAGGCCGGTCGAGAAAGAGCGTCACGCCAGCGTCGAATGCCATTGCGGCATTCGCGTCCTGGGCCGAATCGGCGGGGCGGTAGCCGAGTGCCCCCGACGCCCGGACGCCGATGAATCCGCGCGCGTAACTGTCGAGGAAGTACGCAGCCCGCCCGAGGTTCACATTCACGATGGCGGCCCAACGATCAACTGACCAGATCGGCCCGCGGGTGATCAGCACGAGCCTGTCGTAATACGCCGCCACGCCGGGGTCCTCGATGACGTTGGCGCCGGTCTCGAGCGTCGCGGCGTAGCCCGGAGGCGTCGTCCGCAGGTAGTGCCCGACGCGCCACGGCACCTTTGTCGGAAGCCGGGCCATCAACGGATCCGCCAGACCCGCGCTATCGATGATGTGCAGCTGCTGCTTCGCGTAGTAGCCGTCGAAGCCCACCGAAATCGTCACGGCCACCGTCTCCCCGCGATCGATGACGCGCTTGACGTTGGCCTCGCGTCGCGTGACGATGCCGGTGCTGAAGCCCGTCTTGCGAATCAATCCGGAGTTCTGGAAGTAGTAGCGCCGTTCGTCGGTGATACCTGACGGCGGCTCGTAGCGGCCGTCATACGCGCTCGTGCTCAGGATCGGCGGAAGCGGACAGAACACGCCAAGCCCCAGAGCGACAGCCGCTGGTGTCCATGCCATGAGGCGGCCCTCGAACACCGGGTAGCGGGACAGCAACGCCACGGCCATCACGAACGGCGCGGCGAAGAACCGCCCGCTCATGAAGTCGCCGCCCACCCGCACGGTGAACAGCACCGAAAGGATCAGGCCAAGCGCAAACGGCAGGTCGCGCCGCTGCACGAGCATGGTCGCAACAGCCGCAGCCACAATGACTGGAAGGACCATCGGATCCTGGTGCCACGAGTCGGTCAGATACATCAGACCGTGCGGCCACAGGTCTGCCGAGCTCACGTTGGGCGGCAACTTCGCGTACACGGTGTTCGGCAGCGGAAAGCCGTAGTAGACGATGGAGAACGCTTCCCAGACGGCGAACGGGATCATGCCCAGGACCACCGGCGCGATGGCGCGGCCACGGAGCCGCCACGCCTCGATTGCCACAGCCGGCAACACGAGCAGGCCGGTGTCGAGGCGGTTGGTCAGGAGCAGCGCCGCCAGCAGCGACAGCCACGCCAGCCGCTTCGTCGTTCCGGCGTTCGGCGACCGGCCCCACACCAGCACGAACGCCACGAGCAACAGGTGTGTGAGAGGGTTTTCGAGGCCCGAGGTGGAATAGTCCACAAAGGCGCGCGATCCCAGCAGGGCGACGGCCGCGAAGACCGCCATGGGCACCGAAGCCGCGACGCGCCACAACAGGAGGGCCACGGTCGCCAAGGTCAAGGCCATCGACAGGCCGAGCACCGTCAGGTACAGCTCGCCCGTCACGGCGCGAACTGCCGACACCGAGAAGAACCAGAGCGCGTGCGTGAAGACCTGCACGCGCTCCGCCGGGTTCCAGCGCATGCCGATCCCGCTGATGACATTCTCCACCGTCCGGAACGTAATGAACGCATCGTCGCAGAGCCAGGCCGTGCGGATCAGAACGTACGCCCCCACGATGAGGGCCGCCCCGCAGACGATGTGACGGGATCGTGCGTTCACGAGTTGGGTGACTTCTCGGATCGCGCGCGCAAGGACGACGCAGACGCGGCCTCGGTTCGGGTCGCGCGGCGGGACGCGGCGATGAGCAAGGCCGTCGAGGCCCCAGCCCAGCACAGTCCGAACAGGATGGCCACCCACGCCGGAATGACCCGGAGATAGAAGAGGTAGATCCACCAGAAGTCGAGGCTGAAGGCGAACTGCTGCGAGAACTCGCGCGCCGCCACCCCCTCGCCCATTTCAATTGCCGGTCGTGGCTCGAGCCCGGCCAGGTGCTTCGCGACCGTGGGCACAGCCGCGGCGGCCGCCTTCGCGTTGAGCGCGAGCGGGCAATTCGACCACTCGTGCATCCGCGCCTCGTACGAGGGGCCGCCCACGCCCTTGGCGAAGGTCACGCGCACCTTGGCAAAATCGACCAGCACGCCCGGCACCTGCACGGCCGCGCTCGTCAGGCACAGCGCAAGCAGCGCACGGCGCGCGCCACCGGTGAGCCGCGACAGCCACAATGAGACGGCCACCATGAGCAACGGCAGCAGAGGCAGGAGATACCGCGGCCCGTAGGATCGGCCCCCGGCCCAACTCCCAAGCTGCGCGTAGAACAGCGTCAAGAGGACGGCCATCGCCGTGGTCATCCACGCGAACTGTGGATGCTGCCGTCGCGAGGCGACGAGTGCCGGAACCGCGGCCAGGACGCTGGGTGAGTAGACGATGATGGACCCGCCTGGCGACAGCAGCAGGCCCCAGAGACCTTCGACCAACGAGCCGCCCATGCCCAGCGTGTCGTCCCTGAGATAGCCCGTCTCGATGGGCGATCCGAACCGGATGTTGTTGTACCAACCCCACACGACGATGGCGGGCAGAAGGCCCGCGAGCCACCACGATGCGAGTCGAACCGCCTCTTCGTAGGGACGACGCCCGCCTCGCCCGGGGACCGGCACCGATCCGTGGATCCGTCTGGCATCGACCAGACGCGCCCACAGGATGACGCCAATCGACGGCACGGCAGCCAGGATGAGTTCGTGCCGCGTCAGCAGCGCGAGGCCACACGTGAGGCCTGCGGCCAACGCATGTCCCCGATGGCCAGTCTGGGAGGCCTGCAGCGAGAAGTAGACCGCGGCCAGCAGCAGCGCGGCGGCCAGCGGCACGTTGAAGCCGAACTTGCTGTACGGCCAGAGCGCCGACGAAAACGCCGTGACCCATGCCGCGGTCGTTGCGGTGCGAGCCGACCCGCTCAACCATCCCGCAAGCAGCCACGTAAGCCACACCACCAGCGCGGCCGCCCATGCGTTGCCGAGCGCTACCGACGACTTGGTCAGCATCTCGACGCTGATAGCGCGCGTGGGCAACACCGAGGCCGCTGCGCGGCCGGCGACGTAGAACGGCACGTTCCAGATGGACTGGAGCAGACCGAAGGGTGAATACGGGCGGCCATCCGGGCCGAGATATGCCCGGTTGCCCACGACGTCGCTCGAAAGCGCCACCGTTCCATGCTCGACAATCTGGCGAGTGACGTCGTAGGTCGCCACGGCGTCAGTTGTCGCAAGGCTCCCGCCGGCCGTGCCCAGGTACACCGTCAGCGCGAGCGCGGCGACCAGGAGTCCGAGCCACCGGTCGGGGAGGTGTCCTGCTGGGGCGTGGCTCATGAACAACGTGACATGGCTCGAGTGGTTTCGGGCGCCAGCACCATGCGTGGGCCGCCCGGGATCGCGCATCGGTAGAATATATACTGTAATGGCGCTGGCTCAGAGCCGCGAGGCTCGCGCGCTGCCACGCTGATGCCATCCTGGATCCAAGCCCTGAGCTCACGCCGGTTGCGGATGGCGGCGGAATGTTGCTCCCCTGTTTCGCCGCTGCGGACACACGGGGTGGTGCGCAACACGACTCGGGTCGAAGGGTGATTCAGTGACCCTGCGAGGCATACACCTCAGTCCGTCGAGGGTTGTGCTGGCCACCACGCTCGTGATGGCGATCGTGCACTTCGCCGGCCTGTCTGCGCGCGGTGTTCGCCCACGCGTGATTCGTGGCGACGCCGTCCACTACTACGTCCAGCTCCGCTCGGCGGTCTTCGATCACGACCTGGATTTCGAGAATGATTACAACGGGCTCTACACGCTCGATTTCAAGGTGTCTGTACCGCCGCCCGGCCCGACCCCGACGTTCGAACGCACGGCAACCGGCCATGTCCGCAACGTCATGCCGGTCGGACCCGCGCTGCTCTGGGCGCCGCTCTTCCTCGTCGTCACAGGAGCCACCTACCTGCTCTCGCTCGCCGGGCTGGCCTACTCGCCGGACGGCTTCGGCCTCGCGCTCCAGTTCGTGCCGGATGTCTGCGGCGTGGCCGCGGCCGGCCTTGCGATGTGGTTCACGTCTCTGTTGGCACGAAGCCTTCACGGGCCGCGTGCCGCGCTCGGGACGACGCTCGCGATGCTGGCCGGCAGCCCCCTTATCTACTACGCCATTGTCGCGCCGGCGTATTCGCACTCGCTCTCGGCGATGGGTGCGAGCGCCTTCCTGCTCTACTGGTGGAACACGCGCGATCGAACCGATCTTCGTCGCTACGCTGCGGTCGGCGCGCTCGCGGGTCTCTCGGCGCTCATCAGGTGGCAGGACGGTTTGTTGCTGGCGACGGTCCTCGTGGATATCGTCGTGCACGCGCGGGCCGGGAGGCTGTCGCGCGGGCGCCTCGCCCGGTTCGGGCTGCTGCGTCTGGCCGTCGCCGGCGCGGCCGCCCTCGTGGTCTTCACGCCCCAGATGATCGTGTGGCAGGCGCTTTACGGTCAGCCGCTCATCATTCCGCAAGGCGCCGGGTTCGTGCGCTGGACGGCGTCGCAGGTGGGCGCCGTGCTCCTGTCGCCGTATCGGGGCCTCTTCTCGTGGACGCCGCTAACGGCCGTGGCGCTCGCCGGGCTCTTCCCGCTCTGGAAGAAGCAGCCGCGCCTCGTCTTCAGCCTGGCGCTGTTCTTCCTCGTCAGCACCTACATCAACGGTGCCGTGGCTGACTGGTGGGCCGGCGAAGCGTTTGGCGCGCGCCGCTACCTGAGTTGCTTCCCGATTTTCGTGGTGGGCCTGGCCGGGCTCGTGGCGCTCGACGGCATCCGGGGCACGATGTCACGTATCGTGACGTTGGTCCTCGCCGCAGCCAATCTCGTCCTGCTGGTCCATTACGAAGTCTTTATGATTGGCCTGACCACGCTTGCGCCGTACCCTGACAACTGGTACGCGCTCTGGGTCGAACGCTTTCTGGTGCCGATGCGGGTGGTCAGACACCTGCTGAAGTAGAGCGGCCCCGAGGCCGATGGCATTGCGCGATGGCGGCGGCCTATTCTTCCGCCGGCGGATCCGTCGTGGGCTGCTGGCGCGTCACCCGGCGCGTGATGACCACGCCGAACAGGATGGCCGCCGCGCCGCCGGCCTTGTACCACGTGATGCGCTCACCCAGAAACACGGCGGCGACCGCCATCGCCACCAGCGGTGTCACGTTCGAATACACCGATGTCCTGACATTCCCGATTCGCTGCACGGACGTGTACCAGATCAGGTACGCCACGTTCAGTGCGAGGATCGACGAGACTACGACGGCGATCCAGACCCACGCGTGGATCCGGCCCGCGTCCAGCCGGACCAGTTCCGACAGCGCCGTGGGCACATAGAGCGCCGTTCCAATCGCCATCGTCAACCCGGTCACCACAAGCGGCGAGAGCCGGTCCAGCAGCGCCCGTGACCCGACCGTGTAGATCGCCCAGAACACCACCGCGCCGATGGTCAGAAAATCGCCGGTGAGCGACGCGCCTCCAAAACGGGCTCCGGTCCCGACCACGAGGTAGATGCCGACCACCGACAGCGCGGCGCCGACCCACTGGGCCCGCGCGACCTTCTCCTGACCCGCGAGCGCGCTGGCCAGGGCGACCGCCACCGGCGAGCAGCCGAGCAACAGCGAACTGTTCGAGGCCGTCGTTCGAGCGAGGCCTCCCATGAAACACAGCTGATAGACGAAGTGGCCGATGATCCCGAGCAGCGCAAGGCGGAGCCAGTCGCGACGCGACACCGATGGCCAGCCGGTCACCGAAATGGCCACGAGGAAGATCGCCGACGCGATGACAAGGCGAAGGGCGTTGAAGGACTGATGGGGGATCTCGACGAGCGCAGCTTTCACAAGGCTGAAGTTGCTGCCCCAGATGAGCACCATCAGGAGCAGAAGGCCGTCAAACGGCGTCAGCGCAGACCAGCGACGCACAGGGCACCTATCCGGCCCGGCGCCGACGGGCGGGCCCGAACGAAAGGCCCGCCGCCGGAGGACCGGAGATGTCGCGCCCGACTAGGCGCCGAACGGCTTGAGGAAGAACAGGATCAGCGAAATCAGGAGCACATAGATCACGAGCGACTCGATCAGAACGAGGCCCAGGATCAGGTTGTTGCGGATGTCGTTGGTCGCCGCGGGGTTGCGGGCGATCGCCTCGACAGCGGCGCTGATGCTCTTGCCCTGCGCCAGCGCACCAAAGGCCGCCGCGAATGCCAGGGCGAATCCGGCTGTGATGATCGACCAGCGCGCAACCTCGACGGTCTTCGACGCCGGCGCAGCCGTCGCGGGCTCCTGCGCGTACAACGGGCTCACCACACCAATCGCCACCACCAATAACAGCAGAACGAGTGCAAATCGGTTCTTCACAACCACAGCCTCCTCAGTAGCCGCCTGGGGTTCACTCTCAGGCCGCCACGCGTTCCGCGTGGTGGGCCGCCTCGTGTCCATGTGCTTCGTCCTGTCCGTGCTCGGCCGCCACCGCGCCCCCAAGGTAGATCATCGTCAACATGACGAAGATGACAGCCTGGAGCGTGGCCGTGACAATGCCCAGGAACATCATCGGGAGCGGCACCAGAAACGGCACGATGCTGAACAGAATCAGGATGACCAACTCCTCGCCGAAGATGTTGCCGAAGAGCCGGAGCGACAACGACAACACCCGCGAGAAATGGCTGATGATTTCGATGGGCAGCCAGACGATCGCGAGCGACCAGTGTGCGCCGGGCGGCACCGCGAAGTGCTTGAGATACGACACGATGCCCTGCGACCTGATGCCCTGTGCGTGGTAGTACACCCAGACGGTCACCGCGCACCCCAGCGTCACGCTGATGCTGCTGGTCGGCGCCATGAACCCGGGGATGAGCCCCATCAGGTTGCCGAACAGGATGAAGATTCCGATGGTGCCAACCAGCGTCAGGTAGTTCCGCCCGGTCGGCCCCACCATCACGTCCAGCATCTCGGCCAGGCCGCCGACGACGTCCTCGAAGATGATCTGCAGCTTGCCCGGGTTCTCGACACTCAACCGGGATTTCACGACGACGGCCAGAATCGTCACGGCGAACACAATCAGATAGACCATTACGATGTGGTTCGGGATGGGCGCCGACGGGTTCTCGACAGGGAATCCGAGAAGGCCAAGCAGACCATTCACCAGCGGACCGAACAGGGCGTTGGCGGCCTGCACGATCCAGAGCGTGTGTTCGAGCTTTTCCATGGCCGAAATCGTAAGACGTCAACCCGCGTCGCGGCCCGGCCGCCGCGGCTCTGGAGTGCCGCGTAAAGAACTAAGAATAGCGCACAAACAGGCCGCCCGTAAAGCGCTTGGCATGGCTCTTCAGCGCGTGGCTGTTGAGGCACGCGGGCAAATAGCGGATACTGAACGCTCGCCACCATAGACGCCAACCGAGAGGGGCTGGCGATTGGCGCCGGGCGGCCTCGCGCCGGAAAGACCGGGAACGGGAACCGCAAAGATCGCACGGGCAGGAACAGCGATCGACCGGGACTGGGCCCGCGACGCCGGCATGGCCTTTGTCCTGCTCTGTCTGCTCGGAGCCGGGTGGTCGCACGCACGGTGGCTCGAATGGACGGCCACCGCCGCGCTGGTCGTCGACATGATCTGGCCAGCCCTCTTCACGCCCTTCGCCTTCGCCTGGTTCGGGCTGTCCGAAGTGATGGACGCGCTCGTCGTCGAGGACTTCGTGTTCGACAAGGCGGCGCAGAAGCCGTGGACGGAGGAGGACCGCCGGAAGGCCCTGGGCGCGTACGGCGTGGACTAGCAGCCTTACTGCCTTGACAGCCGCTTTTCGCGTCGGCTACGCTTCGAGCCTCTACGGACGAATTCTGGTGAAATCCGTCAAGACCATCATCTCCATATCCGCGGTAGCCCTCCACCTGCTGGTCGTGGGAACCATCCTGCGGCAGCCGCTGGATGTGCAGAAACAGACCGACGTCCCGATGTTCCTGTCGTCGCGTCTCTACCATGACAGTACGCGCATGGTGGGACCGGGCGTCGACTTCTTCTGCGTCTACCACGCGGGCGTCAATGCCCGAAGCGGTGTCTCGATCTATCGGCGCCCCGAAGTCCGGGGCGCCGTGACACCGTATTACTTTGAGTTCCGCTATCTCCCGGTCGTCGCGGACACGCTCGGATGGGCGGCCACGCGGTTCCCTCCGCTCACGGCGTACCGATGCTGGGTGATCGCCGTCGACGCGCTCTGCTGGCTGTTGATCGTCGTCGTCTTCCGACGACTTCGAAGCGCGGGACCGGGCTTCCTGGCGTGGCTGGCAATCGTACTGAGCACGCCGTTTGCTCTGGAACTGCACATGGGGCAATTCACCTTCGCGGCCACCGCCATGCTCGCGCTGAGCCTGTGGTTGTGGGAGCGCAGCCCGTCACGAGGGCGGCGGACTCTGAATCGCGTGGCATCGGGAGCCCTGATGGCCGCTTCGGTCGTCTTGAAGCTGTTTCCGGCAGTCACCCTGGTCGCCTGGGTTCGGCGGCGCTCGTCCCGGAACTGGCTCGTCGCCGTTGTGGGCGGCGTGGCTCTGTTGACGATTCCGCTGTTCCTGGCCGATCCGGTCGCGTGGTACGACTTCCGAGACGTGAATGCGGTCGAGATGCCCAATCCGGGGAACTTCGGGTTCATGGCGGCCCTGTTCCTCACGCTCGAACGCCTGGGTGTCGCCTGGACGCGAGATGCGTGGTCGGCGGTCATCGCGGCTGGGCTGCTGTTCTGGGTCGGCATCGCGACCGTCGTCGTGCTGCTCGCCCGCCGCCAGGCCCTCTATGCCGAGGCGGCCGTGCTGCTGCTGGCGGAGTTTCTCGCCTCCTACCAGGTCTGGGAGCACCACGCGAGCGGGGTAATCGTCGCGGGCGGACTTCTCGTCGTGGCAATGGAGCGGCACCGGATCGGATCAATCGACACGCGCCCCGCTGATGCACGATTCAGCCGCGCGTGCGCCTGGCTGGCCGCTGCCTGCCTGGTGCTGCTGGCGCTGCCAACGCCCTACGCCCTGTTCGACGCCAACCCGAAGCTGTGGACGTTTGGTCAGCGTGCGCTGGTGCAATGGACCAAGCCTCTGCCGACGCTGGGCCTGTTTGCCGCTGGGTTTGTGTGGCTCGCCCGGGAAGGGCTTGGCTGGCCGTCGTGGACCGATTCGTAGCGTCAGACCTGGCGCCGCGGCCGTCTGGTCAGAACGGCCTCGATGGCAATGGCCGCTACCGGGACCGAGACGCCGGCGAACACCCAGACAGGACTCGCGTGGAGCGATACGAGGACCACCCACGCCGCCACGGCGATCACGCCGTAGCGGGTCACATACTTGGTCAGCACCCATGCCGCACCCGCCAGACCCGGTCCGCGCGTCTGCGTCTGCCCTCCCCCACCGACCAAGGCACGCTTCGCCCGGGCATCGACGCTTTGCCGGATCACGCGGTAGCTGAACGCCATCAAGCCTGTGCCCGCGAGAACCCCAAGGGCGCCTTCCGGCCGGCCGCCGTCCAGCACGAGCGCTCCGATCGCGACCACGGCGGCGACGACTGCCGAGTGTCGAACGATTCGCCGTAGCGCCGGATCGTGCTCGACGTGGGCAGGCACGGCAAGTCCTAAGAACCGGCGTCGCGGTCTTCGTCGACAGGCGTGTCGACATCATCGGTGGCGGTGGCGGACGACACAGCCGGCAACGTCGCTCCACCGGCGGGCGCGCCCGCCGGCCTGCCGCTTGGATACGACTGCGACACGATTCGGTACACGTTGACGATGCCGGCCGCCAGCCCGAGGAAGAAGAAGACCAGCGTCAGAAGCGGCGCGGTGCCGAACCATCGGTCGAGCCTGTCGCCAATCCAGAACCCCATCACCAGCGCCAGCACGAACGCCAGCCCGACGGTGCTGAGTGCGCCGGCCGCGCGTAGCGCTTCGCCAGATGTCTTCGCGGGTTTGAACAACATGTGGATCGGCTTGAGTATGACCCAGAGCGGGTCGTGAAGGAAACGGGAACAGGCGATCCTGATGCCGGGCTGGAGCCCGGCGATCCCGGGCGGATCACGCTGTCACCAGTCCGATCAGTCTCGAGCCTGGGATCGCCACGCTCCAGCGTGGCCCTTCCTCGGGCACGGCTGCCCGCCGTACATGCGTCGGGTGGGCACAGGGGCCCGCCCTGCGACACCATCGACGTTGCGTCTTGTCAAAGGGGCCGACCCCTGTGTCGGCCCGGCGATCGTCAGAACCGGGTCGCGGCTGCGGCGACCACACCGAGCGTCCGTGCCGACGCTTCCGCCAGCTCGAACAACGGACGCGGGTAGACGCCCAGGATCAACGTGGCGGCCAGCGTCACCACCAGCACGGCGGCCAGCGCGGGAGCCGGCTTCGGATCGGAGCCAGTGGGGTCGCCCTTCATGAACATGAACACCACAATGCGCAGGTAGTAGTAGAGCGAGATGGCGCTGTTGAGGACGCCCAGCAGGGCCAGCCAGTAATAGTGCGCGTCGATGGCCGCGCTGAACAGCCAGAACTTGCCCATGAAGCCGGCGGTCGGCGGGATCCCGCCAAGCGACAGCATGAAGACGAGCATCGCGAGGGCGCCGAATGGCTGGCGCGCGAACAGGCCGCTCAGGTCCTTGAGTTCGTCGCCGATGGCGTCCGCACGGCGCATCATGATGATGACGGCGAAGGCGCCAATCTGCATGAAGGCGTAGACCGCCAGATAGATCATCATCGCCGCGACGCCGCGCTGCGTGCCGGCGATCACGCCAATCAGCAGGTACCCGGCGTGCGCGATCGACGAGTACGCCAGCATGCGCTTGATATTGGTCTGCGTCAGCGCGGCGATGTTGCCCACCGTCATCGTGACGATCGCCAGGGCGTAGAACAGGGTCCTCCAGTCTTCGGCCATCGAGGGCAGGCCTTCGTGAAAGATCCTGAGCAGCATGGCGAACGAGGCCGCCTTCGAGCCGACAGAGATGAAGGCGGTGATGGGCGTTGGCGCGCCCTCGTACACATCCGGCGCCCACATGTGGAACGGCACGGCCGCAATCTTGAAACCCATGCCGGCGACGACGAGAATGACGGCCAGCACGAGCCACGGGTCGCGCCCGTGCTCGGCGATCTTGATGGCCAGTGCGCGCAGATTGGTGGTGCCGGACATTCCGTACAGCAGCGACATCCCGTACAGCAGCAGCCCGAGCGAGAACGTGCCCAGCAGGAAGTACTTGACCGCCGCCTCGTTCGACAAGCGGTTGGTCTTGAGCATTCCGGCCAGGATGTAGAAGGCAATCGCCATCGTCTCGAGACCGATGAACAGCGTGATGAGGTCGGTGCCGCCGGCCATGAACATCATGCCGATCGTCGCGCACAGCACCATGAAGACGTACTCGCCGTGCCGCGCACCCTCAACATCGAGGTACCGCATCGACATCAGCAGTGTCAACGCGGCGGAGAGCAGGAAGATGGCCTTGAAGAATGTCCCGAACGCGTCGACCGCGACCACGCCATGCGCGAAGCTCATGGGCGGTCCGCCGGACACCGACACGAGCGCGATGGCGGACGCGGCCAGGGCCCCGAGGCCGAGCCACGACATGAGCCGCTGATGCGGCCGCGGCGTGAACGTGTTCGCGATGAGCAGCAGCAGCGTGGCCCCGGTCAGCACCAGCTCCGGCAGCAGGTAATACAGATCAGCGGGCGAGAACCAGGCTGGCATCAGTCGCGCCCTCCTGTCGGGCGCGTCGCGAGGCCAGCCCCCGACTTCTTCGTCTCAGGGCCGGCGCCGCCCTTCGGCTCGCCCTTCGACTCGGCGCCATCCGGCGCCTTGCTCAGGACCGGGCCGGAAGCCGCGGGCTTGCTCAGGACCGCGGCCGGTTTGGCAGCCGTCTCGATGGCGGCATCGCACGGCGCCATCGACACGAACGGGTTGATGGGCCTGGCGGCTGGCGCGTCGCCGCAGTCCTTCGGCTTCGCCGCCGCCAGAGCCGGGGCCGCATACGCCTGGTTCAGCCGCGCGATCACCGTCTTGACGGTCGGGTCCAATCGCTCGAGAAACGGCGTGGGATAGATGCCGATCCACACCGCCAGAATGATCAGCGGCGCGAAGGTCATGAACTCGCGAAAGTTCAAGTCGGCCAGATTCTCGTTTTTCGGGTTCTCGATCTTGCCGAACATCGTCCGCTGGTAGAGCCACAGCATGTAGGCCGCGCCCAGCACGACGCCGCTGCCGGCCGCCACCGCCCACCAGATGTTGGCGGTAAACGCGCCCTGCAGGATCAGGAACTCGCCGATAAACCCGTTCAACGTCGGCAGGCCGATCGACGACATGGTCATGATCATGAACACGGCGGCGTAGATGGGCATCACCTTCGACAGCCCGCCATACTCCGAGATCTCGCGCGTGTGCCGCCGCTCGTAGACAATGCCGACGATCAAGAAGAGGGCGCCGGTCGAAATCCCGTGATTCAGCTGCTGGATGATGCTGCCGGTCATGCCGACCGGATTGAGCGCGAACATGCCCAGCGTCACCATGCCCATGTGGCTCACGCTCGAGTAGGCGACCAGCCGCTTCCAGTCCTTCTGCGCCATCGCGACCAGCGCGCCGTAGATGATGCCGATAATCGAGAGCGTCACCATCATCGGCACGAACGTCCGCGAGGCGTCGGGCAGGATCGGCAGGCTGAACCGGATAAAGCCGTATGTCCCCATCTTCAGGAGGATGGCCGCCAGAATCACCGATCCGGCCGTCGGCGCGTCGGTATGCGCATCAGGCAACCACGTGTGGAACGGGAACATCGGGACCTTGATGGAGAAGCCGAGGAAGAAGGCCAGGAACAGCCACCACTGCAGATCGGTCGGGATATTGGCCGCCTGGTACTTCGTGATGTCGAACGTCCACACCTGCGTCACTTCGTGATAGTGGAAGTAGAGCGCCAGGATACCGAGCAGCATCACGACGCTGCCGACCAGCGTGTACAGGAAGAACTTGATGGCCGAGTAGAGCCGGCGATCGCTGCCCCAGATGCCGATCAGGAAGTACATCGGCACCAGCATCACTTCCCAGAACAGGAAGAACAGCAGGAAGTCGAGTGACACGAACGCGCCGATCATCCCGGTCTGGAGAACGAGCAGGAAGATGTAGTACTCCTTGACCCGCTCGGTGATGGCCGTCCACGACGACAGGATGGCGATGACGCCCATCAGTGTCGTCAGCAGGATCAGCAGCACACTGAACCCGTCTGCGCCCAGGAAGTACTCCGCCCCGATCGACGGAATCCATGGCATCCGCTCGACGAACTGGAACTGCGCGCCGGCCGGGTCGTACGCGAACCACAGCGGCAGGGACACCACGAACCCGATGAGCGCGACGCTGTTCGCGATCCACCGGATGAGGTTCGCCTGCTGCCGGCTCACGAACAGGAGCAGCGCAGCCCCGGCAAGCGGGGTGAACAGAATGATCGAGAGGAGATGGGAGTTGGCGTAGCTCACTGCTGCCGTCCTGGAAAAAGTGTCACCCGCATCAGCATCCGCCTACCGTGACATCAGGTAGATGCTCACAAACGCAAACACGCCGAACAACATGACGAGCGCGTAGTTCTGAATCAGCCCGGTCTGGAGGCGGCGGAACACGACGCTCCCCTCCTCCATCACGGCTCCGACGAAGTTCACGAGGCCGTCGACGACGTACTTGTCAACGACGTGCGAGATCCACGACCAGAACATCGTCAACCAGCCGGTGCCGTTGACGGCACCGTCGACGACATTCGCGTCGAACACCCAGAGGCCGCGGGCCGATGCCATCGTGCCGGCGATCGCCGTGGCCTCGTAGAATTCGTCCACGTAGTACTTGTTGGAAAGCACGCGATGAGCGCCCGCCCACCGCTGCGCCAGTTTGTCGGCAATCTCCGGCGCCCTGACGTAGAAGCGGTAGGCGACCAGGATGCCGGTGATGCCCACGCAGACCGACAGCAGCATCAGGCCCATCTCGCCGGCCCAGGGCATATGACCTCCGGCCGTGCCGCCTTCCGGGGACGCGGCGTGAGTGGTGGTTCCTGCCTGCTCGCCCGCCGCGGCGCCTGACGGCTCACCCGGGGCCGCGGCGGCTGCGGCGTGACTCGCGGCCGCGGCCTGCCTGCCTGCAGCTGCGCCCTTCGACTCGGATGCTGGCGCAGACTCGCCCAGGGCGGCGGCCTTCGGCTCGGACGCGGCCGCAAACCCGCTCAGGACGGCCGCGGAGGCATGACCCTCTGACACCCGGGCGACAAAGCTCGGGTGCAGGAAGCCCTCGATGACGTTGTCGCCCCAGAGCGCGGCCGGCACGCCGACAAAGCCCGCGATGATCGCGCCCACCGCCAGGATCTGGAGCGGGATGGTCATTGAGTTCGGCGACTCGTGCGGCCCGTGCCATTCTCCGTGACCGCCGTGGCTGTCATCGGCTGCTGCGTGACCACCGCCATGTCCGCCGTGGCTGGCGCTCGCAGCCCCGTGCGCCGCCGCCGATCCATGACCCGATCCGGCGCGTCCGTGGCCACCCGCCGCCTCAAACGCCGGGCCGCGGTACGTGCCGAAAAACGTCATCGACATCAGGCGAAACATGTAGAACGCCGTCATCAACGCCGTGACGACCGCCACGCCCCAGATGATCTTGTTGCTCAGGAACGCGCGGAACAGGATCTCGTCCTTGCTGAAGAACCCGGACAGCGGCGGCATACCCGCGATGGCGAACGTGCCGACGAGCATCGTCACGTAGGTCTTGGGCAGGTATTTCTTCAGGCCGCCCATGTGCCGCATGTCCTGCTGCCCCGCCATCGCGTGGATGACGGATCCCGAACAGAGGAACAGCAGCGCCTTGAAGAACGCGTGCGTCATCAGATGGAACGCGCCGGCGGCAAACGCGCCCACACCCATCGCCAGGAACATGAAGCCGAGCTGTGACACGGTCGAATACGCCAGGACCCGCTTGATGTCGTTCTGGACCAGGCCGATGGTCGCAGCCAGAAACGCGGTGGCTACGCCGACAATCGCCACGATCTGCATCGTCTCCGGCGAGTGCGAGAAGAGCACGGCGTTGCGGCCCACCATGTAGACACCGGCCGTCACCATCGTCGCCGCGTGGATGAGGGCCGACACCGGCGTCGGGCCTTCCATCGCGTCGGGCAACCAGACGTAGAGCGGGATCTGGGCCGACTTGCCGATGGCCCCCACAAACAGCAGCAGCGTGATGAGCGACAGCGTGCCGAAGGCCGCGCTCTCGACGGGCATCGACCCGGCGGCGTTCGCGACGGCGCGGAAATCCAGCGTGCCGAACACCGAGAAGACCAGGAACATCCCGAGGATGAAGCCCCAGTCTCCGATGCGGTTGACGATAAACGCCTTCTTGCCGGCGTCCGACGCGCTCTTCTTCTCGTAGTAGTAGCCGATCAGCAGGTACGAACAGAGACCGACGCCCTCCCACCCGACGAACATCACGGCGAAGTTGTCGCCGAGGACGAGCATCAGCATGAAGAACACGAAGAGGTTGAGGTACGAGAAGAAGCGCGCGTAGGCGCCTCTCGACTCTCCGTGCATGTAACCGACCGAGTACACGTGAATCAGGAACCCGATCCCGGTGACGACAAGGATCATCATCGCGGAGAGCGGGTCGAGCCGGAATCCCCACGGAATACTGAAGCTGCCGATCGAACCGTCCTTGAGCTGCAGCGGCAGCGCGGAAATCCATGTCAGCGGACGCACGACGTATTCGCGCGCCTCTGGCGCGAGTCCGAGCAGTTCGAAGAAGGCGTACAGCGACAGGGCCAGCGCGCCGGCCATCGTCCCGCACGCCAGCAGGCCCGCCGTGCGCTTGCTGAAGTAGCGCACTCCGACGACCCCGTTCACGAGGGCGCCAAAAGCGGGCAGCAGAGGAATCAGCCAGATCAGGTGCATACGACTCACCACCGCATCAGGTTCATCTCGTCGATGTTGATCGTTTCCTTGTTGCGGTAGAACGCGAGGATGATGCCCAGGCCCACCGCGGCCTCGGCCGCCGCCACGCAGATGACAAACACGGCGAAGACCTGCCCGGTCACGTCTCCCAGCTGGCGCGAGAACGCGATCAGATTGATGTTCACCGCGTTGAGCATCAACTCCATCGACATGAGAACGATGATGATGTTGCGGCGCGTCATCACACCGATGATGCCGATCATGAAGAGCGCCGCCGAGAGCACCAGGAAATGCGTCTGGGTCATCATCTCAATCCCCTACCTCTCCCGCCGGGCCAGCACGATCACCGTGACCACAATCACGACCACGACCAGCAGCGCGCCCGCTGCCATCATCGGGCGTTCCTACGTCTCCCGCTTGGCCAGCACGATGGCGCCAATCATCGCCACCAGCAGCAGCACCGACGCCACTTCGAACGGCACCAGGTAGTCGGTGTACAGGGCGCGGCCGACCTGCTCGATGTTCTTCGGATCCAGCGTGCCGTCGAAACCCGACGGCTTGAGCCATCCGTACGTGCCGATCGCCACGAGCTCCCCGAACACGGCCAGCGCCATCACCGTCCCCAGCCGGCCCAGCCGGCGCGGGTCGATGTGCAGCTCGGGCGGACGCTTCAGATTCACCAGCATCACCACGAACAGGTACAGGACGACGATGCCGCCCGCGTAGACCATCACCTGGATGACCGCCAGAAACTGGGCCTCCAGCACGACGTACAGCGCCGCCACGCACAGAAAATCAGCCACGAGGTACAGCACGCTGTGCACGGTGCTCTTTGCCGTGATGACGAGCACGGCGAACCCGAGGATCAGCGCGGCGAAGATGTAGAACACAACGACTTCGGCCATAGCTCTCCGCGACCGCCGCGGCCCCTTACAGCAGCACCTTCAAGAAGCCGGTCACCACAACGTTCAGGATGGCCAGCGGAATGAGCCACTTCCAGCCCAGGCGCATCAGCTGGTCGTAGCGGTAGCGCGGGAACGTCGCGCGCACCCACAGGAAGACGTACAGGAACACGAACGTCTTCGTGCAGAACCAGATCCAGCCCGGAACGATCCCGAGCCACGACAGCCACGAGACGTTCGGAAACGGCTGCAGCCAGCCGCCGAAAAACAGCGTCGTCGCCACCGCCGAGACCACGATCATGTTCGCGTATTCGGCGAGGAAGTAGAATGCGAACCGCATCCCGGAATACTCGGTGTGGAAGCCGGCGACCAGTTCCTGCTCGGCTTCCGGCAGGTCGAACGGCGCGCGGTTGGTTTCGGCCAGCCCGCCGACGAAGTAGATGAAGAACGCGACCGGCTGCATGAACGCGAACCACATCCCCTGCTTCGCCTGCGCATCGACAATCCCCACCATGCTGAGCGTGCCCGCCAGCATGATCACGGTGACGAGCGTCATCGTCACCGCGATCTCGTAGCTGATGAGCTGCGCGGACGCCCGGAGGCTGGCAATCAGCGGGTACTTGCTGTTCGACGACCAGCCGCCGAGGATGATGCCGTAGATCCCGAGCGAGGCGACCGACACGACATAGAGCAGCCCGACGTTGACGTCGGCGATGCGGCCCGAGATCGGCAGGCCGAACAGCTTCATCTCGTTCGAGGCGAACGGAATGACGGCAAACGCGATGAGCGCCGGCACCAGCACGATGATCGGCGCCGCCGTGAACACCCACTTGTCGGCCAGCACCGGCGTGATGTCTTCCTTCACGAACAGTTTCAGCACGTCGGCCAGCGGCTGCAGGACGCCGTGCGGCCCCACGCGCATCGGGCCGAGCCGCACCTGCACCCAGGCCTGCACCTTGCGCTCGAGCAGGACGATGTACATCACCGTGGTCAGCACCGCCGCCAGCACGATGACGATCTTGATGAGCGGGAACACGACGGCTTCAATCATGACTTCGCTGCTACCCAAATGCGCTCGCGCGCAGCCTGCTGCGCCCCTGCGGTGTCACGCTGCGCTGCGTGTCTGCCGGGCTGGGGCCCGGCGATCCCAGGCCTCAGCCTCCAGCTGTCTACGTAGGGGCCGACCCCTGTGTCGGCCCGTCTACCGATCCACTTCGCCGAGCACGATGTCGATGGTGCCGATCACGGCCACGACATCGGCAACCAGGTGGCCCCGCACCAACTGCCGGAGCGCCTGCAGATTGCAGAATGACGGCGGCCTGACCCGGAAACGGTACGGGCTGAGCGACTTGCCGTCGCTGGCGATGAAGTACCCGAGTTCGCCCTTCGGCGCCTCGATCGCATGGTAGGTCTCGCCGGCCGGCGGCTTGATCAGGCGCGACACCTTGCCCATGATCGGCCCTTCGGGAAGCCCCTCAACCGCCTGGCGGATGATCCGCAGCGACTGGCGGAACTCCTCGAGGCGGACCAGGTAGCGATCGTACGTGTCGCCCCGGACGCCGATCGGGATGTCGAAATCCATCTCGGCATACGCCGCGTACGGCTCGTCTTTGCGCACGTCGCGCGCGACGCCCGAGGCGCGCAGCGGCGGGCCGCTCAAGCCAATGCCAATCGCATCGGCAGCCGAAATGATGCCGACGTTGTTGGTGCGCTGCATCCAGATCCGGTTGCTCGTCAGCAACTGCTCGTACTCCGGCAGTTTCTGCTCCTGGATATCGCAGAAGCGCAGCACCTTCTTGTCCCAGCCCTCGGGCACGTCGGCGGGCTGGCCGCCGATGCGCATGGCGTTGTAGGTCAGACGGGCGCCGCAGTATTCCTCGAACAGATCAAGCACCAGTTCGCGTTCGCGCAGCCCATACAGCAGCACCGTCAGCGCGCCGATGTCGGCGGCGTGCGTGCCCAGCCAGAGCAGGTGGCTCGCAATGCGCTGAAGCTCGGAGAGGATCGTGCGGATGTACTGCGCCCGGCGCGGCACGTCGAGCGACATCAGTTTCTCGACCGTCTCGACGTAGCCGAGATTGTTGGTCGCCGCCGCGCAGTAGTCCATCCGGTCGGTGATCAGGACGATCTGGGTCCAGTCGCGGCTCTCGCACAGCTTCTCGACGCCGCGGTGCAGGTAGCCGATGACAGTATCGCAATCGACGACCCTCTCGCCGTCGAGTTTCAGCACCAGCCGCAGCACGCCGTGCGTGCTGGGGTGCTGGGGGCCCATGTTGATGACCAGTTCGTCGGTATCGAACATCGGGCGGGCGGATTCTCTCTGCATGGGCACGGTGCTCACTCGATGTCGGCCTCAACCGCCGTCTGCCTTGCTTTCAGCCAGTCCTGCGGGTTTTCCATCAGGAGTTCGCCAGGCCCCTCGAGCGGGTAGTCCTTGCGCTGGGGATGTCCCTGCCAGTCGAGCGGCATCAGAATCCGCCGAAGGTCCGGATGCCCCGTGAACGGCACGCCGAACATGTCGTACACTTCGCGCTCCAGCCAGTTCGCCGCGGGCCAGACACCGGTCACCGACGGCGCCGCTTCGCCATCCGCCAGCCGCACCTTGACGCGCAGGCGGTGGCGCGACCCGATCGAGTAGAGGCACAGGATCAGGTCAAACCGCCTGTCGGGCCTGGCCGGCCAATCGCTCGCCGTCAGATCGGAGAGGTAGTTGAAGGCGCACTCGGGCGCGTCGCGCAGAAAAGTGGCCACCTCGATCAGACGGTTGGCGGCCACCACGACCGACCAGTCACCCACCCAGAAACCTACGCGTTCAACCGCACCGGGCACCCCGGCCTGGAGAGCCGCAATGAACGGCGGAATCGCCATCTCGGCGGGCGGCGCCTGATCGGGCGGCACCGGCGGCGCGGGCGGTGCCTTGGGGTCGGGCTTCGCCGCGGCGGGCTTCGCCTCCGGCTTCGGCGTGCCAGGGCCGGCTGGCGTCTCTGCAGGATCGAGCTTCGAGTCTTCGGACGACATCACCGGTCCCCCGCCTACGCCCACTCCAGGGCGCCCTCACGCCAGGCATAGACATACCCGACGACGAGGATGAACAGGAACACCATCATCTCGATGAATCCGAACCACGCCAGCGAATCCATGATCACGGCCCATGGGTAGAGGAAGATCGTCTCCACGTCGAAGATCAGGAACAGCATGGCCACCATGAAGTACCGCACGCTGTAGCGGTCACGCGCATCGGTCTTCGGCTCGATGCCGCACTCGTACGGATCGAGCTTCACCTTGCTCGCGCGCTGCGGCGCGACCAGCCGGGCCACCAGCAGGGTGCCCACGCCGAACGCGATCGCGACCAGGATGTAGATAAGAATCGGAATCCACGCGTTGGCCATCGACGTATCACCCGTGTCGCAAAGGAGGCGCACCAGCTTCTCGCGGGAGGGCGCTGAATACCGTAGCCCCCGGGTTATAACATGCGCCTCGAAGATCGGTCAAGAATGCCAAGTGCCGTGCTGACAATCGTTTCGCGCTTTCGCTATACTGAAAGTCAGGCCTGCCCCCACTGAGGATGAATGACCGTGAACCCACGTGTGCTGCGCGCGCGTTGTCGCCGGATGATCCCCGTTTTCATGCTCGCGGTTCTGGGGGCGTTCCTCCCGACCAGCGCGGCCTCCCAGACGCTCGAACGCGACATCTTCGTGTCCGTGCTCGATCGCTCGGACAAACCGGTCCCGAATCTCGGACCGCGTGATTTCGCCATTCTGGAGGATGGCCGCCTGCGCGAAGTCCTGAGGGTGCGCCGGGCGACCGAATCGATTGACCTGGCGGTGCTGGTCGACACCAGCGCAGCCGCCGGAACGCAAATCGCCGACGTGCGCCAGGGGCTCGAGGCGCTGGTGTCGCAGATGCGTCCGCAGGCTCATATCGCCCTGGTCGAGTTCGGCGAACGCCCGCGGGTGTTGGCCGACTACACGAACGACGCGGCGCTTCTGGCGAAGGGCATCGGGCGGATCTTCTCGATCCCCGGGTCGGGCGCCTATACGCTCGACGCGCTGGTCGAGACGTTGAAGGGGATGAAGCCGCGTGAGGCCGAACGCTCGGCGATCGTCTTGATCTGGCTGGGAGGCTCTGAATTCAGCAACCGGGACTCCCGCACCGTGCTCGAACTGCTCGCCGAGCAGGGCCCGGCGCTCCACGTGCTCACCGTCTCGCGGGGCACTCCGCCCGACATGATGACCGTCGACGGACGAAACCGCGAGAACGTGTTCGACGGTGGCACACGAGCCAGCGGGGGCACGAGGCAGAACGTACTGTCGTCAATGGCGATCAAGGATGCGCTGGACCGGATCACGGCAGAGCTGCTCGCCCAGTACCGCGTCACGTATGCGCGGCCACAAACGCTGATTCCACCAGAGACAATCGAAGTCCGCGCCACCAGGACCGACCTGACGGCACGCGGTACGCCGGTCCGCGCCAAGCCCGACCCACCCAAGTGATGTGCTTCTCACGAACGGTCACCCTGGGGCTGGTGCTGGCCGCGGCCGCATCGGTGGTGCTCACAGGGCGGCAGAAGCCGCAGGATGTCGTGCCGCCCCAGGCCGGTGCGTTCCGCAGCGGCGTCGACGTGGTGTCGCTCAGCGTCACTGTCACCGATGCCTCCAGCCGATACGTGACGGACCTGTCCCAGGACGACTTTTCCGTGTATGAGGACGGCGTCAAACAGGACGCCACGTTTTTCAGCCGGACCAATCTGCCGCTCGCCGTGTCGCTGCTGGTCGACACGAGCGCCAGCATGGACGACAAGATCGCGACGGTCCGGGCGGCAGCCAGCGGCTTCGTCGCGCACCTCCGGCCCGAAGATCGGACGCAGCTCATCGATTTCGACAGCCGCGTCAATGTCCTGCTGCCGTTTACCAGCGCCCACCCGGATCTGGATCGCGCCATCGCGTCGCTCTCGGCCGGCGGGTCGACGGCGCTCTACAACGCGGTCTACATCTCGCTCAAGGAACTCAAGAAGAACCAGGCACGCAGCGCCGACGAACTCCGGCGCCAGGCCATCGTGCTGCTGACCGACGGCGAGGACACCTCGAGCCTTGTCTCGTTTGATGAAGTCCTCGAACAGACGAAGCGATCGGAAACCGCGGTCTACGCCGTTGGGCTGCGCGCGCGGGACTCGAATATCGGCAAAGGGTACAGCGAGGCGGAGTACGTCCTGCGCCAGCTCACCAGCCAGAGCGGCGGGCGCGTGTTCTTTCCCGAGACCGTCGCGGACCTTCCGGCCATCTACAGCCAGATCTGGCAGGAACTCTCGAGCCAGTACCTGCTGGGCTATTCCTCGAAGAATCCCCGCCGGGACGGCCGATGGCGCCGCGTGGTGGTCCGCGTCGAGCGCCCCGGCACCAGTGCAAGAACCAAGCAGGGCTACTACGGGCCGTCGCTCTGATATGCTTCTTCCGCCCGGCAGCCGGCCGGGCAGGTGTTCCATGCCGAACCGTCCAATGGTCTGTTTCATCGGGGCCGGCCCGGGCGACCCGGGCCTGATCACCGTGCGCGGGGCCAGCAGCCTCGGGCGGGCTGACGTCGTTGTGTACGACAGGCTCGTCCACCCGTCTCTCCTGCGGTATGCCAGACCGGATGCCGAGCGCATTGACGTCGGGCGCGCGGCGCCGCAGGGCACGGCGCGTGATGCGATTGCCTACCTCCTGCTCGAGAAGGTCCGGGAGGGCAAGCAGGTGGCGCGGCTGAAGTGGGGCGATCCGTTCGTGTTCGACGATGGCGGCGAGGAAGCGCTGTTCCTCCATGAACACGGGGTGAGGTTCGAAGTCGTGCCGGGCATTCCCGCAGCCCTCGGCGGCCCCGCCTACGCGGGTGTCGCCGTCACGTATCGGGGATGCGGAGACACGCTCACCCTGGTGCGCGGCAACGAGGATGCGACCGAGGACACGCCGGACCTCGACTGGGCGAGCCTCGCCAGGCTCGACGGCACTATCGTCTGTTACGCCGGTCCCAGGCAGCTGCCGGCCATGCTCGCGGCGTTGCGATCCAGCGGGCGGTCTGATGACGAGCCCGTGGCGTTGATCTACGGCGCCACGCTGCCCACACAGCGCACGATCGCGGGCACGCTGGCCTCACTGGCCGACACCGCCCTGCCGGCGGAATCCGGGCCTGCGATCGTCGTCGTCGGGCGCGTGGCCGCCCTGCGCGAGCACATGCGGTGGTTTGACGTGCGCCCCTTGTCGGGACGGCGGGTGGTGGTGACCCGGCCGCGTGAGCAGGCCCGCGAGCTGGTCGACCTGCTCGAAGATCAGGGTGCCGACGTGATCGTGGCCCCGACCGTGCGCATCGCGCCGCCGACCGGCTATGAGACGCTCGACGAGGCGTGCGCGAAGGTGGGCACGTACGACTGGGTGGTGCTGCCGACGCTGGCGGGGACTGACGTCTTCCTTCGACGGCTGCTGGCAGGGCCCTCTGACGTCCGCAGCCTCCACGGCGTGGGCATCTGCGCGATTGGCCAGACGTCGGTCGATCGCTTCGCCGCGCACGGCATCCGCGTCGATGTGAAGCCGTCCGAGTACCGGGCCGAGGGCATCGTCGAAGCGCTCGCTGAATCGGGGCGGCTCGACGGCCGCCGAATCCTGATTCCGCGCGCCGAAGGGGTTCGCGACGTGCTGGCGGCGGAACTCAGGAGAGCTGGCGCCGAGGTGACGGAGGTCGCCGCCTATCGAATCGTGAAGGTGCTGGCGGGCGACGAGGGCGAACCCGATCTATACAAGAAACTGCTCGAGCAGCAGGTCGACATCCTCGTGTTCGGCAACCCGTCGACCGCCCGGGAATTCGTCGACATCTACGGCGCGGAAGCGCTGGTCGACTTGTTGCGCACGACGCTGGTCGCCTGCATCGGCCCCGTGACCGCCCAGGCGCTGCAGGAGCGCGGCATCCGCACCGACGTCGTCGCCGACGATCACACGAGCGCGGGCCTGGTCGCCGCAATCGTGCGTCACGTGCGCCCCGCGAAGCCGGCGTAGGCATCTTCTCGACCGCTGGAAACCGCCGATGACGTCTGAGCGGGGCGCCGAACCCAATCCGGTCGAAGTCTCCATCGTCATTCCCTGCCTGAACGAGGCGGCCACCATCGGCGCCTGCGTCGACGCCGCCATTCGCGTGCTGGCGGAACACCATATCGCCGGCGAGGTCGTTGTCGCTGACAGCAGCGCGGACGATTCGTCGATCGTGGCGGCCAGCCATGGCGCGCGAGTGGTCCGAGTCGAGCTGAAGGGATACGGCAACGGCTTGATGGGCGGCATCGGTGCGGCGCGCGGCCGCTACATCATCATGGCGGATGCCGATGGCCAGCACGACTTCCAGGCCATCCCGAAGCTGGTCGCACAACTTCGCGGCGGCGCCGAACTCGCGCAGGGATGCCGCCTGCCGTCGGGCGGCGGCCGCATCATGCCTGGCGCGATGAAGTGGTCGCACCGGTGGATCGGCAACCCGATGTTCTCGCTGCTCTCCCGGTGGTGGTACCGGAGTCCCGTCCACGACATCAACTGCGGGTTCAGGGGATTCACCAGGGCGCTCTACGAACGGCTCGATCTGCAATGCACGGGCATGGAATTCGCGGCCGAGATGATCCTCAAGGCCAGCCTTCTGCGAGCGCGAATTGCCGAAGTGCCGATCACGGTCTTCCCAGACCAGCGCGTCGTGCATCGGGCGCACCTGCGCACGTTCCGGGACGGGTGGCGCGCGCTGCGGTTCTTCCTGCTCTACACGCCGCGCTGGCTGTTCCTGATGCCGGGGCTGCTGCTGTGGCTGATCGGCACCGGCGGTTATGTTGTGGCCTGGTCTCCCGCGGCTGCCGGCGATGCCGCCGCCGCGCGGGCGTTGCTCCTCTCGAGCGCGTGCCTGCTGTGTGGCTACCAATCCGTCATCTTCGCGATTTTCGCCAAGACGTTTGCGGTGAACGAGCGGCTGCTGCCCGAAGATCCGAAGCTCACGCGCTTCTACGAACTGGTCAGCCTCGAGAAGGGCCTGCTGCTGGGCGCGGCTGCCCTCGTGATCGGCGTGGTCCTGCTGGCCTTGTCCGGGCGCGATCTCTCCCGCGCCGTCGCGGGCGCGACCGTCACCATCCTCGGCTTCCAGACGATGATCTCCAGCTTCCTCGTCAGCATCATCGGCCTGCGGCGAAGGTAGCGATCGGATCTACGGCATGGCCGTTCCCTCGTTCGAAATCGTGTAATGACGGCCGCACCTGACATCCCTGTTTCGCGGTGACCTTCCTGGACCGCGTGCACCTTCGCACAAGTCTGATCGTCGAGACGATCGGCGGCTCGAATGAGAGCCGCCTCACCTGTCTGGCCGTCCGCGATTGCTTGGATCTGAGGCCCCTTCTCAGACGCCGCCGGCGCCTCCCTGGGAAGGTACCACGCCCGGGTACGGCAACCGCTCGACCGGCGTGAGGAGGAATCCCTCGAGAGGCAGGCCGTCGCAGCCGGCGAGAAACGTGCCGATCGACCCGAATGTCTCGCGGAAGACCTTCATGCCGAGGAAGCAGCATCACGTCGCGCGAGATTGTCGTCTCGATCAGCGCGCCTGTGACGTCCCGCTCCCAGCGGCCCGGCTCGGCGAGGAGGACTGCAGCGATTTCCTGCGATGGGCACGGGGCTTTCGTACTACTGCGAAATCATCGAAGCTGCGGGTCGCGGAGCGAATCAACGCTTCAGGTCCACTGGGCCCAGATAGTGATCCATCCAGTCCAGCATGTCCCGGGCGAGGTCGAGTCGCGCATATATGTTGTGAGCGCCGCCATAGAGCATGCGTTTCTTGTCTTTCTCCTGAGTGCCCGGCAGATGGAACAGTGGGAGTTGGCTTGCCTCCACGGAGAACAGGAAGTCGTCGCGCCCATTCTGCAGCCGTCTCGGGGGCCAGCAGTCCGTACCGGGTGTAGTCGTCGCCCTCGTGACGTTCGAGGATGGGCGAGGCGGGCGGCGCCGACTGGGCGTGCGCTGCCGGCGCGACCGCGAGCAGAATGGCGCCAACGACGGACGTCAACATGACCTGGCGGGGAGAAGCTGGACTGTGCATGCGGCCCTCCGGGCCTGGAGGGTATGGTGTATCACGTTTCCTCACAATCGGCTCAGGACACACAGGCTGGTTGCGCGCGTCGAGTTCCGTGAGCGCTGCTATAATCGCCGATGTGACGCAGACGCCGCTCAGCCTTGACACATCACCCGACATCGAGCGCCGGCAGGTCGAGTCGTGGCGGCAGATGTCAGCCGCGCAGAAGGCCTCGGCGGTCACGGGCCTGACGCGTGCGGCCTACGCCATGACGTCGGCAGGGGTTCGGCAGCGCCATCCGGGCGCGTCGCCCCGCGAGCATTTCCTGCGAGTCGCCGTCATCGTGCTAGGGCCGGACCTGGCAAGCCTGGCGTACCCCGACACGGCTGGGGTGATCTCCAGGTGACGGAGTCCATCGACCCGATCGAGACGGCTCTGCTGGTTGGGCGCCATCTCGACGCAATGGGCGTCCAGTACACGATCGGAGGGTCGATCGCCAGCTCGTTCGCTGGGGAGCCCCGCTCGACCATCGACATCGACATCGTGGTTGCGCTCGAGGAGCGGCATGTCGAGGCGTTGGTTGCCGCGCTCTCATCGGAGTTCTACGTCGATGTCGAGGCGCTTCGCCGGGCGATCCGGACGCACTCGAGCACCAACCTGATTCACCAGGCCACGCAGTTGAAGGTGGACGTGTTCGTGGCGGGCGGCACTCCCCTGGATGCCCGCCAGCTCGCCCGCCGCCTGTCCGTCGATCTCGGCGACGGGCGTTGCCTGTACGTGCACCCGCCCGAGGACATCCTGCTGCAGAAGCTGCGCTGGTATCGCCGCGGGGGCGAGGTCTCGGACCGACAGTGGCGGGACGTCGCGGCGATAGTCCGTGTCCAAGGCCGGAGGCTCGACCGCGAGTACCTGCGCGACGGCGCCGGGATTCTCGGCGTCTCGGATCTGCTTGATCGGGCGCTCGGGGAAGCGCCACCTGACGAATGAGGCCCCCAGGACATCGCGGGCGCCACCATCACCATCCTCGGCTTCCAGACGATGATCTCCAGCTTCCTGGTGAGCATCATCGGCCTGCGGCGGCGGTAGCCGGTCGTTCCCGCGTTCAGCAAGACTGAGTGGCGTCCGGCGCTATCGAGTGTTGATGGCCTGAGTATCAGTCACGCGCTTCTAGTGCGCGCCAGGAATGATGCGGCTGAACCAGGAGAAGCGCGCCAGGTCGTTGAAAACCACCGTGACCATCAGCAGCATCAGCGCCACGAAGCCCGCCATCATCATCCGTTCCTTGACCTTGAGGCTGAAGTCGCGCCGGGCCACCGATTCGATCGCCATGATGAAGATGTGGCCGCCGTCGAGGATGGGAATCGGCAGCAGGTTCAGCAGGCCGAGGTTCAGGCTGAGCGAGGCCATAAACGTGACAAACGCGATCCAGCCAAGCGCGGCGAAGTCGCCGGACATCTGCGCGATGGCGACGGGGCCCATCAGCTGGGTGGGAGACGTTTCCCGCGTAAACAACCCGCCAAGGGTGCGCGCGATCAGGCCGCCGAACTGGTAGTTGCGCTCGACGCTCATCACGAGGGCGCCAACAATCCCGGGATGCACCACGTTGAATTCGGGGTCCATTCTTATGCCGATCACGCCAGTCGAACCCTTGCGCCGCGGAGTCACTGTGACGTGGATGGGCACACCACTGCGCGCAATCCCGAGCGTCATCGGCACGTCGGGGAACTTGCTAATCGTAGCTGACAACTGATTGATGGCCGTGATCGTCTCTCCGTTGGCCGCCGTGACGACGTCGCCCACCATAATGCCAGCCGTTGCCGCGGGGGAACCGGGCTCGATGACCGAGACGCTCGGGCGGATAATTGGCAGAACGCCAATATCCCCCACCTGCATCCTGGTCTGCCCCACCGGCGTCACGGTGATGACCGTGTCGCGTCCTTCGCGCAGCAGCGTAATCGGCACTGCGCGATTGGCGCGACCGCCGATCGCCAGGTAGAAATCCTCCCACGTGGCCACGGACTGGCTGCCGACTTTGGTGATCCGGTCGCCAGGTGTGATCCCACCCTGTTCCGCCGGCGACTTCGGGCTGACCGCGCCGACGACAACCGGCGCGTCCAGGAACGCGGGCACGTGTGCGCCCTGCGCGAGCACGACCCACATCAACGCCACCGCCAGCACGATGTTCATCACCGGCCCGGCGACCAGTATGCGAAGCCGGTCCCACCGGCTGTGCGCGAGGAACTCGCCCGGACTGCCCGAGAGCGGCTCCTCCGGGTTCTCGCCCGCCATCTTGACGTAGCCGCCGAGCGGAAACGCACTGATGCAGTACTCGATGTCGTTGCGCCGGAACTTCAGGAGCTTCGGGCCGAAACCGATGGAAAACGTGATCACGCGGACGCCAAGCCAGCGCGCGACCAGGAAGTGTCCCAGTTCGTGCACGAACACGAGCACGCCGAGCACAAACACGAAGGCAACAATCGAGTTCAGCGTATTCATCACCAAAGGGAGCCTCACTCTTGATTGTAACCCCGGACCAGCTTCTGAGTGAACTCGCGTGCCCAGGTGTCGGCGTCACGCACCTCTGCCAGGGTGGACACCGCCCGCGCGGCGTGGGCATCCATGGCCCGCTCGATCGCTTCGGCGATCGACAGAAAGCCGAGCCGGCCGGCCAGGAATGCGGCGACCGCCACCTCGTTGGCCGCATTCAGCACGACAGGCAGGCTTCCCCCGGCCCGGAGGGCCCGGTAGGCCAGGCCGAGGCAGGGAAAGCGCTTGTGATCGGGCACGAGGAAGTCGAGCGGCGCGCACTTCACCAGGTCGAGCGACGGCAGCGGGCCGCTCCAGCGCGCGGGGTACGAAAACGCGTACTGGATCGGCAGGCGCATGTCGGTGACGCCCAACTGCGCGATGATCGAGCCGTCACACAGCTCCACCATGGAATGCACGACCGACTGCGGATGCACGACGACATCAATCTGGTCGGGGCCCGCTCCAAACAGCCAGTGGGCCTCGATCACCTCGAGGCCCTTGTTCATCAGGGTCGCGGAGTCGATGGTGATTTTGCGTCCCATGCGCCATGTCGGGTGGCGCAGGGCGTCTTCGGGACTGACGTTCTTCAGCTCGGCGGCCGAATGCCCGCGGAACGGGCCGCCCGATGCCGTGAGAATCAGCCGCTTGATCTCCGCGTGATCGCGGCCATGGAGGCACTGATGAATGGCGTTGTGCTCGCTGTCGACGGGCAGGATGGCGACCGCTCGACGCCTGGCCGCCTCGGTGACAATCCCGCCGGCCATCACGAGCACTTCCTTGTTGGCGAGCGCGATGGTCTTGCGGGCTTCGATCGCGGCCAGCACGGCTTCGAGCGCGGCGGTACCAGACGAGGCGCACAGCAGCACATCGACGTCCGGATGGGTCGCCACGGCAAGCAGGCCATCGGCGCCGGCGCCGCAGACATCCGGGCGCGACGCCCCGAAGCGATGCAGGGCCGCATCGAGCGCGTGCGCGGTGGCCATGGCCAACACGCGCGGCCGGTGATGTTCCACCTGGGCGGCCAGCAGCGTCGAGTTGCTTCCAGCGGCCAGCCCGACGACTTCGAGGCGGTCCGGATGCGCCTCGACCACCGACAGTGCGCTGCGGCCGATCGATCCGGTCGATCCGAGGATGGCCACGCGGATTTTCGGGGCGCGCGGTCGGAGGCGACTCACGTCAGCAGCCTCAGGAACAGGTAGAACCCTGGTCCGACAAAGAGCAGCGCGTCGATGCGGTCCAGCACGCCGCCGTGTCCCGGGATGAGGCCGGAACTGTCCTTCACCTGCGCGCTGCGCTTCAGCAGCGACTCGAACAGGTCGCCGGCAATCCCGAGCGCAACCATCACGGCCCCGACGCCGGCGAGCCACCAGATCGAGAGTGCGGGAAGCCAGATCCTGCCGAGCGCGATCATGACGGCCACCCCGGCGACAAGCCCGCCCACCGCGCCTTCGACGGTCTTCTTGGGACTGACCGTCGGGGAGAGCCTGTGCCTGCCGAACAGCCGCCCGGCATAGTACTGCGCGCTGTCTGAGACCCACACCACGATCAACACCAGCAGGAGGGCCTCGCGGCCGAACACGCCGCGGAGGGCGGCCAGGCACCCGAGCGGCACGCCCAGATACACGGCCGAGAACAGCGCCGCGGCAGCGGAGGCCGGCACGTGCGAGGCCGGTTGATACGCGCCGAGCACGGCCGCCGAGACCGCAATCAGGATGGCGATCAGCACGAGATCGGCTGACAGCTGTCCCGGCCAGCCGATGGCCGCGCAAATCGCGACAGCGGCGGCGCAGGCCGGCACGCGCGGCACGAGCACGCCCGTCTTCTCGTACAGATCGGCGTATTCGATGAAGGCCGCCACGAGCACGGCCTCGACCAGCAGCACCACCAGCCACTGCGGCGCAAACCAGATCCCCGACACGACCAGGGGAATCAGGACGAGGGCGCTGAGGATGCGAGTCACCGGGCCACGCGGGCTGGAGCCGGTTGCGTGATGCCGCCGTAGCGCCGGTCGCGTTTCTGGAAGTCGGCGACGGCCTCGAGCAGGTGGCGGCGCCGGAAATCCGGCCACAGCACGTCTGTGACGTATATTTCGGCGTAGGCAATCTGCCACAGCAGGAAATTGCTGACGCGCATCTCGCCGCTGGTGCGGATCAGAAGATCCGGGTCTGGCTGGCCAGCCGTGTAGAGAAACTCGCCGAAGCGACGCTCGTCGAGTTCCTCGCTCCGGACGCCCGTCTCCACGATGCGGCGGGCCGCATCCACGATTTCGGCGCGGCCACCGTAGTTCAGCGCAATGTTGAAGAACATGCCGGTCGATGACGACGTGGATTCGACCGCCGTGACCAGCGACTTCTGCACATCGGCTGGCAGGCCTTCGAACCGGCCGATCACGCGGAACCGGATGTTGTTGGCGATGAGTGTCTTCAGCTCGAGGCGAAGGAACCGTTTGAGCAACGCCATCAGGGTCCTGACTTCAAACTGCGGGCGCTTCCAGTTCTCGACCGAAAACGCGTAGAGCGTCAGCACCTCGATACCGAGCCGCGCGCAGGTTTCGACCGTGTCGCGCACGGCCTCGATGCCGGCGTGATGGCCCTTCACCCGCGGCAGGTGACGCTGCGCCGCCCACCGCCCGTTGCCGTCCATGATGACGGCGATGTGGGCCGGGAGGCGGTCGAAGTTGATGGACCTCGCCAGCGCCTCGTCTGACGAGCCGGCAGCCACCCAGGCCAGGAGTGCTTCACGCGACATGCGGACGACCTGATTCTCGCAAGAGCTAATCTTACCGACTTCCTGCATCACGCGCCACCGCCGGCCCATAGTGCACCCGGACCAGCACCAGCCCGTGCGGCGGAGCGGTCGGGCCCGCCTCGCCGCGGTCCCCGCGATCGAGAAGCGCCGCGATTGTGTCGACATCGCGACGGTGATCGCCGACTTCAACCAGCGTTCCGACAACCGCCCGGACCATGTGGCGAAGGAACCCGTCGGCCTCGATGCGCACGACGACCGGATGGCCATTGTCGCCTTCGGCGGCGGATTCGAAGGGTGACTCGGCCCAGGCAGATCGCACCGTCCCGACTCCGGCCCGCGCCGACCAGATTGTCCGCACGCTCGTCTTGAGGCAGTGTCCCGCGGACTGAAACGCCGCAAAATCATGTCGTCCCTCGAGCAGCCGGGCTGCCGCGTCCATGGCGGCGACATCCAGCGGGCGCGCAATCTGCCAGCACGACGCCCTCAGGAACGGCGGGAGCACGTCACCCTGCCAGATCCAGTATTCGTACGTCTTGCCGGACGCGCTGAACCGGGCGTGAAACTGTTGAGCGGCATCCTCGAGACTGACGACCCGGACATCCGGCGGGAGAATGGCGTTGAGCGCTCGTTTCAACCTCGAGTGATCGAGCGTGGTGGAGACCACGGCGCTGGCGACCTGGCCCAGCGCATGGACACCGGCATCCGTGCGGCCGGCGCCGGCCACCACGACTGGTGCGCCATCAATCCGGCTGAGCGCTTCTTCGATCAATCCCTGGATTGACTGGCCGCCCGTCTGTCGCTGCCAGCCGACATAGGCGGAGCCGTCATAGGCGAGGACGAGCTTGAGCGTGCGGGACATGGCTGGTTGACCTGGCTGGGGGGATCACTTCTCTACTTCCCGGGCCTCGACCCGGGCTTGGTCACCGGGATCCCCTTCGCGCACAGCGGGCAGGCGTCGGGCTTGCAGGTCGGCGGCGTGATCGCGGCCATTGCCGCAAACGGCACATCAACAGGCGACGCGTGTCCGCTGCGATTGATGACGGCAGCCGCGGCGACAACGGTGGCCCCGGCAGCCCGGGCCACTTCCATTGTCTCGCGGGTCGACCCGCCGGTGGTCACGACGTCTTCGACGACAACTACACGATCTTCCGGACTCAGGTCGAACCCCCGCCGCAGCGTCAGCCCGCCATCGACGCGCTCGGCAAAGATGGCCCGCACGCCCAGTGCCCGCGCCACCTCGTGGCCGATGATCAGGCCCCCAAGCGCTGGCGACAACACCGCTGTGGCGCCGGCCCCGGGCAACATCGCTGCGAGTGCCCGGCCCAGCTTCTCGGCTTCGGCCGGATGCTGCAGCACGAGCGCGCACTGGAGGTACGCCGGGCTGTGGAGCCCGGACGACAGCTTGAAGTGCCCATCGAGCAGCGCACCCATGCGCCGAAACAGGCTCAGCACCTCGTCTTGCTTCATCTCCTGACGCTCCTGCCCTGGGGCATGCCCGACCGAGCGGGCGGGCGGGTTGACTGGCCTTCGTGAATGGTCCGGGCTAGTATACCCGGAGCGGATTTGCTGAACCGTGGTCCAACCTGATCCGTCTATATCCAAAGGATAGCCGTATCTGGCTGGTGTGGCCGCGTGGGTTCGCGCCAGGTGGTCCACTGGTCCCGTTTCGGAAGTCACAGTACAAGCCCTGGAGTCGATCGCAATGCCTCAACAGCTTTCTCGCGCCGCGCGGATATGCCTCATCGCGGTGACCATCATCGGGCTATCGGCGCCCGCCTTCGCCCAGCCGCCAGCCGCCACGCCTGCCACACCCGTCGCGCCGGTGCAGCCGGCGGGCCTGGCCCAACCGCTGTCGCTCGAAGAGGCGGTCAAGCTGGCACTCGAAAACAACCTGAACGTCCGGGTCGAGCGGATCAATCCCGCATTGCAGGACCTGTCGATCGCCCAGGCCCGGACCGCGTGGACGCCCAACCTGACGTCGACGGTGCGAAATGGCCGCACGGTGAGCCCGGTGACGAGCTTTCTGGCTGGCGCGAGCGGCGAGCTGACGCGCGATTCGTTCCTGGCCAATGTCGGGGCCAACCAACTGTTGCCGTGGGGCGCCAACTACACGGTGGTGTGGGACGTGGCGCGCAGCAAGTCGAACAGCGTCTACGACAGCCCGAACCCGTCGATCGCGTCGAATCTCAACTTCAACTTCACACAGCCGCTGGTCCGGAATCGCGAGATCGACAATGCCCGGCAGCAGCTCATCGTGACGAAGATGAACCGGGAAATCTCGGACGTATCCCTGCGTCAAACCGTGCTCGTGACGATTCGCAACGTGAAGTACGCGTACTGGAATCTGAAGGCGGCAGTGGCGGCCCAGATCGTGGCCCAGCAGTCGCTCGATCTGGCCAAGGAATCGCTGCGCAACAACCGTTCGCGCGTCGAAATCGGCACGATGGCGCCCATTGACATCGTCGAAGCCGAGGCAGAAGTGGCGCGGCGCGACGAGGCGGCCATTGTCGCCGAATCGACCGTGCGCCGGGCCGAGGACGGGCTGCGGACACTGATCCTGGATCCGAAGTCCGCGACCTTCTGGGCGGTGAAATTCGACCTCACGGACAAGCCGGTGTTCGCGCCAACCACCGTCGACGTGGAGGGTGCCGTCAAGACGGCGCTCGAGAGGCGCACGGATTTGCGCTCGGCGCGGAAGAATCTCGAGATCACCGAATCGACCATCAAGTTCCAGCGCAACCAGATCCTGCCCGACGTCAATGCCCAGGCGGCATACGGCGTGACCGGGTCGGGGGGGACGCAGTTCACGTTCGGCTCCGGCGGCTTCCCGCCGCCGATCATCGGCGAGATCCATGAGGGGGTCGGCAGCATGCTCAGCCGGTTGCTCAGCAACGACTTCCACAGCTGGTCGTTGATGCTCAACTTCTCGTATCCGATCGGCACGGGCGCCGCCGATGCGACCCTTGCTCGAACCAGGCTTCAGCTGTCGCAGGCGCGGATCCAGTTGCAGAACCTCGAACTGCAGGTGACCAGTACGGTGCGCGATGTGGCCAGGCAGGTTGAAACCAACCAGAAACGCGTCGTCTCAACCCAGGCGACCGAGCGGCTGATGACGCGGCGGCTCGAGGCCGAGCAGAAGAAGTACGCCGCCGGCATGTCGACGACGTTCCTGGTCTTCCAGGCGCAGCGCGATCTGTCGGATGCCAGGTATTCGGCGCTCGCGGCGCTGCTCAACTACAACACGTCGCTCGTGGATCTCGAGACGGTTCAGGAGGCGCCCACGGCGGGCGGCTCGTCGATTTCGGTCGGATCGTCGGGAGGCCAGTAGCCGCCGCCGGTCAGATCCGCCGGTTGAACCAGGCAATGACGGGGAAGCCCGTCCGCACCTTGTTCCAGGCCCACCGGGTCTGCCACGAGAAGTCGTCGGTCAGATGCTCGCGGCGGGCGAGCGCGAAGTCCTTGTCGCGGATTCGTTCACGAAAGTCGCGGACCAGCCCGTCGTCGGTCGTCACAAACAGCAACTCCTGGAACAGGTGGTAGCTGAAGTAGTCGAAGTTGGACGAGCCGACGATGAGCTGCCGCGAATCGATGAGCATCGCCTTCATGTGGAGCATCCGCACCGGCATGTGGTACAGCTCGAAGCCGCGCCGGAAGCATTCGATGCGGATATAGCCATCGTAGAGACTCCAGTTGTTGGCGGCGGGCGTCAGAATCATCACTCTGACACCACGCCTGGCGGCAGCTTCGAGGGGATCGAAAAACGGCGCCGACGCGTACGGGGCGATGACGAACACGTCCTCCCGGGCCGACGCGATCTGCTCGAACATCGGCCGGAACTGCTCCGGATTGCGCTTCCCGTCGAGCAGGGTCAACTGGCCGTCGCGGAACGTCCTGGTGAAGCACTGATTCCGTCCCGCAAAGGTCTCGAGACAATCCTCAGCCAGGCACGCCACCAGTTCGGGATCGTCGATCCGCACCATCAGGTCGTGCCATCCGAAGTTGTGATCGCTGAAGTTGATGCCTCCGATGTACGCCACGCGGTCGTCCACCACCAGGATCTTCTTGTGGTTGCATGCCGCCAGCCGGTGGAGCCTCCCGTAGATCCTGTTGGTCCAGTGCACGCCGACGCCGTGATCGGCGAGTGATCGCACCAGCGCGAACGTCGCACGGGCTTCCCGCCACAGCGCGCCATCCACGATGGAACTGGGGCGATACAGGAAGCGGTCGTTGTGCACGTAATGCGAGTAGTCGTCGACGATGAGGCGCCGATCGACAGTCGACGGCAGCGCCAGCAGCAGATCGACCAGACCCCTGCCCGCCTCGTCCGCTTCGAATGTCAGCATCTGGGCATAACACCTGGAGGTCGCGCCCCTCGCGTCCTCCCCGAAGGCGAGCCAGAACTCCTTCGCGCCGACCAGCAGCCGCACGCTCACCAGACAATCTTCCGGAGGACGTGGGGGAACTCGACGATGATGACCAGCCGCAGCGATCGGCCGACCAGGCCGGTCAGGTAGAACTGCCAGAACTTCATCCTGATCACGCCGGCCAGGATGCTGACGAGCAGGAACGGCGGCACTCCCACCAACGCCGATGCGAAATTGGCCGCGTTCAACACCCACGGATTCATCCCGCGCATCCGATCGGTGAGTCGGTCGATCCGATCGCGCGTGAACCTGCGGACCGTGCGCGAATGCAGCGCGGAGCTGCCGCTCCAGAACAGCATCGACTTGGCGATCATCTGGCCGAATCCGGCCGCGACCCCGAGGGTCCACGCCGGGAAGCTGTCGGAGAGCATCGCGCCGGCAACGACCATGTACAGTTCGATATTGATGAACGGCAGGAACCCGCTGAAAAACGCCACAATCGCCGTCGCGACGTGGGGTCCGAACAGATGCAGCAGTTCCTGGAAGTTCATCTCCGGCCTGGCCACGCGTGACAACAGATCGAGAACCGGTGAGCGGGCGAGCGCGTCACACGATACGCTGATCGACCGTGTGTGATCAACGCATTCATGCCGCAGCCGTCCCCGGCGCTGCCTGGCACGGGCTCCGCCCTGCGGGTTCTTCTCGAATCCCGAACCCCACGTCCCGTCTGCCGACGACCATCTACTGTCCCCACGCGGCTTTGCTGTACACTCCCTCTCGTGCCAGGCTTAACCGCCACCATCATCACGCTCAACGAGTCGGCCAACATCGGTGCGGCCATTGAGTCGGTCTCCTGGGCCGACGAGATCGTGGTCGTCGACGCCCAGAGCACGGACGATACGGTCGAGATTGCCAGGCGGTTCACCGATCGCGTCGTAGCACGCGACTGGCCAGGCTACGTCGCGCAGAAGAACTACGCCGCCTCGATCGCCACCCACGACTGGATCTTCTCGCTCGACGCGGACGAACGCGTGACGCCGGAACTCGCACGCCAGATCAAGGCGCTGATGCGAGGCGACCCTCCGTGCGCCGGTTACCGCGTGCCTCGCGTGAGTCATTACCTGGGTCGCTGGATTCGCTCCACCGACTGGTACCCGGACTACCAGCTCCGGCTGTACGATCGGCGGCGCGCGCGCTGGACCGGTCGGTACGTCCACGAGTCGGTCAGCGCCGATGGCGCGGTCGCCCGCCTCGGCGCCGATCTGCAGCACTCCCCGTACCGGGACGTGTCACACCACCTGGCCACCATCGATCGGTACTCGACTCTCGCGGCGCGCCAGATGTTCGAGGATGGGCGCCGTGCCGGCGCGCTCCAGCTCGCGCTCCACCCGCCCGCGGCGTTTCTGCGCAACTATCTGGCCCGCGGCGGTATCCGCGACGGCACGGCAGGGCTGATCGTGTCGATGCTGAATTCGTACTACGTGTTCCTGAAATTCGTGAAGCTCTGGGAGCTGGGAAGAAGCAAGCAGTAAGATTCTCGCTTCCGACCGATCACACCGATGCCCTTCTCCCTGCACATCGACACCGCGGTCTCCTGGCGTGGTGGGCAGAGCCAGGTCCTCCAGACCGTCATGGGCCTGCGCGCGCGCGGCCACCGCGCCGTGCTGGTGGCTCACCCGAAGGGAGAACTGGCCCGCCGTGCCCAGGAGGGGCACGATCTGATCCGCCTGGCCCCGCTGCACGAGGTGGATTTTGCCGCGGCGCTCAAGCTCTCGCGCGTGCTGCGCGAATTGAAACCCGCCGTTGTGCACGCGCACGATCCGCATGCCGTGTCGATGACGGCGATGGCCCTGTCGATGTTCGGACGCGAGAGACGGCCGGCGTTTGTCGTCGCTCGCCGCGTCGATTTCCATCTCAAGCAGAACTCCTTCTCCCGCTGGAAGTACAAGCTGGCCGACAGCGTCGTGTGCTCGTCGAACGCGATCCGGGCGATGGTGGTCGATGACGGCATTCCGGACGACCGCGCGATCACGGTCTACGAGGGCGTCGATGTCGATCGGATTGCCGCAATTCCTGCGGCAGACGTCCACACGGAACTCTGGCTGCCGCCGCACGCGCCTGTTGTCGGCAACATCGCGGCGCTTGTCGCGCACAAGGGCCAGCGATATCTGATCGAGGCGGTTCCAGTCATCGCCCACGCGCTGCCAGACGTGCAGGTGCTCATATTCGGCGAAGGCGAGCTTCGGACGCAGCTGCAGCGGCAGATCAAGGCGCTGGGGCTCGATCATCACGTCCGGCTCGTCGGCTTTCAGCCCAACGTGCTCGCGCTCGTCAAGAGCCTGGATGTGTTCGTCATGAGCTCGATCACCGAGGGGCTTGGCACGTCGATCCTGGACGCGATGGCCTCGTCAAAGGCGGTGGTGGCAACCGAGACCGGCGGCATCCCTGAAGTCGTCGAACACGGGGTCACGGGGCTGCTGGTACCGGTCCAGAAACCCGCCGCGATGGCTGAGGCCATCGTGCGGCTGCTCAACGACGCGCCGCTCCGCGAGCAGATGGGCAAGGCGGGCCTGGAGCGGGTGCGCGCGCGCTTCAGCGTGGACCTGATGGTGGACGAGACCCTCGCGGTCTACGAGCGTGTGGCCGGCATGCGCCCCTCAGCGGGCAATGGGAATCTCCCGCCGGCTGATTGAATCCGCACTGGTTCAGCATCCCGAGATGGCACAGCGCGAAGTCGTAGCGCACGGGATCGTCAGGATCGAGTGTCCGCAGGGATGTCGTGATGTCGGCGGCCATCCGCCAGCCGGCCGTTCTGTAGCTGGTCAGCCGCAGGCACTGCCCCACGCGGATCACGTGCACGTCAAGCGGAATAATGAGGCGCGACGCCGAGACGAGGGTCCACATGCCGAGGTCGATCCCGTCGCGACGCACCATCCAGCGCAGAAACAGGTTCAGGCGCTTGCACGCGCTTCCCGCCGACGGCCGCGCGAAGAAGCCGTGGGCACCGGGCCGCCCCGCCGCACGTCCGTACACACGCGTCAGGTCCACCTGCCTCGCGCGCTCGCAGAAGCGATCGAGCCCAGGCCCGATGTCCGGCGAAGAGGGGGTATCGCCGTCGACAAAGAAGTGCTCCAGCGATCCGGCGGCCTCCAGCATCTGTCTGAGAATCCAGAGCAGCGCCACAAGGTCCCGCCCGCGTGTCCATCGGTGCCCGAGATGTTCAAGCCTGGGTCCGTCGCGCTCCGGCTCGAACCGCCTGACGAACGCTGACGGCGACGGCCCCATCACGTCCAGCAGGGCGTCGATCGAGGCCAGGACGCTGGCCACGCGGCCAAAGGCCAGGCCGGCCGCGCAGAAGGCGACGATCTCCGCATCGGCCGGGTTGGTGAAGGGACGCACGCGCTCGATCGGATCGCTGACGCGCCCGCTTCGATCGAACTCGCGGTAGAGCCTGTCGAGCGCGGGCTTGAGATCGCGGACGTCTGCCGTGGGTCCCCCCTGGTGGGCGCGATGAATCGCGCCCCTGCAGCGTATCTCGGCCTGGTGTCTCCTGGGATCCCACGCTCCAGCGTGGCCAGGTCCGGAGCCGGGCTGGAGCCCGGCGATCCCAGGCCCGCAACGGATCGGACAGTTGGTCAGCGTGACAGTCCCGGGCTCCGATCGGCATGGCCCCCTGGGATCCGGACAGCGTGACACGCCTGGGATCGCCGGGCTCCAGCCCGGCCTCAGGTGCGACGCCCCATCCAATCCCGAATCCCCAATCCCGAATCCCCTAATCCCCGATCCCTAGAAGGAGGTGACCGCCCGCCCCTCTCGGCAGAGCGGGCACGCGGCGACCGGGTAGTTGTCCGGCGCCCGGTACTCGGCCACCGCAATATTCGGCACGCCCAGATCCACGATGGCCTCCAGCCGATCGCAAATCTCCACGGTGCCGATCACAATGCCTCCAGCCTGCGTGACCAGCGCCGCGCACCGCTCAAAGGTCTGACCGGTGTTGCGCACGTCGTCAGCGATCAACACGCGCTTGCCCGCCATCTGCGCGCGGTAGAACGGACGCAGCGTGTGTCCGCCCGCGTGGTCGGGCGCGAAGGGGGCGAACAGCCGCGCGGGTTCCGTCAGTTTGCGCCGGCTGTCGAGCAGGCCGGCGATCGTGTGTGCCAGCAGCGCACCGCCGGTCGCCGGCCCGGCCACCACGTCGGCCTGTTCGATCATGGCCGCCGGCATCAGGTCGATCAGATCCTGAGCGAAGCGCCAGATGGTCGAGGGAAACCTGAACAACTGGTGCGGGTTCAGATACACCCTGCCGTGGTAGCCGTTGCCGTAGTCGAAGTGCCCGTCGAGCATGAGCACGCCTGCCCGCTGCAGTTCGTCGAACGCCTTCTGGCGGATCCTGTCCCGACCTCTCACGTCTCTCTCCTCTCCAGGCCGGCGGCCTGGGGCACGGCGCCATTGGCGAAGACCACGCGGCCGCCCACGATGGTGGCGGCCACGCCTCCGCGCAGCGACCAGCCGTCAAACGGGGTGTTCCTGGCCTTGGACCGGAACGCGGCGGCGTCAACGGTCACCAGCAGATCAGGAGCCAGAATTGTGATGTCCGCGATGTCTCCTGAGGCGATCCGCCCACCAGGCACCTTGAGGATTCTTGCCGGGTTGACCGAGAACAACTCGACCAGTCGGCCAATGCCGATGATGCCGGTGTGGACGAGCCGGTCGAAGCTGAGCGACACGGCCGTCTCGAGACCGACAATACCGAACGATGCCCGGTCGAATTCCACCCGCTTGTCGTCGGCATGATGCGGCGCATGGTCGGTGGCGATGACGTCGATCGATCCGTCCCTGATGCCGGCCAGCAGCGCGTCGCGGTCGGTGTTGCCCCGGAGCGGCGGGTTCATCTTCAGGTTCGTGTCGTAGATGAGCGGGGCGCGAAGCCTCTCGTCGGAGAGCGTGAAGTGGTGCGGGGTCACCTCGCAGGTGACGCGGGCACCGCGCGACTTCCCGGACTGCACGGCGCGCAGCGCGCCTGCCGTGCTCAAGTGCGCGATGTGGACGTGACCGCCCGTGGCGCAGGCCAGTACGATGTCGCGATCGACCATCACGTCCTCGGCCGCCGCCGGAATGCCCCGCAACCCCAGTTGAGCGGCGTGGAATCCCTCGTGGGCGACCCCATCCCCGGCCAGCGACCGGTCTTCGCAGTGGTCGATGATGGGCATGTTGAACATGCCGGCGTACTCGAGCGCACGTCGCATCAGCGCCGCCGTGGCCACCGGCCGTCCGTCATCGGAAAACGCCACGCACCCGGCTTCGCGCATGTCGGCGATTTCGGCCAGCTGTTCCCCGTTCGATCCGTTCGACACCGCGCCAATCGGGTACACGCGGGCCAGATCCGCCGCGACGGACTGCTTCAGGATGAAGCGCGTCACGCTCGCGTTGTCGTTCACCGGATTCGTGTTCGGCATGCACGCGACGGCGGTAAAGCCCCCGGCCACGGCGGACGCCGTGCCGGTGGCGACGGTCTCCTTATGCTCATAGCCTGGCTCGCGCAGATGCACGTGCATGTCGATCAGGCCCGGCACAACGACCAGCGACGAGCCCAGTTCCACGATGCGGGCCCCGGCGGCCGCCCCGGCGGGAATCGACGTGTCCACACGGGAGATGCGATCGCCATCCACCAGCACGTCACGAATCCCGTCGATGCCGGACGCCGGGTCGACGACGCGGGCGCCCTTAAGCAGCAGCTTCATTCTCGCCTCCTCCGGCCAGCAGGTACAGCACCGCCATGCGGACAGCCACGCCGTTGGTCACCTGGTCAAGGATGACCGACGCAGGCCCATCCGCGACTTCGGACGCGATCTCGACGCCGCGGTTCATCGGCCCCGGGTGCATGATGATCGCATCCGGCTTGGCGAGGCGCACCCGCTCGGGCGTCATCCCGAACACCGTGAAGTACTCCCGGAGCGACGGGAAGAAGCCCCCCTGCATGCGCTCGAGCTGAATGCGCAGCATCATGATCGCGTCGGCCCCGTCGACCGCTTCGTCGACGCGAGTGGTCGCATGCACGCCAAGCCGGTCCAGCCCTGGCGGCATGAGCGTCGGCGGGCCGCAGGCCCAGACGTCGGCGCCGAGCTTGGTCAGCAGCAGGATGTTCGACCGGAACACCCGGCTGTGGAGCAGGTCGCCGACAATCGCGATCTTCAGCCCGGCAATCCGGCCCTTGCGTTCGCGAATCGTGAAGGCGTCGAGCAGGCCCTGCGTCGGATGCTCGTGCGTCCCGTCTCCCGCGTTCACAATCCCGGCCCGGCAGGTGCGCGCCAGCAGGTGGCACGCGCCCGACGAGGCGTGGCGGACCACCATCATGGCGGGCGCGATCGCCTCGAGGTTGAGCGCGGTGTCGATGAGCGTTTCGCCCTTCACGACGCTCGACATCGCGATGGCGATGTTCAGCGTGTCGGCGCTCAACCGTTTCTCCGCGATCTCGAACGACGTCCTGGTGCGCGTCGACGGTTCGAAAAACAGGTTGATGACCGTCTTGCCCCGCAACGTCGGGACCTTCTTGATGGGCCGCGACGCGACTTCCTTCATCGCCTCCGCGGTGTCCAGGATCAGGTTGATTTCCGACACGTCCAGATCGGCAATCCCGAGCAGATCCTTGCCCCGAAGACGGCTCGCTGTTTCGCTCATGCCTGGTCTCCTTCACCGCGCTCGATGATCACCTCGTCGACCCCGTCAATCTCGTCGAGCCGGACCCGGACGGTCTCGGCGAGCGAGGTCGGCAGGTTCTTGCCGACGTAGTCGGCCTTGATGGGCAGCTCCCGGTGACCGCGGTCGACCAGCACGACGAGCTGGATCGTGCGAGGCCGGCCGAAATCGATCAACGCGTCGAGCGCGGCTCTGATCGTGCGCCCGGTAAACAGCACGTCGTCCACCAGTACGATGTGGCGGTCGTCGATGGAAAACGGAATCTCAGTGCGCCGGACGATGGGCTGCGGGCCCACCGCGTGCTTCATCAGGTCGTCTCGATAGAGCGTGATGTCGAGGGCGCCGCCCTGCACCTCGTGACCCGTGATCGTCAGCAGGAGCGAGGCCAGCCGGCGCGCGAGCGGCACGCCGCGGGTCCGCACGCCGACCAGCGCGAGTTGGTCGACGCCGCGATTGCGCTCGACGATCTCGTGCGCGATCCGCGTGAGCGATCGACTGACCCGATCGCGATCCATCACGATTGGCATCTGATCCTCCTGAACGGGCGGGGTGGGAATCGGGGGATGGAGATCGGTCGGGGGTCCAACCTGGGGTCGCGCGGAGTACGGAGATGGTTCACGGTGCGCCTCTTGGCGGCCTCTCGGACCACCGTTAAAGAGCTGCCTCAGTATACCGCAGGTGAGGTCCCCTCGGGCTAGCGCTCGTAGGTGGGAATGTAGGTGATCGGCCTGTGCGTCGTGAAGTCCCGGCTGAAGATGTCGGTCCGGGCGAATCCGTCCATGTCGCGGCCCACCGGCAGCCCGAAGAAGTACAACACGGTCGGCACGAGGTCGACGATCGACGCGCGGGCATACCGGCCCGGCTTGACGGCCGACCCGAACACGAACATGAAGCCATCCGGCGCGCGCTCGTGGGTGCCCGTCGGCACCGGGTTGCCAAATGTCTTCTCGAGCAACCGTTTGCCGATGTCCATCGGGTCCATGCCGAAGCCGGACATCACGATGAGCAGGTCCCCCGGCCGCATCATGGCGAGCGCCCGGCCAAGGGCGGCGTCAGCGGCCGCGTAGAATCCCCCCAGCGCCGCGTTGTATCGCTGCACGTCCTCCTCGGACACATCGCCGAAGGGATTAGGCACCGCATAGCGAAGCAGATAGTGCCCGGCCGCATCAAGGCATCTGTACCGGATGGCCCGGAACCGGCTGGGATACTGCCGTTCCAGATCGGTCGCCATTTCCTCGTGCACGCGATCGGATCGGCAAGTGGCCGCAATCAACCCGCTGGCGTCGCTTCCGGCGGTCGCCTGTGTCCCTCGCGGATCGATCCCGGGCTTGACGACCGCCGCAGCCGCGACACCGACCGCTTCACGCGGCCAGGCGCTCTGCGTGTTCTCCAGGTCGACGCTCGATCCCGCGAGTCGTTCGAACTCGTCGCTCACCTGGTAACCGCGCACCTCGCTGGCCGGTTGCGTGACGGACCAATTGACGATCCCGACGGGCACGCCCTGCTGGCTGAGGATGTCCCAGAGCGGTCGCGCGGTCAGGTCGCGGCTCGTGTGAAGCAGTTGCCGAAGGAACCTGAACCGTACCAGCGCGTGCGCGAAACACGAATCCGGCAACACCTCGATCGCGTCCGTGCTGCCAACAGGCCAGTACGTGCCCGCCGAACGGATGCCGTTCTTCACCGGCAGCTTGCCCGTCGAGGCGGCGGTCCACACGGTGCCCGGCTGGGTGGGGCGGATCGTCGCGACGTGCATGAACGCGGCCGACTCGACCAGCCGTCCGAAATGCGGCAGACGTCCATCGGCGGCTGCCGGCGCGATGATGTCGAGCGAGGCACCTTCAAACAGCAGCAGCGTGACCCGGCTCTCGCCCGCCGCTTCGGCCGTCGCCGCGAGGCCGCCGGGGTCGCGCGGCGGTCGCGCGGCATCCGTGCCGGGTCCGCGAAACGTCATCGGCACGGCCACCGATGCCGTCAACAGCAGCGCCAGGAGCGCCGGCTCGAACTTCGAACCCTGGTGGCCCTTCCAATGGTGCCAGGTCGCGAGCATCAGCATGAAGGCCGCGCAGAGCGAGAGCGCCACCGCCCCGCCCGTCATCCGGAGCCCGGTCGATGGGTCGAGGACCGGACCAAATCCCAGCAGGTTCGTCCAGGTCAGGGCCGCGCCCGCCAGGGCGCCAATCGCGCAGAGCCACACGAGCACGCGGAAGCTGATCCAGCCGGGCGAGATCGGCTCGGCTGCGACCACCTGGTGGACCACAATCAAGCCGTAGAAGAAGGCCGCCACGTTGACGCCGTAGGCGGCCGTCAGGGTCAGCACGAGCGCCGGAAAACCGGACAGCGAGTAGTGCGGATTGAGCTGCAGCACGAGCACGGCGATGTACATGGCGACGGCCACCCCGGCAATCACCGCATTGGTCAGCATTCGAAGGTATCGCACGGCTCTTGGACTCCGGACCGTACTTTACACCTCCGACGGTATACTTTCTCCATGGCTGCTCCGGTCGATGTCCACGCTGAGGTGTTGGCCAACACGCGCCTGTCGGCGGACTGCAACGTGCTCGTGCTGGCCGCCCCTGCGATCGCGGGGGCGGCGCGGGCGGGCCAGTTCGTGATGATCCGGACCACCGACGGCACGGACCCGCTGCTCCGGCGGCCGTTCTCGGTCTTCGAAGTGCTCCGGCAGGCCGGCGCCGCGCCGTACGCCATCTCGATTCTCTCCAAGCGCGTCGGCGCCGGCACGTCGCGCCTGTTCGAGGCGGCGGCTGGCGATCGCCTGTACTGCCTCGGGCCGCTCGGCAAGCCCTTCACCACGGTTCGCCCGCCATCGGAAGCGTGGATGGTCGCCGGAGGCGTGGGCCTCGCACCCTTTGCCACGCTCGCCGACGAGTTGCGGTCGGCAGGCACGAGGGTCCGGCTCTTCTACGGCGGCCGCAGTCACACGGACCTGTTCTACCTCGCGTGGTTCGAGAGCCGCGGCGTCGCACTCGAACTCGCGACCGAGGACGGCAGTCGAGGCAGCCACGGCCGCGTGACGGCGCCGCTCGAACGTGCACTCTCGGCGCAGCCCGCATCAGCCGGGCTCACGCTCTATGCCTGCGGGCCCGAACCGATGCTCAAGGCCGTCGCGGATCTCGCCCGCCGGTACCGGCGCCCCTCCCAGTTGTCGACCGAACGCACCATGGGATGCGGCATGGGCGGATGCTACAGCTGTGTGGTCCGCGTGCGAGACGCCGAGGGGCATGCGCACTTTGTCCGGTCGTGCCTGAACGGCCCGGTGTTCAATGGCGACGATGTGGTGTGGGAATGAAGGCTGATCTGAGCGTCCGCATCGGCTCGCTGGTGCTGAAGAACCCCATCATTCCGGCCAGCGGCTGTTTCGGCTACGGCCTCGAGTACGCGGACGTGGTCGACCTGGCGAGCCTCGGCGCCATTGCCGTCAAGGGCCTCTTTCTCGCCGAACGAGAGGGCCATCCGCCGCCGCGCATCGTCGAGACGCCGTCGGGCATGCTGAACGCCATCGGCCTCCAGGGCATCGGCGTGCACCGGTTCGTCCGCGAAAAGATGCCGGAACTGCGGCGTCTCGGTGCGGTGGTCATCGTCAATATCTGTGGATCGACGATAGAAGAATACGTGGAACTGGCACGTATCCTCTCGGACGTCGAGGGTGTCGCCGCGCTGGAACTGAACATTTCGTGTCCCAACATCAAGGAAGGGGGCATTCAGTTCGGCTGCGATCTCGGCAGCACCACAGCGGTTGTCAGTGCCGTGCGCAAGGTGACGCGCCTGCCGATTATCCCGAAGTTGACGCCTAATGTGACCAGCGTGGCGTCATTCGCGAAGGCGGCCGAAGAGGCGGGCGCCGACGCGGTGTCGCTCGTGAACACGTTTCTGGCGATGGCCATCGACGTGGAGACGCGGCGGCCCAGACTGGCCAACCTGATGGGTGGATTGAGCGGACCCGCCATCAGGCCGATCGCCGTGCGGATGGTGTACGACTGTGCCCGCGCCGTGCGCATCCCTGTCATCGGCATGGGGGGCATCAGTTCCGCGCGGGATGCCATCGAGTTCATGATCGCGGGCGCGACCGCCGTCCAGGTGGGCACGGCGTGCTTTGTCGATCCGTTCATCTGGACGAAGTTGCTCGCGGGTATCGAGGACTACCTCGAGCGACACGGCATCGAACGTGTCGCCGACGTGGTGGGCACGTTGCGGACCGATCGCGGCTGACCGTACCCTGGAGGCGCGGCTGACATGACTGCTCACAATCCCATCATCGTGGCACTGGATCTGGACAGCCCGGAAGAGGCCCTCGCCCTGGCTGATCAACTGCGGGGCGCGGTGGGGGCCGTGAAGGTGGGCAGCCAGTTGTTCACGGCAGCCGGGCCTGATATCGTCCGCCGCCTTGCGGAACGCGGCCACCGGGTCTTTCTCGACTTGAAGTACCACGACATCCCGAACACGGTGGCGGGTGCGGCCGCCGAGGCTGCCAAACTGGGCGCCTGGATGATTGACGTCCACGCCAGCGGAGGCCTCGCGATGATGAAGGCCGCGCGCGAGTCCGCCCGCGCGAGCGCGGAGGCCGTTGGCGTGACCCCCCCACTGGTGATTGCCATTACCGTCCTGACCAGTTTCGATCAGAACTCAATCGCGTCGGTTGGCATCCAGCGGCCGATTGTCGATCAGGTCGAGGCGCTGGCGTGGCTCGCGCAGGAAGCGGGGCTGGATGGCGTGGTGGCATCGCCGCACGAGGTGGCGCGCCTGCGAGTGGCCCGGGGAGACCGGTTCGTGCTTGTCACTCCGGGTATCCGGGCGTCCACGCCTGACGAGGCGGGCCGGAAGCGCGATGATCAGGCCCGGACGATGACGGCTGGCGCGGCGATCGCCGCCGGCGCCAGCTTCATCGTGGTGGGCCGGCCGATCATCGCCGCGTCAGATCCGCTTGCGGCCGCGGAGGCACTGGCGACAGAGGCGGGCGCTACTTCGCCGAGATGATGAAGTGGCCGCGGCGGTTCTGCGACCAGCAGGCTTCGTTCTCCTCGGCGCAGAAGGGCGCTTCCTTTCCCTTGCTCACGACCATGACGCGATCGGGCGCAATGCCGAGGCTTGCCACATAGTCGCGGACAGCCGCCGCCCGGCGCTCGCCGAGCGCCATGTTGTATTCGCTGGTGCCGCGCGCGTCGCAATGCCCCTCGACCAGGATCTTGGCGCCCGTCCAGCGCTTGAGCCAGTCGGCGTTCTTCTGGACCGCGGCGCGGGCCTCGTCACGCAGGACCGCCTGGTCATAGTCGAAGAACACGTCCTGCAGAGGCTTCTCCGCGTTGAGTTCGGCGAGGCCCTTGCGGGCGAACAACTCGTCCTCCGTCAGCGGCCTGGGCGCGGGCGGAGCTGGAGGTGGGGGCGGTGGCGGCGGCGGTGGCGGCGGCGGCGGCGGTGTGACAGGTGGCGGCGGTGGCGGCGGAGCAGGCGTTGCCACCGGGGCCTTCTTCGTACACGAGACCGACACTCCGACTGCCGCGCAGGCAACCGCGAGCACCAGGATCCGGACAAAGCGCTTCATGAGGCTCTCTCCTTGTTGTTATCGGGGGCTGGTCATGCACGCATGCCGGCCGTCGTGGGCAAGCCGCCTGCCGCACAGTTCTCCACTGGAATCTACGGCTTTCCTGGCGCGCTGTCAAACGCTCGTGCGGCCGCGCGCCTGACGAAGACGACGCATCACATCCTCTCACATCACTTCACATCGCATCGCTGAAGGCCGCACAGTACAATGCACGCGTGGATCGACTGCTCGAAGCGACGTCGCGCGCCGAACGCGACCATTTCTGGTTCCGTGGATTCCGGCAGTTCGTCACGCCGCTGCTGAAGCAGGCGGCCAGCGACCGACCGGGGCTGAGGCTCCTCGACTGTGGATGCGGCACGGGCAGCAATCTCCGGCTCCTGGAGGGATACGGCCGCGCGTGGGGGTTCGATCTGACGTGGTCTGGCCTGACCATCGCGCGAAGAGGCGGCCTCAATCGCGTGGCCCGGGCCAGCGTCGCCCACGTGCCCTTCGCCGCGGAGACCTTTGACATCGTCACGTCGTTCGATGTGCTCTACTGCCTGGAGACCGGCGTCGAACAGGCCGCAGTGGGCGAGATGTGGCGCGTGCTCAAGCCTGGCGGTTCGCTCGTCGTCAACGTTGCGGCGATGAACATCCTGAAAGGAAACCACTCGGTCCTGTCGGCCGAACTGAGACGCTACAGCCGATCGAGCCTGCGCGCGCTGATCGAGCAGGCCGGTTTCGTGATTGAGCGCCTGACCTACACCAATGCGGCGCTCTTTCCGGTCGCGCTGGGTGTGCGGCTGGCGCAGCGCCTCGTGGGGCTGGCAGCCGAAGAAGACGCGATTGGTGACATCTCCGTGCCGGTGGCTCCTGTCAACGCGATCCTGAGCGCGGCGCTCAGCGCTGAGGCGCGGGTGCAGCGGGTGATGTCGTTGCCGTTCGGGAGCTCGCTGCTGTGCCTGGCCCGGAAACGGGCTTGAGCGTGGCCGAGTAGATTCTCAAGGCCAGCGCGCGCCTGTCGGCGTTCTGGCCGCGGTCGGCCGGGCGGAACGACTGGTCGCTTTCAATCGTGATGAGTCCACCCGATTGGCTGAGGGCCGAGGCCGGAATCCGGATCGACCACGCAAAGTCGGCAGCCACGCCGTTGCTGAAGAGGGACTGGCTGCCCACCCTGACAGCAACCCGGGACGGCTTCGCGAAGTACTTCATCGGCGACTCGCCCGTCACCTGCAGTTCGAGATCGCGATCCACCGTGGTCGTGCGGAGCGCGGCGCGCTCACTCGCCCATCGCCACGTCTGTCCGGTGGTGGGGTTGTACTCGGGTTCGTACCAGCCGGCATCGTACCCTCTCATGACGGCAGCCGGTTCCTGGAGATCAAACTGATCGATGGCGACAATCCCAGTACGGGCATTCCCGCTGATCACCCGGGCCTGGACCTCGAGCCTGGCGTACCGCGCATCGCCAGCCATCGAGCCGCCTGGCAGCGTGACGAATCTGAGGAAGAAATCGTTGGCCGGCGCGACTGTCCACGTGTCGACCTCCCGGCCGTCGATCGTCACGTCAACGCGCGCGGATGGTCCGGCACCCAGACCGAGGTGGCGTCCGCCGATCATCATCGTGGTCGTCTCGGTGCGCCTCTTGACCCAGGCCACCAGCGGCTCGTATTCGAGGCCGCGGCGATCGGCGCGGGCAACGCCCGCGGTTTCCGGCGTCAGATGCCAGCCCTCTCCGGCAAACCACCCCGGCTGGCGAATCACCACCCACTGCAGTTGGTCGGGCCTGATGCCGCCGAGATAGATCGGTGTCGAAAACGGCCAGGCGTAGTCGCCCCGGATCGTCCGGGCCTCCGGATCGATCAGCGCAAGGTCTGTGCGACGTGGATCCGCCAGGAACCAGACCGGGCGTCGGTCCCCGGTGGTCCACAATTTCACCAGCGATAGCCACTCGTGTTTCGGCGATGCGGGCAACGCCTGCCACGTGGGTTTCTCCGGCGCACCAGCCTCGACAGCCCTGGCGAACGCGTGGTGCATGCCCAGCATCACGCCCGCCGTCTCCGAGGATTCCAGGGTTACATCGGCCAACGCGCGCGTCGTCGGACTGCCAACGCGGGAATAGCTGGCGGCCACCTGGGCCGTCAGCGCCAGCGAGACGCACGAGAGAACCACGATCGCGCCGCGACCGGCCACACGCCCCAGCAGGAGCAGCCCTCTCACCGCCAGGTACGCCATCGGCGGCACCAGCGGCAGGGCGTAGCGTGTCGTGATGGTCTCCTGGAGTCCCAGGTGGAAGATGCCGTAGGGCGCAAAGGCCAGCAGCAGGACGAGCAGCCCACGGCGGCGGCGCAGAAGCATCACCACCGTGCCGGCAGTGGCGGCGGCGACGATCAGCCATCCGACCCCGGCCCAGTGCAGCACAATCGTCTCATAGAGCGCAAATGCGAGTTTTCTCGGCGTCGGATGAGTCGCGAGCAGGTCGACACCTGACCAGTCTTCGCCCGCCTGGCTCGCAAAGGCGGCCAGGTACTTCGACGGGCCTCCGCTCGCCACGACGAGCGGCACGAGCCACAGCAGGATGCCGCCGGCAAACCACACCGTGCCACCGACGAGCGCCGCGACGGCTTCACGCCGGCGGCGGCTCACGATCACGGCGACCAGCAACGGCACGGTCAGCCACGTGGCTTGCGATCGCACGCCGATCGAGAGCGCGCAGGCGAGCGCCCCGACGAGAATCAACCGGCCCGACCGGGTGGCGGCCACCGGGTCGATCTGGCCTGTGGCCCCATCCCGCATGCGCGACTGCTGGACCAGCGCCGTCGCGAGCAGTGCCTGGGCCGCCAGCGCGGCGGCAAAGCCCAGGGTGTCGCTCATCGGACGCGACGCGGTCATCCAGACCAGCGGCGCCGCCATCGTCACAAGCATGGCGGCGGCAGGCGCGGGCAGCCACGAGTCCCAGAACGTGCCAGGACCGTTCGCCGGGCCTTCAGCGCCATCGTCGATCGCATCGAGACAGGCGAAGAGACGCAGCAGCGCGAATGCCGCCAGCGCGCCACACAGCACACCCCAGATGGCCAGCGCGTGCGGCTCGCTCATCACCGTCGCTGCCGCTTTCGCGAGGGCGATGTAGATCGGGTAACCGGGCGGGTGGGGGCGGTGACGCCCCGGATCGAAGTCGCGGAGACCCAGGGCGAAATTGACCGAATCCACGTCCTCGAGGGTCGACGCGAGAAACGGCAGGTGGCCGACCAGAAAGAGCGCCGCCAGCGCGGCCGCAATCCACCACGCGCGGCTTCCGCGCCGGACAGAGGAAAGCAGATCGGTCACGGGACTGGTCACACTGATTTCAGTACGATGCCTTCGTTGAGGCTGCCCATCCGGTAGCCCTGGAGGTCGAGCGCGACGTACTGGTACCCGGCTGCCTTGATATCGCGCACGAGCGCCTCGCGCACCGCCGGATCCAGGGCCCGCATCATCTCGTCGGAGCCCAGTTCGACACGCGCCAGGTTGTCGTGATGCCGCACCCGGTAAATTCTGAATCCAAGCGAGCGCAGCACCTCCTCCGCCCGTTCAATCGTGCGGAGCTTCTCCGGGGTAACCTCGGAGTAGTACGGAATGCGGGACGACAGGCACGCGGAGGCGGGTTGATTCCATGTCGGCAGTCCCGCGCGCCTCGATAATTCCCTGATCTCGTCCTTGGTCAGATCGGCTTCATCGAGCGGGCTCGCCACACCCATGTCCCGCGCGGCCTGCCGACCCGGCCGGTAGTCGCCGCGATCGTCGGCGTTGGCGCCATCGAGCACGGCGGCAAACCCTCGCTCGCGAGCAAGCGTGGTCAGATGCGTGAACAGCTCGTGCTTGCAGTGGTAGCACCGATCCGGCGCGTTGGCGCGGTAGTCGGGATCGTCGATCTCGGCGGTGACTATGAACTCGTGCCGGAGGTTGAACCGCGCGGCAAAATCGGTCGCGATCTTCCGGTGCCGCGACGGGTAACTGGCGCTGTCGGCAGTCACGCAAAGCGAGCGATCGCCAAGCATGGACGAGGCCGCGTAGGCCAGGTAGGCGCTGTCGGTGCCGCCGCTAAACGCCACCACGGCCGAGCCCAGCGAACTGAGTCTCGCTCGCAGGTGCGCCTCTTTCTCAAGGAACCGGGCGACACCCGATTCCGCCTGCTGTCCATCGAACCCTGCGGTCGTCACTCGTCCTAGTCCTCTTCTTCCTTTTCCTCGTCTTCGTCCTCGTCTTCGTCCTCGTCTTCGTCTTCGTCTTCGTCTTCATCTTCGTCGGCGAGCGCCTCGAGTCCGATCGGGTTGAGGCGGACGACCTCCAGGGCCGTGCCGCAGTTGTCGCACTCCAAGGTTTCACCCTTGTGGACATCGTCTTCGTCGACGTCGATCTCGAACTCGCATTCGGGGCAAATGGCCATACCGCCTCCTCACGGAACCACGGGCATCAACAACCGTACCCACCAGAGTCGCCGCCAGCCGGGCAGACCGCCTGTGCGACGAAGGCGACGGTTCGCGCAAAACGAGCTTGGATTATAGCGACAAGCCCCATCGCCCGCAACGCAACTCAGACAGCAGGAGGGCTAAGGTCCACCCGCTCCGCCGCCGATACATTGCACAGAATGACAAACGCCGGGGCCACGCACAAGACCGTTCTGATCGCCGATGATACGCCGTTTGTGCGCGACCGGTTCAAATCCGCTCTTGAACACGCCGGGCATCGGGCCTATACCGTCCGGAGCGCGGCCGAGCTGCTGGCGCGCGTCCGCGCCGATCTGCCGGAAATCGATCTGGTGGTGGTCGACCTCAGGCTGCCTCACGCCGGCGGCGTTGATCTGGTCCGCTCGATTCGCAAACTGGACGGCGGCAAGCTCCCCATCCTGGTGTTCAGCGGGACGATTACCGCGGCGTCCGAGGTCAGGGATCTGGCCGATCTCGGCGTTGCCGGGTACGTTAATGAATACAGTGCGGCCCAGCACATCCTGCCGTCTCTCGCGCCGCACCTGTTCCCCGACAACTTCAATCGGCGCAACAGTTCCAGGGTCGTGCTGGGCATCCCAGTGGCCTACCGCGTCGCCAACACGATCAGCGCAGCCGTCACGCTGAATCTCGGCAAGAGCGGCGTGGCCATCCGAACCATGAGTCCACTCGACTCATCCGCCCGCGCCCGGGTCCGCTTCCGCCTCCCCAATGCCAACCAGGATGTCGATGCCGACGCGCGCGTCGCCTGGAGCGATGCCCGGGTGGGCATGGGTCTCGAGTTCGAACGCATCGACTCGGCCGATCAGTCCGCCGTCGAAGAATTCGTCGATACCCTTTTCGTCAACCGCCACGAAAACTAGTCAAACCTGAGCAGCCGCAGCCCGTTCCCGATGACGAGCAGCGAGGCGCCCATGTCGGCGACCACCGCCATCCAGAGCGTGGCCGACCCGGTCGCGGCAAGGACGAGGAAGATCGCCTTCAACCCGAGGGCGATCGTGATGTTCAGCCGGATGTTCCGCACGGTCGCTCTGCTCAGCCTGACCGCGTAGGGGATCCTGGTCAAGTCATCGGCCATCAGAGCGATGTCCGCGGTCTCGAGCGCGGCGTCGCTGCCCGCCGCGCCCATCGCAATGCCGACATCGGCTGCGGCCAGCGCCGGGGCGTCGTTGACACCATCACCCACCATGGCGACGATGCCGTGCGCCGCCTTCAACTGCTTCACAGCGGCCACCTTGTCGGCTGGCATCAGGCCCGCACGGGTCTCTGTCACTCCAAGGTCCCTGGCAAGCCGTCCGGCCGTTGCTTCGCTGTCGCCGGTCAGAATCGCCACGTGCGCCACGCCGTGCTTCCGGAGGAGACGCATCAGTTGCTGTCCGGCTTCCCGCGCCCCGTCCGCGGTGCTCACCACGCCGATGGTGCGGCCGGATCTCGCGACCAGCACGGCTGTCTGGCCGTCGGTCGACAGCATCTCAACTCTCGCGTCGATCGCCGGCGAGGACATCCCGCGCTCCGCAAACAGCCTGTGGCTGCCGATGAGCACCGGCTCGCCATTGAGGATGGCCGAGACGCCGAGCCCGGGGAGCGCGCGATGCCCGGCAGCAGGCGCGATGGCGACCCCGTCGTGCGATGCCCGCAGGAGAATCGCCCGGGCCAGTGGATGGTCGGATCGGCATTCAAGCGCCGCCGCCACGCGGAGCACCTCGCGGATCGATTCGCCCTCAAACGCTTCGATCCCGACAACCTCGGGCGCGCCCCGCGTCAGTGTTCCGGTCTTGTCAAAGGCCATGCACCGTACGTGGCCGAGTGTCTCGAGATGCCGCCCTCCCTTGATGAGCACGCCGTTGCGGGCGGCCCCTGCCAGCGCGGAGACGATCGACACGGGCGTGGAAATCACCAGCGCGCACGGACACGAGATGACGAGCATCACCAGCGCGCGGTAGAACCACGTGCCGAACGGTTCGGCGAAGATGAGTGGAGGAACCAGCGCGAGGACCACGGCAAGCGCGACGACACCGGGCGTGTAGATCCGCGCGAATCGCTCGACGAAGGTCTGGGCCTCGGCCCGCTCCGACTGCGCGTGTTCGACCAGCGCCATGATGCGCGCGAGCGTCGAGTCGGCCCGCAGGTGCGTGACATGCACCTCGAGCGCTCCATGGCCATTGATCGTCCCCGCGTACACGACGGAACCTGCCGTCTTGGGCACCGGGATGGACTCGCCGGTGATAGGAGCCTGGTTGACGTCGCTCGCGCCGCTCGCGACGGTGCCATCGAGCGCAATCTTCTCCCCCGGGCGGACCACCAGGACATCGCCCACCCGGATGTCGTCGACGCGAACATGCCGCTCGCCATCCTCCCCACGCACCAGCGCCTCGTTCGGCGTCAGTTCCATCAGCGCGCGAATCGCCAGCCTCGCGCGTTCCATGTTGCGCGTTTCGAGCCACTGCGCCAGCGCGAACAGAAACGTGACCATCGCGGCCTCGGACCACTCGTTGATGGCGATCGCGCCGACCACCGCCAGCAGCATCAACACGTTGATGTCGAGCGAGAACAGTCTGGCCGCCGACCACGCCCTCCGGGCCCAGAACCAGCCGCCGGTCGCGACGGCGGCGACAAAGAGCAGCGTCGCGGCGGCAGCTGGCGCGCCGGCCGCCCGGAGCGCCAGGCCCAGCGCGGAAGCCGCGCCAGACGCGACAAGCAACGCCCACCCTCGCTGGAGCCGCGCATCAACGATGCGGGTGGGTTGATCGCGCTCGAGCCAGGCCTGCATCCCGGTGTCGGCAATGGCGGTTGCGATGGCCGAGGAGGACAGCCGCGCGGCGTCGTAGGCAATCCGCAGCCGTCCCGCCACGACATCGGCCGTCATCCGCTCCAGGCCCGGCAGCCTCCGTAGTCGGCGATCCAGAATCGCGACTTCTTCGTGGCAGTCCATCCCCTCGATGCGGAACACGGATTCCGCATGGATCTCGCACACGGGGCAGACGGGGGTCGTCGTGGGCATCTTCACCGGTCAGTCGGTCCGCCGCAGGGACGGGCCCCTGTGCCCGTCCACATCACACGGGGCAACCACAGGGGGCTGCCCTACACCACCACATAGATCCAGAAGACAGGCTGCAGGAGGTACAATTCAGAATACATCCGGTTGACACTGTCTGAGCGGTCTGGCTACGATTCGAGGTTGCCCGTGTGTCACCGGACGAGTCGTGGCACATCGTCGGCTCATCGGATCATCGGGTCGGGCGCGCCGGACGTCGCGCGCGTCTGAAGAGACGGTCTCGGGGCCGCTGCGGTCCCGGTTCGATTCAGTCGTACACGTTGGTCGTATCTGTCATCCACGGAGACATCAGTGATCGAGGTTCAGCACCTTTCGAAACGCTACGGCCGCATCACGGCCGTCGACGATGTGACGTTCCGCGTCGAGCGGGGCGAAATCCTCGGCTTTCTCGGGCCCAACGGCGCCGGAAAGACGACGACGATGCGCGTGATTACGGGGTACATGCCCCCGACCCAGGGCAAGGTCATCGTCGCCGGCTTTGATGTATTCGACCAGCCCGTCGATGCCAAGCGCAGAACCGGCTACCTCCCCGAGACGCCCCCGCTCTATCCCGACATGACGATCCGGGAATACCTGACGTTCGTCGCGAAGATCAAAGGCGTCCAATCGGGTGATCGGCTCGCGCGGGTCGCGCAGGTGATGAAGAAGACCGCGATCGCCGACATGGCCGATCGCCACTGCGGCAAGCTGTCGAAGGGCTATCGCCAGCGTGTCGGCCTCGCCCAGGCCATCATCCACAACCCGGACGTCCTGGTGCTCGACGAACCGACCGCCGGGCTCGATCCGAAACAGATCATCGAGACACGCCAGCTGATCAAGGAATTGGCCGGCAGCCACACCATTGTCCTGAGCACGCACATCCTCCCGGAGGTCGCGCAGACCTGCCATCGCGTCGTGATCATCACGAAGGGCAAGGTGGTGGCGATTGATACGCCCGAGAACCTGACCCATCGACTGCGGGGCGCCGCGACGATGTACGTCCAACTGGACGCCGCCGATGTCGATGCCGCTCCTGCCCTCGAGGCGGTGGCTGGCGTCACGCGGGTCGGAATCTCTGACCGCCACGGCTCTGCGGTTGGCTATGAGGTCGAAGGCTCCCGGGGCCAGGACATCCGACGCGACCTGGCGGCGGCTGTCGTCGCGAAGGGCTGGGGCCTGCTCGAGTTGCGCCCGCTGAGGATGAGCCTCGAAGAGATCTTCCTGCAGGTCACAACCGAAGAAGGCAACCCGGAGAAGCCGGAGACCGCCGGGAACGCCGAGGAGGCCGCGCAGTGAGCAACATACTCGCCATCGCCCAAAGGGAGATCAGGGCCTACTTCGCCTCCCCAATCGCCTACGTCGTGATCGGGCTCTTCTCGATCCTGTTCGGCGTCTTCTACTACGCGATGCTCGACTGGTTCGTGAAGCAGGGGATGCAGATGGCCATGGGGATGGGCCCGCAGAGCCTGAACGTCAACGAGCGGATGATCCGGCCGCTGCTCCAGAACGCGCTGGTGCTGCTCCTGTTTGTCCTGCCCATGATCACGATGCGGACCTACGCCGAGGAGAAGCGCTCGGGCACAATGGAATTGCTGCTGACCTCGCCCATCACCGACGTCCAGATTCTGGTGGGCAAGTTCGTGGGCGCGCTCTCCCTCTACGCCGCGATGCTGGGCGTCACGCTCGTGTACGTGGCGGCCCTGTTCGCGTTCGGCACGCCCGAGTGGAAACCGATTGCCACGGCCTACCTCGGCCTGCTGCTCTTTGGTGGCTGCTTCGTCTCCGTCGGCATGCTGGTGTCGAGCTTCACGAAGAACCAGATCGTCGCGGGGATGATGACCTTTGTCGTCTTCCTGCTGCTGTGGGTGATCGACTGGCTCGCCAGTTCGGCCACGGGGCTGTTTGGCACGTCGGCAGGTCCTGTCGTGGAAGAGGTGTTGAACTACCTCTCGATCACGCAGCACTTCGACGACTTCGGCAAGGGCATCATCGACACCAAGCACATCATTTTCTACGTGAGCTTCATTACGTTTGGTCTTTTCCTGACCGCCCGGTCGGTCGACAGTGAACGGTGGCGCGGATGATGAGGAAACTCGCGGACTATTCGAGCTGGCTGGCCATCGCCCTTGTCTGCGTGGCGCTGGCGCTGTTTCTGCAGCCGTGGAGACCGGAATGGGCGGGCTACGCGCGGTATCTGGCCGTAGCCGGGCTGGTCCTGCTGTTGCTGTCGATGCTGACGGGGTGGCGTGAGATCGCGTCGGCGTTTCAGCGCCGGCAGACCAGGCTCAGCACGATCACCTTCTCGAGCATCGCGTTCGTGCTGGGGATCCTGGTGCTCATCAACATCATCGGCACCCGGCAGAGCAAGCGCTGGGATTTGACGGTCAACAACGTCTATACGCTGTCCGATCAGACGCAGAACGTGTTGAAGACGCTCGATGCAACGCTTGCGATCAAGGTCTTCGACAAATCCACGGATTTGCCGCGCTTCAAGGATCAACTCGCCGAGTACGAGCACGGGTCGAAGAACGTCGCCGTCGAATACATTGACGCCGACAAGCAGCGCACGAAGGCGATCCAGTACAAGGTGGAGGCCTACGGCACCGTCGTCTTCGAGTACAAGGGACGCGTGGAGCGCGTGACCGGGAGCAGTGAGCAGGATCTGACGACGGGCATCGTCAAGGTCGTGACGGGCTCGCAGAAGAAGATCTACCTGACTCAAGGCCACGGCGAGAAGACCGCGGACAGCAGCGAACGGACGGGGCTCAGCACGGTGAAGTCGTCGCTCGAGCGCGAGAACTACGGCGTCGACAAGGTCGTGCTCATTCAACAGGGGCAGGTCCCCGATGATGCGGCGGCGCTCATCGTCGCGGGCCCGAAGACGGATCTGCTCGCGCCGGAAGTGGACGCGATCAGGAAGTACCTGGCTGGCGGCGGCAAGCTGATGGTGATGCTGGACCCGCCGGAATCAGGCAAATCGGCACCGCTGGCCAACCTCGAAGGCCTGCTCCGCGAATGGGGCTTCGAGGTGGGCGGCTACATCGTCGTTGACGCGAGCGGCCTCGGCCAGATCTTCGGGGCGGACGCCGCCACGCCTGTCGCGGCCAGTTATCCGACACACCCGATTACAGACCGGTTCAACTTCATGACCGCCTACCCGATGGCCCGGCCGATTGGGCCGCTCAAGGGCGGGGCGAACGGACACACGCCGGACACGTTCATCCAGACGAGCCCGCGCAGTTGGGGCGAATCCGACATCGACGGGCTGATGAAGTCGGGCGAGGTCAAGTTCGACGAGGGCAAGGATCTCAAGGGTCCCGTGTCGATTGGCGCGGCGGTCTCGGCTGCGGCCGGCGCGGCGGCGAACCCGCCGGGGTTGACGGAAGCCGGCACGAACGAGAAGAAATCCGAGACACGCGTGGTCGCGATTGGCGATTCGGATTTCGCGGCCAACGCCTACATCAGCGTGCAGGGCAATCGCGACCTGTTCATGAACACGATCGGCTGGCTGGCGCAGCAGGAGAACCTCATCTCGATCAGGCCGAGGGAGGCGAGCGATCGCCGGCTCACGATGACCGCCGCCGAGACGCGGCTGGTGTTCTTCATGGCCCTGTTCGGCATCCCCGGAGCCATCCTGGCGATGGGAGTGTATACCTGGTGGCGGAGGCGTTGATGCGCGGTTTTCGTTCGACGTTCATTCTGCTCGTCGTCTTCCTCGGCCTGCTCGGCTACGCCTACTTCTACGGAGAGAAGAAGCCGGCTGGCCAGGACGCCGGCGAACCGAAACAGAAGGTCTTCGCCGTCGAGGCCGGCAAGATCGAGGAACTGCAGGTGAAACCGGCGAAGGGCGACCGCTCCGTCCTCAAGAAGGTCAAAGAGGCGTGGACCATGGTGGAGCCCACGCAGACGCAAGCCGACGAGACCGAAGTGACGTCGATTGCCACAAACCTGGCGTCGCTCGAGCGTCAACGCGTGGTCGACGACAACCCTGCCGACATCAGTCAGTACGGCCTGGCCACGCCACGTGTGGAAGTGGCGTTCAGGAAGTCCGGCGACAAGGATCTCACGCGTCTCTTCCTCGGAGAGAAGACCCCGACCGGCGGCGACCTGTACGCCAAGCTGCCAACCGAGAAGCGCGTCTTCCTGGTCTCGTCGTTTCTCGACGCGACGTTCAACCGCACGGCGTTTGATTTGCGGGACAAGAAGGTCCTGGTCTTCGACCGCGAGAAGGCCAACGCGTTGGAGGTGGTGAGCAAAGACGGCCTGGTCACGCTGGCGCTGGTGAACACGCGGTGGCAGTTGACCAAGCCCGTCGCCGCGCGTGCTGATGCCTCGACGGTCGACGGCGCCATCGGCCGCATCCAGACGGCCCAGATGAAGTCGTTCGTGGCGGCCGACGTCCCCGAGAAGGAACTGGGCAAGTACGGACTCGACAAACCCGACGTCGCCGTCACCGTGGTGTCCGGCAGCGCGCGGGCGACGCTGGCCATCGGGAAAGCGGCCGATGGCGGCAACCTCTACGCCCGCGATCTGTCGAGGCCGATGGTGTTTACGGTCGAGGCGGCGCTGGCAACGGATCTGAAGAAGAAGGCGGACGACTTCCGGCCAAAGGATCTGTTCGAATTCAAGCCATTCACCATCACCAGGCTCGAGATCACGCGCGGCGCCGCGACGGTGGCGTTCGAGCAGTCGAAGGGCAAGGATGGCACGGAGAAATGGCGCCAGGTTGGCCAGGCCAAGGACCTCGATCAATCCAAGATGGACACCCTGCTGTCGTCGCTCTCGTCGATCGCCGTCGATAAATACGTGGACGCCACGCCGAAGACGGGCCTGGCATCGCCAGCCGCCGTCGTCGTCGCGAAGTTCGACGACGGAAAGAGGGAAGAGAAGGTCACGTTCGGCAAGGCAGGCGGCGACGTGTTCGCGGCGCGAGCGGGCGATGCGGGTGCGGCGCAGATCACGGCGTCCAGATTCGACGAGATGCTGAAGGCGCTGGACGCGCTGAAGTGATGCGGCGCGCGTGGTTGCCTCTCGCGCTGCTGGTGCTGCTGACCGCGGCGTGCGCGCGGCAGCCGCGGCCGGCCGTCACGCCACAGGCACCGGTTGGCCCGCTCCCGGGCGCGACGGCGCTGCAGTCGGATCTCACCTCGATCTTTCAGGCGCCAGCCTTCAGTAACGCTGTCTGGGGCGTGCTGGTCCGCTCCCTCAAGACCGGCGACACGCTCTTTGCCTTGAACCCGCGCACGCTGCTGATGCCGGCCTCGAATATGAAGGTCGTCACGATGGCGGCCGCCGCCGAAACGCTGGGTTGGGACCGAACGTTCAAGACGACGGTGCTCGCCACGGGCCCGATCGAACAGGGCGTTCTCAAAGGCGATCTGGTGGTGGTCGGCAGCGGCGATCCGTCGCTTGGTGGACGTCCGGCGACCGGCAGTACGATCTTCGAAACCTGGGCGGCTGAACTGCGCGCGAAGGGGATCTCGACCATCCAGGGCCGCGTCATTGGTGACGACCGGGCATTCGAGCCGGGGGGACTCGGCGCCGGCTGGGCATGGGACTACCTGGAGGCAGGATATGCGACACCGACCGGGGCGCTCGACTTCAATGAGAACCTCGTTCAGCTGACGATCAGGCCGGGGTTGTCGGTTGGCGCCTTCGCGGCGATCGAGGCGCGGCCAGGCGCGAGCGGCCTGCGTGTCGACAACACGGTGCGAACCGTCTCGAAGGACGACAGCTTCAGCATCGACATCGATCGGCTCGGCGGCAGTTCGGTGTTGCACGTGAGCGGGACGGTGCCGCTGGGCCGCGCGCCCGTGGTCCGGGCGGTGTCGGTCGACAGCCCCACGGCCCTGTTTGTCGGGGTGCTGAGGCAGACACTTTCTGCCAACGGCATCGCCGTCAGTGGTGATGCGGTGGACATCCGCTCGCTCGCGGCCCCTCCGGATCTGGCGCAGACACTCCCGCTCATCACGTACACGTCGCCGACTCTTGCGCAGATTGGCAAGCTCACGCTCAAGGTCAGCCAGAACCTCTATGCCGACACCCTGCTTCGGTTGATGGGGTGCACCGCGCCGGCGGCGCCATGCACAACCCAGGCTGGGATCAAGACCGTCCAGCAGGTCCTCAAAGGCTGGGGTCTGGCGCCGGACAGTTACGTGATGGTCGATGGTTCGGGCCTCTCGCGCTATAACTACCTGACGCCAGAAGTTCTGGTCGCCATCCTGACGCGGATGAACAGCGACGAGCGGCATCGCGGACCGTTCCTCGACGCACTGCCCGTGGCCGGCGTCGACGGCACCATCTCCAGCCGCATGCGCGACACGAAAGCGCAAGGGAACGTGCGCGCCAAAACCGGTTCAATCGCGAACGCCAGGGCGCTGTCAGGGCTGGTCACCTCAGCCGACGGTGAGCCGCTGGTGTTCTCGATGATCGTCAACAACTTCAATGTGCCCCAGGCTGAGGCCGATCGCGTGATCGACCGCGCGGTCGTGCGGCTGGCCGAATTCCGACGCCGTTGACGGGTCGACTGGCCTGCAAAAGCGGGACGGTGCCACGATGTTGCTGTCCGCCATCGTCTATTTCGGGTTCGGATTGAGCCTGGCCGGCGCGCTGTCGGTGCTGGTGCCCTTGCGGTTTCTTGGCATCCGCAGCCGCGGCGCCGGATTGATCGTGCTGCTTGTCGGGGTGGTTGTCGCCGGCGTGGCGCTGACCCGCCCGACCGACGAGACAACGGTGGCGTCACCGCGCACGCGACTCGATGAGTTCGCGCCCGCCTATCAGTTCAACGAGGTCCACCAGATCCCGATCAACGCGACGCCGGAGCGGGTGTATCAGGCCACCCTCCAGGTCACGGCAGCGGAGATTCCGCTGTTTCGGACGCTGGTCTGGATCCGGCGCGGGGGAGCACATGGTCCGGAGAGCATCCTTAACGCGGCCGACCACGTCCCGCTCCTCACCGTCGCGACGCGGACAACATTTCTGAAGCTCGCCGAAGAAGTGAACAAGGAATTCGTGATGGGGACCGTCGTCATCGCCCCACCCGGCGTGCGCCTGTCCTTCGGATCGGAGCCCGGATCGTTCAAAGCACTGGTGCAGCCAGGTTTCGCCAAGGCGACGATGTCGTTCCTGGTCGAACCTTTGACCAGCGGCGGGTGCCTGCTGCGAACCGAAACCCGGGTCTATGCGACCGACCCGGCATCGCGCAGCGCGTTCGCCAGGTACTGGCGGGTGATCAGGCCGGGGAGCGAGCTTATCCGGAAGATGTGGCTTCGGGCCATCAAGGTGAGGGCTGAAGCTCGCGTCCAATGATCGTCTGAAGCGTCGCGAGGATCTCGCCCGGCGATCCGGTCATGCCCCCGCCTTGAGCCATTTCTGGCTTCCCGCCGCCTTTTCCACCAGCCCGGGCGAGCAACGTCTTCAGGACAGCCGACACATCGACAGGGACGTCCGCGGAGCGTGCCAGCACAGCGAGGACAGGTTCGGTCGCCGAGATCAGGCCCGCCACGACTCCGCCGATCGCCGCGGCTGACGCAGCGAGCGTCTTCAGTCCGGCCTGGTCACGTCCGGGGGCGATTTCGAGCACGACCGTGACGGACCCAACTTTCCGACCGCGTTCGACCATCGCGGCGGCTTCAAACACCGCGAGACGTTCCTGCAGGTCGCGAACAACGCGCCGCAGGTCTCTGTTCTCTTCCTGGGCCCGTTCGATGGCCGCAGGCAGTTCGCGCGGACTGACCGAGATGAGCCTGATGCATCCGGCCACCGCGTCCCGTACCACGCCGTACTCGGCGAGCGCACGGCCGCCGCAGACAAACTCGAGACGCGTGCCGCCGCGGAACTTCTCCCACGACTTGACCGCGACGATGCCGACCTCGCCCGCACGCGCCACGTGAGTCCCGCCGCACGCGGACACATCGAAACCGGCCACCTCGATCAGCCGCAATCGGCCGCTGCGGGTGGGTTCCTTCCGAAGCTGGATCGACGCCGCCTCCTCCTCGGAGGCAAATCGAATGGTGACCTCGCGGTTCTCCCAGACGATGCGATTGGCGTCGGCTTCGGCCTTCGCCATTGACTCGGCACCGAGCACCTTGTCGAGATCGAGCGTGGACAGGTCGGCGCCGAGATGGAAACCGACGGTTCGCGCCTTGAAGAGCCGGTCGAAGGCCGCCGACAGGATGTGCTGCCCCGTGTGCTGCTGCATGTGATCGAAGCGTCGTGACCGGTTGACCGTGCCGTGCACGAAAGACCCGGCCGGAAGCGTACGGTCGAGCACGTGGCCGATGCGGCCGTCTGGAAGATCAACGACGTCGATCACGCTTGCCGCGCCAAGCGATCCGGTATCGAATGGCTGCCCGCCAGAGGTCGGATAGAACGCCGTGCGGTCGAGCGTCGCGACGATACGGCCGTCCTGCGTCTGGCAGGATTCAACCGCCGCGTCGAAGTCGAAGAGGGCGGGCTCGGTGTAATAGATGCGGTCGGTCACAGCGATGTCCTCGGAGACAGCAGCGGGTCCGGAACGCCGCACTCGGCAAACCCTTTTGCCCGCAGCACGCAACTGTCGCAGTGGCCACACGGAGCGCCGTCTGGCGCCGGGTCGTAGCAACTGTGCGTGAGCCCGTAGTCCACGCCCAGCGCAAGTCCACGCCTGATGATGTCGCCTTTCGACATCGAGATGAGCGGCATGTGCACCTTGAACCGCGTACCCTCGGCGCCGGCTCTCGTCGCCAGGTTGGCCATCCGCTCGAACGCCTCGACAAATTCCGGCCTGCAGTCGGGATAACCGGAGTAGTCGAGCGCATTGACGCCGATGACGATGTCGGAGGCGCCGAGCGATTCGGCCCAGGCGAGCGCAAGCGACAGCAACACCGTGTTGCGAGCGGGCACATAGGTTGAGGGAACGCCGGCCTCGTCGAGGTCGCGGTCCTTCGGCACGCTGCCCTCACCAGTGAGCGTGGACCTGCCGAAAGCCGCCAGATCGAGCGTCAGCTCCAGGTGACGAATGACACCAAGAGCGCGCGCGACCCTGCGGGCCGCCTCGATCTCTATGATGTGCCGCTGACCGTAGGCGACGGTGAGCGCGTACAACTCGAACCCATCGGCTCTGGCAATGGCCGCCGCCGTGGATGAATCGAGCCCACCGCTGAGCAGAATGACCGCCTTCTTCCTGTCCAAACGCATCCCCCAAGCACCACTTCGCGCATCCACGATCTCAAAGAGACGCACTTGGCACGCCGAAAGCGAGGGCACGGCATGCCGAGCTCCTACGACCATCCCCGGGATCGCCACGCTCCAGCGTCAGCGACGCCATACTGGCATCTGCCTGGGATCGCCACGCTCCAGCGCGGCCAGATCCGGAGCCGGGCTGGAGCCCGGCGATCCCAGGGGTGTCGCGCCGCCAGGACTTCATGCCGGGCTGGAGCCCGGCGATCCCGGGGGTGTCCCGCCGCCAGGACTTCATGCCGGGCTGGAGCCCGGCGATCCCAGGGGTGTCGCGCCGCCAGGACTTCATGCCGGGCTGGAGCCCGGCGATCCCGGGGGCGTCCCGCCGCCAGGACTTCATGCCGGGCTGGAGCCCGGCGATCCCAGGGGTGTCGCGCCGCCAGGACTTCATGCCGGGCTGGAGC
>Ga0315278_10000088_pt1 | contig 76215 bp, 67 predicted proteins | sample YL17G06_0_MG_FD_203880 | JGI IMG/M metagenome (GOLD analysis project Ga0315278, IMG submission 203880) | Sediment microbial communities from Yellowstone Lake, YNP, Wyoming, USA - YL17G06_0 | ecosystem: Environmental > Aquatic > Freshwater > Lake > Sediment | place: USA: Wyoming | collected... | reverse complement strand
TTTTCGGCGGTTTCGCGGATCGCTATGGTTACAAGAAGACCATCGCGACCTCGATCTTCATCAAGATGCTGGGTTATATTCTCATGGCGACGCAGCGGGAGTTCTGGCCGTTCCTTGTCGGCTGCTGCGTGCTGGCGCTGGGGACCGCGGTTTTTAAGCCGGGCGTGCAGGGGACAATGGTCCAGACGCTGAACAAGAAGAATTCCTCAGTCGGATTCGGCATGTTCTACATGGTCGTTAACATCGGCGGGTTCCTTGGTCCGCCGCTGGCGCACTTCCTCTACGGTTACTCCTGGCCGACCGTGTTCTTTGGCTGCGCCGGAATCGTCTCGCTGAACTTTCTGATGCTGTTTACTTACAAGGATCCGGCCTCCGGCAGCGTCAAGACGAACAATCCGTTTCAGGTGTTCAAGGTCACCATGCGGGAGTTCTTCAACCTCCGACTGCTGACTTTTATCGTCATTATGGCCGGCTTCTGGTTCATGTTCATGCAGTTGTTCGACCTGCTCCCCAATTTCATCGTCGACTGGGTCGATAGCTCCCGCGTTGTCCATGATCTGGGTATCCCTCACTGGATGCTTCAGTTGAACTCTCCGCGCGCCCCACAGATTTCTCAGGAATGGATGATCAACATCAACGCCGGCCTGATCGTGCTGTGTGTGGTGTTCGTGTCATTCCTGGTGTCCCGGATGCGGCGTGTGATGTCGATCTTCATGGGGATCACGGTCGCTTCGGTCGGCCTCGCCCTGGCCGGATTCACCACTTCGGGCTACTTGTGTCTTGCCGGTATCCTGTGCTTTTCCGTTGGCGAGATGCTCGCCTCTCCGAAGATGAGCGAGTACCTGGGGATGATCGCGCCCGAAGGGAAGAAGGGGCTGTACATGGGGTATGCCAACATGCCGAACGGCCTGGGCTGGGCGATCGGCTCGCTCTATGCCGGAAACCTCTATGCAGACATAGGCGAGAAGGCGAACCTTGCGGTCAATTATCTTCAGTCCCAATACAACCTTGCGGGAGTGCCGCGCACCGAGGCCATGAGCAAGCTGATGGAAGTAAGCGGCCTGAATGCCCAGCAGGCGACCGATCTTCTTTGGGATGCCTATCATCCTTACAGGATCTGGTACCGTTTCGCTGCCATCGGAATGGCGGCGGCTATAGGTATCTTCTTCTATGCCCGCTGGGTACGCAAGTCTGAAGCCCCGGACGTGTAGCCGGTTCGTTTCCTACGGGTTGTTGAGCGCAGGTTCTTGCAGAATCGTCCCAATTAGCAATGGCATTTGCCATTGCTAAGCTTTGTTGGGACTTTGTGCTTGCCCCACGGAACGTCACTCCCTAACATGTGTCCAAGCTCTTGGAGACGAAAATGAAGACACTCACCTGCTTATTTCTGGCGTCGCTGATCATTACCGGCTGCAAATCAAACAAGCCTGAGACCGCATCTCAGGTCGCTGAGACTACCTTGCCGTCGGCCGAAGAAGAGCGGCTTTACACCGAGGCGGCCCGGAATCTGGCGGGCCAGTTCGGTCGGGAACTTCAGAACACGCTTCTGAATGCACTTAGACAGAGCGGTCCGGCCTATGCTGTAGACGTCTGTCAAATCAGAGCGCCCGAAATCGCCGCGGCGCATACCATGACAGGTTGGAGGGTCAAGCGGGTCAGCGAGAAATGGCGGACTATTACAGGACGACCGGATTCATCTGAGTCGGCGGCTTTGGCCCGCTTTGCCGATCCTGCTACCAAAGAGAACTCCTTTATCGGATGGTCAGGACCTGACTCCGCCCGCGTTCTTCACTACTACGAGAAGATTACAGTGCGCGAAGTGTGCCTGAAGTGCCACGGTGATCTGCAGACAGTCGATCTCGATCTTTGGAAACAAGTCAGAATCGCCTACCCCTGGGACAAAGCCGTTGGCTATAAAGAAGGTGACCTTCGGGGCATGTTCGTGGTCGACGCTCAGTATCCGGGCGACCGCGATGTCGCCAAACTTCTGGCCCAGGGCGCTTCGGTAAGCCAGATTGTCGCCTCAAAACCATCACAGGCCGACTCAGGCGCTACCGTAACCACACAGTAGCCGACAGCCCACAAGTCTGCTGTTTCGTGAGCGGCAGACGACTATCAATCACTGTGCCTAGCCCGCCGCGGCGGGCCCACATCTGTCGGTATTGTCACTGACTGTAGAAGCTCCTTCATGATGTCGAGTTTCTTCGTCGTCCCGCATTTTGCGGGACAACTCGTGAACCCGACCTACCTTGCCCCGTCACGCATCAGGACCCCCACCAAACTAACCGATTGCCCACGCTGTTGGCATTGATTATACTCCCCGCAAAATTTTGCCACCGAAGTCAAAGGCAGGTATCATGTCAGGATCGGAATTCAAGCCCTACATCTCCCCGCTGGAATCGCCTCGGGAATTCACCTTTCGCGCAGTCTTCATCGGCGCCATACTGGGAATAGTCTTTGCTGCTTCCTCGGTGTATCTGGCGCTCAAAGTCGGCATGACCGTCAGCGCCTCGATCCCGATCGCCGTGCTCTCCATCACGCTGTTCCGAGTCCTCGGGCGGGCGACCATCCTGGAAAACAATATCGTTCAGACCACCGGCTCAGCGGGTGAGTCGATTGCCTTCGGTGTGGCTACCACGATGCCGGTATTTCTGCTCCTTGGCCTTGAGATGAATCTGTTGCCGATCCTTATGATGGCGCTGCTGGGCGGGATTCTCGGAGTGTTGATGATGATCCCCCTGCGCCAGGGTTTGATCGTAAAAGAACACGGCAAGTTGACCTATCCCGAAGGCACCGCCTGCGCTGACGTGCTGATCGTCGGCGAGCAGGGGGGCACAAAGGCCAAGACTGTTTTCCTCGGTTTCGGGCTTGGTGCTGCCTACAAGTTTGTCAATGCCGGGGCGAAACTCTGGGCGGAGATACCTGAGCGCTTGCTGGGGTTCTTTAAGGGAGCCTCGGTGTCGGCGGAAGTCACTCCAGAGTTGTTGGGAGTCGGTTATATCATCGGTCCCAAGGTGTCCGCCAACATGATGGCGGGCGGAATGCTCTCTTATCTGATTTTGATACCTGCCATCACGATTTTCGGGGAGCATCTGGATACACCGCTGTTTCCGGCGACTATTTTGATCAAGGACATGTCGCCCGGCCTTGTCCGCAACGCCTATGTCCTCTATATCGGCGCGGGTGCCGTAGCCACAGGCGGTATAATAAGCCTGATCAAATCGTTTCCCACGATCATCTCAGCTTTCCGGCGCGGATTTTCCACGTTCCTCGATTCTCGCAAAGGAACTGCCAGCAAGGAGACCGTCCTGCGGACGGATCGTGACCTTCCGTTGTCGGTTGTAGTATTTGGCAGCCTTGGCCTCGTGATCGCAATCTGGCTGGCCCCGATACTCAACATTAACGCCATTTCCGCTGTTCTCATTGTTCTGTTCGGGTTCTTCTTTGTCACCGTATCGAGTCGCATCACGGGCGAAATCGGCTCTTCATCGAATCCGATATCCGGCATGACCGTAGCCACGTTGCTGATTACCTGTCTACTCTTTCTGGCCGTCGGCTGGACCGGCGTGTCGTATAGGGCTATGGCGCTCTGTACGGCGGCCATTGTTTGCATAGCGGCCTCGAACGGCGGCACTATCAGTCAGGACCTGAAGACCGGTTACCTGGTGGGTGGAACGCCTAAATACCAGCAATTAGCCATCATGATCGGAGTTATCTCCAGCGCCCTGGTAATTGGGTTGGTGGTGATCGGCCTGAACAACGCGTACACGACCGTTGTCCCGGCGCACTTTCCGGAATACACAGCCAGCACGTCCCTTTCCGACAAAACTCAAGCCGGTCCCGACGGCCTCACTTACCGCGTACTCTACATGACCGAACCGGTCGGGAATGTTCTGATCGGCAAATACCTGATGGATGAATCTGGCAAAATACAGTATCTGGTAGATCCGGGTATTGCGGGCACTGTCTCGGAAGTTAACGGCAAGCCGGTCACCAAGCTCGATTCACCCAAGGCAAGACTGTTCAGCTTGATCATTGACGGCATTCTCACCCAGAAACTGCCGTGGGGACTGGTCCTAATCGGCGTTTCTCTGGCGCTGCTCATGGAGCTTGTGGGGGTTTCATCGCTCCCGTTCGCGGTCGGCCTCTATCTGCCCTTGTCGACATCAACGCCGATCATGGCTGGTGGCGTGATCCGTGCTCTGGTTGAACGAAAGAACCGGGGCACATCGGCGGAATCGGAATTCTCGCCGGGTGTACTCATGTCATCCGGTTTCATTGCCGGCGCGGCGATTATGGGTATTGTGGTGGCGGGTCTCACCGGCGCGGGCTGGGATGATTCCATCAACTGCTCCAGCTACCTGGGCCATCTCGCCGAAGCCGACTGGTTTGCCATGATTCCGTTTGCGCTGCTCATGTATGCGCTGTACCGGGTGGGCATGTCGAAGGCGAACAACAGCCACTGACAGCGTTGTCCCCGCGCCACACGGAATATTTCTAATGCCCGTCAGGTCCCCTCAAGGGACCTGACGAGAAAATCCGACCTAAACCGAAGCTTCCGCCGAGGGGCGATGATCAAAGCGTCGCCCGATGAAATAGAATATGACCGTCACAATGGTAATCATGATAGTCATGATGCCGAAGTAGTTGCCGGGAGACATTGAAGTATAAATGCGCGCAAACCAGGCCGCCAGAATGTTGCCAAGAAAAACCGTGAAAAGCCAGACGCCGGTGATAACCGATTTCATCCGTTCCGGCGCCTCCTCGAAGGCCAATTGCAGTCCGACAACCGATATGCACAACTCGGCCATCGTAATCAGAACATAAGCACCCAGCTCCCACAGGATGGGAATCTTGGCGTTAACGGCCAGATAACCAGCCACCGTCATTACGCCCATGCACAAGATCACCAGAATGAAGCCGATAAGCATCTTGCGCGGAGACGCGAGTTTGTGCTTTTCATCCCGATCGGTCCGGGACCAGATCCACGCAAAAAGCGGGGTCATGACCACAATCAACACCGGATTGAAGCTTTGGATGGCGTCGGGCGGAATATGCCAGTTCCACGAGAAGATGGTGATGTCCAGATTCATGTAGTCGCGCGCAAAGAGCGTCCAGGTGGACTCAGCCTGATCGAAGATCGACCAGAAAAAGACAATCATCAAGAAGAGACCGGATAGACGTATGAGAACCCGGCGATCCTCATGTTTTTGCTCGGGCGTTTTGATAATTCGCTCTTTGCCCCGCTTGATCTCCTCGACAGGGTAGTGCTTCTTGCCCATAAAGAAAATCCCAAGCGCGACAGCCATCAGAAGTGTAGGGGCCATAAAGGCAGCTCTGTAGCCGTAATGATCGCGGATGAAGGGCAGGGAGAAGGTTGTAGCGGCTGCGCCGATATTGATCGCCATGTAGAACCACGAGAAAGCCTGAGTCATCAGATGCGTCTTGCCCGCTTTCTGATACATCAGGCCCATGAGGGTGCTGATATTCGGCTTGATCGTGCCTGATCCGCCGGCCAGAAGAAAGAGCGCCGTGTAGAGGCCGACCTCGTTATCAAATGTTCCGAGGATTACATGGCCCAGAAGATAGGGAATGGCGAAATAGATGATCGTCTTGAACTTGCCCAAGTACTGATCGGCGATATATCCGCCGACGATCGGTAGGATATAACAGAAGGCGGTAAAAAGCTGGGTCACTGATCCGCTGTTGGCGTCAGTGTAGCCGAGCTTATTGATCATATACAGAAGCAGAAGCGTTCTCATGCCGTAGAAGCTGGCGCGTTCGGCCAGTTCACCCCAGAAGATGAACCAGAAACCTCGTGGATGGCGATTGTGGTCTGATGTCATGCCATTATTCTCCGTCTATAAGGGGTTGGAAGAATATTTGTCCGAAGTAATTGTCATGTTCTGCCGGGTAACCTCGAATGGCTTCAATCTTCGTGTCGCACTATGGGTTACGCCTACGTTTGGCAAAGAACGACAGCGCGACCATTTTGTCAAGAGGCCTTCTTGTCGTGTTGCCGCCGTCTGTGCCGGGGAATAATCCACTCAGAACAGAAAAATCCTTGTTCACAAGAATCGCCGATTACAAATTTACTTCGACTGAAAGCCGTCAGAAGATGGCACTGAGATATACCTGATCAAGGAATGGAACTGAGGAACAAATATGACAACCTCCGATCGCGATACGATCATCGAAGCTATCGAACAATCTGATCGCCTGATACCTCATATCCCCGGTTTCAACGAATACGCCACGATTTCAGGGGTCCTGACTTACGTAACCCCAGCCGACGATCCGATGGCGAACAAGGCGCTGTTGGCGCGTCTGGAACCGGAGAATGCCGCCGCCGCTATCGGGAAAGTTAAGGCTTACTTTAAGGAGAAAAGCAAATCGTTCAGCTGGATAGTCGGACCCAGTACCACCCCGCTCGATCTGGGAAGCCGTTTGCTGGCGAACGGCTTCAAACAACTTCTAACAGTGGACGGTATGTACCTTCCAGATCCGACGGCGAAGATCGACGTAAATTCTTCGGTAAAGGTGAGTGAACTCCCGGTTGATGAGCCGGGTCCGGCCGTTGAGATAATGGCGCTCGGGTTCAACACGACCATGGAAGTTTCCCGCTACTTTCACAAGATGATGGCGCTGAGCAGTCCCAGACTGCGGACAAGGATTTACATCGCCCATCTGGAGGGTATCGAAACGCCCGTTGCCTGCGCATACGCTACATACTATCCGGAACAACCGATCTCTTTGCTTTCTGGTGGCGCAACTCTGCCCGCCTATCGCGGCCGGGGAGTCTACAAAGCCTTGCTGATGCGCCGATTGGCGGACATCGCAAGCGATGGTATCGAAACGGTCATCGTGCTGGCGGACCAGCGTACCTCCGCCCCTATTTGCGCCAAGGCGGGCTTTGTAAGAGTGTGCGAGTTACCCATGTACGTCTGGCGGCCGGAGAAAAGAGCGTCGTCATAGACATCGGCGCCTTGTTTGAGCGGGCGGTTACTGCTAGTCTTGGAACTTTCTTTATCTTTGAATCAACATGGTTCGGTATGACAACGTCGTTGCGTTTGATTGCGGAGAATCGTAACTTGAAAAAATGGGCGGCTGAAACGTGGGATTGCATAAGGGTCAACAGAATGTCTAGTCAATTCCAAGCACCAGTTGTCCCTACGATTATGGGTCAGGATTCCACCACAAGGTCATTCATATTGAAAGAACGGTCCCGGCGACGAATACGTCGCCGCGCTACTGAACTCAGTTAGGAGGGATTTTTTGAGAGTTGGAATCATCATACCCGCAATCATCGTTACCGTAACTGTTGGCTGCACACATTCGCGCCACGTCGCCTTGCGGCCAGGGCTTTTGTACGTAAGCCACATTTCTTTGGATCATGTTACGGTACTTGACCCAAACACTGATCAAGTCATCGGACAAATTCAGGGCGGCTCCGGCCCGTGTAATGTGGAGCTCTCACCTATGTCGAGTTATGGCTATATCGCCAACTATAACTCGAATGATGTGACGGTCTTTGACAAGAAGACCGGTATGGCCATCACGACCGTTCCGGCTGGAGAACATCCTTGTCATCTCATTCTGACTGCCGACGCTAAGCTCTTGCTTATCGGACATGAGTCAAATGACGGTCTTTGGTTCTTGGATACCCAGACAAATCGAATTGTTAAGAAATTGACGGACGGCACTGGAATATTATGCCGGCAAGAGAGTGGTGACAAGATCTATCAAAGCCAAATATTCACACCCTATGTTTTCGTCGTAGATCCCCAGCGAATGTCGCTTGTCAAGAACATTGATGTCGGTGGGCGCCCTTTGAATGTTGCTTTCTCACCTGACCAGAAATCTCTTTTTGTCGCCAACTTCGATTTGAATGAAATCGAGCAAATTGACACGAAGACTGATTCTGTGGTTTCAAGAATACCTGGAGTCAATAATGCCCGGGGGATAGCCATAACTCCTGATGGAAGGTTCGCTTACGTGACAAACGTTCTGTCCTCAAGCGTGACGATTGTTGATTTGCAGTCTTCAACAATTGTAAAGGCTATCTCTGTGGGGGAAATGCCGACTTCTGTTGCAATGGGCAGTGATGGAAAATTGGTATACGTGGCGTGCCAGGGGAAACCGTCAGTCGACATCTTGAACACGAGTACGCGGGAACTCATCCAGTCGATTCCTGTAGACAGTAACCCCATCGAGATACAGCTGAAGTAGTGCTATCACTGATGCGCTAATGGATATGTGTCGGTGAGTCATAACTCGATCTCAAATGTACAGGAGAATCGTGACTCTTTAATATAGATAACATCGGTCCAATAAAACTGGCCATACTCAACTCAGAACCAAACAATAAAGAAACCGGCTGGCGCCGGTTTCTTTGTCAGCTTGGGCTGTCAATCTAACGTACGAGACGTTTTGTTCCCAATCATTAGTAGTCCCGGCCACGACCACCACCGCGACCTTCACCCCGACCGCCTCGGTCATCACCTCGCGGCCCGCGGTCAGTGCGCGGACGAGCCTCGGTTACATTCAGTTCCCGTCCATTCAACTCGTGGCCGTTGAGACCACTGATCGCTGCTTCTGCGGCGCTCTTGTCGACCATCTCCACAAAACCGAAACCACGCGATTTCGAGGTGAAACGGTCGATGACGATGTTGACACTGGTGACTGCTCCAAAGCCCTCAAAAGCCTGACGCAACTGCTCTTCCGTTGTGTCGAACGACAGATTTCCCACGTAGATATTCATTGCACACTCCGGCTATGATTTGTTTGCTGTCGGCGCTCTGCTCAAAAGCGTTACGTCGGAACAGACAAACCCGTTCCAGCGCACTATTGCGCAAAGGTTCCGCGACCTGGCGGCCAAGCGACTTGTTGGGAAGGACAAATCCGCGACCAATGTAATTACGGAAACCAGCATTGACGCGAAAGTATATCTTATTCCCGCAAGAAAGTCCAACACGAAATAATGACTGTTTTCTTGAATTTCTCTGGTGGCCCGGTCGGGCCCCGGACGCGTCAAAGCAAACCCGGCTACTGACCCACAAGTAGCCGGGTTCAAAGTCTCTAACCGGGTCGGGGAATTGCCCGGTAAGCGCTTTTGTCCGCCTCTGGAGCGTGTTCTAAGCTGTCTGCAAGCTCGACGTGCAATTGGGGCAGCGCACGGCTTTTATATGAACCGTGGAGAAGCAGTGCGGACATTCCTTGGTCGTTGGGGCGGCGGCCGGGGCCGGCTGTTCCCGTTTCATTTTGTTCATAACACGGATCATCATGAAAACCGCGAAGGCTACAATCACAAAGTTAATGATCGTGTTAATAAATGTTCCGTAGTTGATTGTCACCGCACCAGCGGCCTTCGCAGCAGCGACAGAGACGTAGGGCCCGGCAGCGGCGCCATTTTTGAGAATCACGAATAGATTAGAGAAATCAACATTCCCCAAAAGCAAGCCGATCGGCGGCATGATGACGTCGCCCACGAGCGATCCGACGATCGGACCGAACGCGGCGCCAATGATAATGCCTACGGCCATATCAATTACATTGCCCTTGATGGCAAACTCCCGGAACTCTTTCATCATTCCCATGCACAAAATCCTTTCTGATAGGGTTCTATTTTGTCCCGAACAATTCCCTCGTCCAAAAGTTACCTGAAGCGTGTAGCTCCACATATAATAGCATGCCACCACACACTCTGAAAAGTACTTTCATTAATATGTGTGCGGGAGGACTCACAATACTCAGGTCCTACGCAAACCACGCATCACCCGAATAATTGACCATTGCAACATCAAGTGGTCCCGCCAATTGTGATGGGGTAGCTTTGGAGATCAGTTGTCAGGCAGTGATGTTTCACTCCTCACTCTGCATAACCCTTTGCCTGTTAGCCGCTTCGACTGTCCATTCCTTACGTTTGATGATTGGGAATGCAGGATAAGCCAGTCGGTATTCACTCGGAGAGCGGAAAGCACATGAAAAAGCAGGCTGCCGTGGGTCATGCTAACTATGATAGGTGGTTTCCCCGAAGCGGCTCGCTTCTGTAATTTATTAACAATCAATAAGTTATAGGCACTGACCGGCAAGGTACGAAATCTCGGTTTTGCTCCCTCTGCCATTTCTATTATTTCGGAACCAAGGCCAAAATTATTTTGTTTTTGACCCTTGACAAGATTGTCAGATCTGACGATAGTGTCGGAAACGATGATAACGTCGAATATGATCATGGCAAGTCCACTTGACAGGACAAGAGAAACGGGCCAAGGAACTGGTCGGCAACAAAAGCGCTACAGCAAGACGCGAATACGTTTGCTTGATGCGGCTCGCGCCGTTTTTGCCGAGAAGGGGCTGGATCTTACCACGATAGATGACATCACTCAGCGCGCTGACCTTGGTCGAGGCACGTTCTATTATCATTTTGGCACTAAGTTGCGTCTGGTCAACGAGTTGATTCAGTCGATGATCGACGAACTAAACGGTGCGTTGGAGAGGAAGTGTCAGGGTCACACAGAACTGCCGGAAATGCTCGATGCCATCATCGGCGCCCATGTTGAGTTCTTCAGCCAGCGCTGGCAGGATTTCGTGCTGTACTTCCAGAGCCGTGCCGACCTGACGTTAGAGCAGGGATACGAAGGTTTGCAGACCCCTTTCTTGGAATATATAAAGAAAGTCGAAGAACTGGTTGAGTCTACTATTTCAAGCCCAATACCGCCGCCGGTAATCCGCCGACTGGCCTGCGCTATCGTAGGATTCATCTCCGGTTACTACTCATTTGCAGCGGTGTCCACGGAAGGCGACGACGTGGACAAGACGTTTGCGTCGCTCAAGCAGGCGTTCGTGTCAGGTTTGACCCGTTTCATAAGGGAGACGATTCCACCGGAAAAGGTGAACGAACAAAAATGACGAGCCAACAGAGCCTCACTGAAAAAGAAAGCCTCAATCGCAAAGGGATTTGCCTGATTGATGGCGAGACGGCGACGGACACGAGAAGTGTGGCAGGATCCTCGTCACTTTTTTCGAACTATCAGCATTCTGAAGGGGAGGCTCGCGTCCGGTAGCGATGGAAAAGCTTGTTACAGGAAAGAGCCACCCGGCGACATCCCGGTTCTCCGTTTTGGTTCCGGACGAGTCGCAGATAATCTTGAATCATTTTGTCGTGGGCGGGTATTGGCTGTCGATATGATCAACTCGAATGGTACCATAGAGATCGAAGATGACGTCCTGGCGTCAGTGGAGAATATTCTCAGCGCCAGAGGAGTCATGGATGTGATAGACGAAGTGCTCAAGCCAGGAATTGGCCTGGGGAAAGAAAACAAACGCTGTACGGGGGTGGCCGGCTGAGGCCGTGCCGCTTGCGAGACATGAAACACCACTTGATGAAGGACGAAGACAAGTGAAGACAAAATTTCACCCCGGACAGGCCGTGAGTGACGCAGTGACGCGGCTCTCGGCCTACGATGAACTCAGTCAGTACAACGTCGGCGAGATCAGTAATGCCTGGGGGCTGGCGTGTAGTTTTGACATTTACGACTGTAATCCGGCGACGATTCGCGACGCCGAGAAGATCCGCCAGTTCGTTTATGAACTGTGCGATCTGATCGCCATGAAGCGTTTCGGCGAATGCCATGTCGTGAATTTCGGCGAGGACGAGCGAGTGGCCGGTTTTTCGATGGTTCAGTTGATTGAAACGTCGCTCATCTCGGCCCATTTCGCCAACGCCAGCAACACGGTTTATCTCGACGTGTTTAGCTGCAAACCGTATGATCCGGCGGTAGTGGAGAAGTTCGCCAGGGAGTTTTTTGAAGGCGCACGCTGCATCGCCCATGTGAACCTGAGGAAGTAAGCGTGCACCGTATTCGAGTTGTTACTGATCGTGACGAGTGTCGCGATCACTGGGAGCGGGTCTTTCCCCGGGAGTTCATTTCGGACCTCTGGGAAGTGCGGGAGTGTTTCGACCGTCATTATCGGCACGAGCCGTGTTTCGTGGTGGCGGAAGAACACGGGGAGGTCCGTGGCCTGTTGCCGCTCAGCCTCAACGGTGATTCCGGCCTGTACAACTTCTTCCCGGGTGAGACCTGGGCCGGCAAGACCTGGCTTGAGCAGAACCGGATTGTGACCGACAGCCCCCGGATGCTGCGTGATATGTTGTCAGAGGTTCCGGGGCCCTATCATCTCCGTTACCTGCGCCCGGAAATGAAAGCGGCCAATCCGTACGAGCAGGTGGACGAGATTGGTTACCTGTTTTGTCCGCCCCAATACGAATACCACATGGGCCGTTACTTCGAAGCATTCTCGCACAAGACGGCCAAGAAGCTGCGGCGTGAGCTTTCGGCGTGGGAAGAACGGAACGTGACCTGGCGCTTTGACGACCCAAATGATTTTGAACTTCTGGTCTCTATGAGTATTGGTCGCTATGGGCAGTCGTCGTATTTCTCGGACAGCCGTTTTCTGGACAGTTTTCGTCAGCTTCGCGACCTCCTGGTACAGCGCGGCTGGTTGCGCGTGGTGGCGATAATGGTGGACGGGATTCCGGCCGCCACCGATCTCGGCAGCATCTACAACGGGACGCTCACCATGCTCGCCGGGGGCACTCATAGCGACTATCCGGGCATAGCCAAGCTTATTAACATTCATCACATGACCTGGGCGTGTGAGCAAGAGCTGGACAGGGTTGATTTTCTGTGTGGAGATTTTAACTGGAAGGCGATGTTTCATCTCTCGCCCGTTCCGTTGTACCTTCTTGAAAGAGACAAGGCTCCTCTCCACAAAGAGGTCGCTCTCTCGGTGCCCCGACAGCAGTGGGCGACACACGGACTTGACGTCGGCGGGGTAACCAGTGCCTGACAGCCGTGTGCTGGTGGTTGGCACGACTGCCGACTATATCGATCTGATAAATCGCCGGTATCCCGGCCGGGCGTTGTTCGTCACGGAAATTCGGGAGCGCTCAATGGCGCGCGAAACTCCCCCGTTGTCCGGGAGTGAACTGCTATGCGACCTGAAAGACTTCGCCGGTGTTCATGCCGCTCTTGTGTCTCACCTTGAAAAGTGGGGTCAAACGGTGTCCGGTGTGACGTCTTACGATTGCGAGTCTATGGAGTTGGCCTCCTGTCTGGCGGAGCGCCTGGGGTTGCCATATCCGTCTACAGACGCTATTCGGCTGGTTCGTGACAAGCTGGCTACGAAAAGCCGCTGGCAGCGGGAAGGGGTAAACGGCCCGCGGGCGGCACTGGTGACGTCTGAAAAGGAGGCTACCCACTTTGCGGCCGAGGTTCGCGGACCGGTCGTGCTCAAACCGCTCACCGGCAGTGGCAGCGAGTTGACTTTCAGGTGTGATCGGCCTGATGACTGCCACCCGGCTTTTCGGCTGATCAAATCCGGGCTGGCCCGACGCGCCGATGCGCGGATGTACGCGTCACCCTCTCAGTCCAGCCAGCAGCCAATGATTGAGATTGAAGAATGGATTGAAGGGCCGGAGTACAGTTGCGACTTCATCATTGACGGCGAGACCGTACAGGTTATCCGGGTCGCGGCCAAACTGCACTCCAGCCGGATGCCGTTTGGCACCACGCTGGCCTACCTGTTGCCCGCCCGTTTACCGGGTGATCTGACCGAAATCAGTCTGGCCGATAAGTTGCGGGAAGCGGCTCTGGCTGTTGGAATAAAACGAGCTGTGTGCATGGTAGACTTCATCGTGCGCGAAGGGCAGCCATATTTTCTTGAACTGACGCCCCGCCCGGGTGGCGACTGTCTCCCGCCACTGATTATGCGGAGTTGTGGTCTGGATATGCTCAGAGTCGCCCTTGATTTCGCCGAAGGGAAACCGATATCTGTTCCACCGGCGTCACAATGGACCAACCTCGTTGGTTTGCGCCTGTTTGCCCGCGCCGCAGGACGTATCGGGCGGCTGGACGCCTCGGCGGTTTTGACGCATCCCGCCGTAGTTGAGTGTTATTTCAAACGCGCGCCCGGACACGTTGTCACACTTCCGCCTGAAGATTACGACTCCTGGCTCCTTGGGCACATCATTTTCCGTCCCTCATCCTACCGTCTTATGGAATCGGAGTGCCTCGCTTTGGCCTCTCGAATTATCGTTGAAACCGAGACTGGACATGACTACAAGCTCAGAGGGTTACGCCCAGCGTCTGGCCGAGCTGCTCAAACAGCCGACCCCGCTGCTGGATCGCCGAGAACTTGAGGTATTCGTCCAGGAGTTCATCGGTGGCAGAGAAATTTTCCTGCAGCTGGTGAAAGACCACGGCTCACCCCTCTATGCGCTCGACCGTGAAGCTCTGATCGCGAAGGGGCGGCAGTTTCTTTCCGTGTTTGCTGGGTGCCATTCCAAGGTCCAGCCATACTATGCCGTTAAGAGCAACAACCACCCCGAAATTGCTCGGACCCTGGTCGCCCTGGGTTATGGGCTTGACGTATCGAGCGGACTGGAACTGGAGATGGCGCTTGAGTGCGGCGCGGCGGAGATCATTTTCAGTGGTCCGGGCAAAGTCGAATCTGAGTTGGACCTGGCCGTTCGTCATTCCGATCGCGTGACCCTTCTCCTAGATAGTTTTGCGGAATTGGAGCGCGTGGAGGGGATAGCCGCTAAGAGGCGTGCAACCATACGGGCCGGGATACGTTTGACTACTCTGGAATCCGGTATCTGGCGGAAATTCGGAATTCCGCTTGACGATCTGGCGCGTTTTTTTGAAGCCGCCGGCCGGTGCGAACACGTCCGTCTGTGCGGTATGCAGTTTCACATCAGTTGGAACCTCAACCCGGAAAATCAGGTGCGCTTTATTTCACGCCTGGGCGCCGCCCTGCGTAACTTCGACCAGAAACATCGTGCAACCATCGAGTTTTTCGATATCGGCGGCGGCTATTGGCCTCCGCAAGGCGAGTGGCTGCAGCCGGCGGCCACAACAGAAGGAATCTTGCGCGGTGCGATAGGTGAGTCACCGGGCCGTTCAACCGACCACTTCAAGCAGACGGCCGTTCCCCTTGAGGAATTCAGCGCCCGCATCCGGCAGGCCGTTTCTGAGCATCTCCCCTCAGATCTAAGCTTCACGCTGTGCTGCGAGCCCGGCCGCTGGCTTTGTCACGAGGCGATGCATATTCTTGTCACCGTGGTTGACCGCAAAGCGTCGGACCTTGTCATCACCGATGCCGGCACGAACGCTGTCGGCTGGGAGCGCTTTGAAAACGATTTCTTCCCGGTGATCAATCTGACCCGGCCATCGACCGCAGAGCGGGAATGTCTGGTCGCCGGTTCGCTCTGCACGCCGCACGACATCTGGGGGTACAGTTACTTCGGGGAGGATATTCAGCCGGGCGATCTTCTTCTCATCCCGAATCAAGGGGCTTATACTTACAGTCTGAGGCAGCATTTCATCAAACCTCTGCCATCGGTAGTTGTCATGGACCGCACAAATCCAACCCCTCACCCGTCAGGAAACCAGGTCAACTGATCGAACTCTTCAGGGACGTTTCTCTATGAACCTCCTGGCCAGTATTTTTGGTAATCAAGTCGGTCCGGCCAAACCCGGGACATCGGCGTTGCGCACGGATCTTCGCAAGATTGTCTGGGAAGGGGCGCTGGCGAATATCTTCGTGGTGCTGACTAGTGGCGCCTTCGTTACCGGCATGGCTCTCACGCTTGGGGCTAATGATTTCGAGATAGGACTCCTGGTCGCACTGCCGTTTCTGGCTCAGGCTGCACAGCCGCTGTCGAGTCTGCTTCCCGGCGTGAATGAAAGACGAAAACGGATTACTTTGCTTGGTGTAACGCTCGCGCGTCAGACCTGGCTGCTGGCGGTCCCGCTGCTGTTTGTTAAAGGCGAGTGGGCGCTTCCGCTCTTTCTCTTGGTCGTGACTCTATCAAGTGTCGCCAACATGTTGGTCGCACCGGTCTGGCTGGGCTGGATTTCGGACATTGTGCCCCGTGACATCAGGGGACGTTTCTTCGGCTCGCGGAGCGCCGGCGTGGCAGTAACCACCCTCATGTTCAGCATCCTTGGCAGCCTGGTGCTTGACTGGTGTAAGGCCCGAAACCAGGCTCCGGGCGGTTTCACAATTATCCTTGCCGTTGCGGTACTGGCCGGGGCGGTTGCATCGCTGGTTCTGTCCAGAGTATCCGACCGTCCAGCGCCTCCGAGGGCGGTTTCCGTAGCTGCCCGTGGTGACTGGCTGCGGCCTGTGCGCGACCCAGAGTTTCGGCGCATCCTGCGCCTGTTTTTCACCTGGAACTTTGCCATCGGCATCTCGGCGCCGTTCTTTGTCCCCCATATGCTCGTCAATCTGAAAATGAGCTTCTTCATGATAGGGCTCTACTCGGCCGGGCAGTCGGTCATCGCCGTGATTTCCAATCGCCCCTGGGGTGTTTTGATTGACCGCTTCGGTTCCCGCAGTGTGCTCATCTTTTGTGCGACGGGGATAGGCCTGATACCCCTCTTCTGGCTCCCCCTTCGCGCTGACTACCTCTGGCTGCTGGTGGTGGAGATGGTCTTCTCCAGCTTTCTCTGGGCCGGTTTTAATCTGGCGGCGTTCACCCTGCCGATCGACACCAGCCCGCGCGACGACCGTACCTACTATCTGGCCTGGTTTGCCACGATAACCGGCCTGGCTTTCTTTGCCGCCTCGGTTCTGGGCGGCTTGCTGGCCGAGTCCTGGTCATCTTTTTCCTGGCCGGTAGGGAAACAAAATTTCTTGAATTATCATATCATATTTGTTATTTCCGCCGGATTGAGAATGGCTTCAGCAGGCTTGCTGTATGTCCTGACGCAGCCATCCGATAGAAAGATACCAATGATGGTTCAACTTATGGGCTATGCGGTTTTGAAGCACCTGTCTCTGGGGCGGCAGATTATGCCGTTCGCGGTGGAAGGTACCGACAATCAGACCAATGATGAACGTGGCAAGGCTCCGGGGCCGGGCAGTCCCGGGTCGGCTCGATAAGAGGAGTGCGCAGATGAAAAAGTGCCCACACTGTGGAAGCAAGAATCTTGAAGCTGAAGACGCGTCCAGCCATGACTTCCAAATTGTGTACTGCCTGGACTGTGATGCGGCCTTCGAGATGGATCGCAAGGGAGGTCGCAAGTCCAGCGAGCGGAGCGTTGACACCGACCCCGAAGATGAGCTCTGGCAGGACGACGACACAAGTGATGAGGCGGAGGAAACGATCGATTTCGACGAGGAGAGGTGACCCGGGCGATTCCCGCTATCTGTGCAGCTATCACAATCTAGTTCAGGGCCGTTCGGGATCAGCCAACCGGCCATCATTTCGGGCTGTTGACGCCCTGATGGGGTTCAGCAAAGTAAGCCAGAGCCTCGCCAACTTCGGAATTCATCGCGACCGATAGCGTCATTCCCTCGGCGGCCTGGGGGATTTCGATCACGTGCACGATATTACTCAGCCGGGCGTAGTCCGGCAGGAACTCGGCCAGCCTGTTCGGGGAGTTCAGCAGAAAGCTCTCGTTAAATACTATTCCGGTATCGTCCGGATACAAAGGGAGGTAGTGAATATCGGCTTCCACCAGGTCCTGGAAGAAATGGGTTCCGAACGACAACTCCGGCACATAGCTGCCTTTCTTCCGGGCAATCTCGATAAGCATCGCCGAGTTATTGATACCGGCGTAGTCGACACTGACGCCCAGCCGAATATCGCCCCGGCTGCCCCAGCGGCCGGGACCCATGAGGATGAATCGTCGCCGCGGCAGAAGTTCGTTGAGTTTGCTGACCGCCCGGCCCACTTCGAGCATCTCCGCCCGCTCGGTCAGGTCACCGTATCCTTGCGGGTCCACGTAGACAACGTAAAGGACACCGCGGATGTGTCCGTTGCACACGAAGCGGCGCGCGTTGAACAGCACTCGCTCGCGCGGGATGTCGGATGGTATCAGTGCGGCCTGGCGTTGCCGCGAGTGGGACTGGGGTCGGCACTGCAGCAGGTGCAGAGTAAGGCCGTCGGAGGCAAATTCAATGTCCACCGGATGGTGCAGGGTCTCTTCGAGCGTACGCAGCACCGTTTGTATCTGCGTGATAAACGGCGTACGGGCGATCAGGTTGTTGAACGTCACGACCGGTGCTTCGTGCGCCGTGTCGATGCCGGTCATACGAATCTCCCGGATTTGGTCATCGCGATAGACCGAGAATATCTTTTCCATCTCCGGATACGCGTTGCCAATGTCAGCCAGGAAAGCATCGATGCGGATCGATTCAAGATTCTCGCTTTCGAGGTTGAGGACGTCGACATAGCGCGGCGAGTAGCGCCAGGTATCTCCGGGTGATGCGTTCACTCTCAAACTGGGCTGACCCGGGGAAACGAGAACCGGGTAGTCGTCACTGAGGCGATCCACCGCTCGGGTCCCGAGCCCCGGGACCATACGCAGGAGCCCGTCTTCCCGACGTACTCGCGGCGACCAGCGGAATTCATTACAACTGAAAGCGACTCCGGCAAAGGCTGGGAAGAAATACTTGCCGACCCGACGCCCCACAACTTCCTGAATCATGATGCCCATCTCTTCGTTGTAGTCGAGCAGTCCGCGGTCGGCGCGGTACTCAATCGGGTCGGGACCAAACGTCGAAGCGTACACTTCGGCGATGGCGTCGGTCAGAGCTTCGAGACGGCGTCGCTTACTCCCCTGATTGGCGAGGAATAGGCTCTTGTACTTGCCGCAGAAAGCCGCCCCCACGCTGTCTTCCAGAAGACTGGAGCTTCGGACGATGATCGGATGGGCGCCGAAATCGTCGAGCGCGTACGACAGCCCGCGGGTGATATCGGCCGGGAAAGCGACGCTCTTGAACGCCTGCGAAATGCACGGATACTCCAGCCGCACCTGCTGGATCGGTTTGAACTTCTGATCGATCAGGTCGTCGAAATTGCAGTGGTGGACGAAATAGAAAAGGACATCGGCCGTGATGTACCAGGTCTTGGGAGTCTTGATACCCTGGAGCGCCGGGATGTCCTTGTTTTTCTTCTTAATGATCTGGTTGGCGAGGTACAAACCTGCGCTCTTGCCACCCAATCGACCGTGGCTCTCGGCGCTGTGGATGGCACGCTGCAACAGGTAGTGGAAGTCATTAATGCTAACCAGGTCTTTGGCAATGTCGACGTAGCGGCGGTCCTCCGACAGAAAACGGCGAATCAATGCTATGAGTACGCCGCGCGTGCGCGTGATGGGAACGAACCCCGGTTCCTGAGACAGATCATGATATCGCCGGATCAGGTCGGCTACGGTCGAAGTGTGCAGATTGGAACTGACGAGCTGTATAAGAAAACTCTGCTTGTCTTCCTGCACCCAGTTGCGAATCAGGTGCATGATGTGGTCGGAATCGAAGTGATCGGAGGCGACGGAGAATACCCGGGTGCCGAGAAAAGTTGAAAAACCGAGACCATGGCCCTCGCGCGGGGTATTCCATTCGCCGGCATACTCGTCTTTCTCAAAGCGCAGTCTGGCCGGATGGTACGAGCGCAAAAGCGGCTCGGCCTCAGGTATGCCGCACCAGCACAAGTAGTTTAGCATTTTCCTGGAGATGCTCTCGTACAGTTCGCGGTTGGCGCGCTTGATCGTATCGAGGGCGATCTGCCAGTCACATCGTTCGTGAGTGGGAACGTGAACGAACGCGGTGCTCCAACTCTCTACAATATTATTGTCGAGACGTTGCGACAGATAGCTGCCCAGACGGTCGGCGATTGCCTGGAGAAGTCGCCCTTCCTCGTCGAGGAACGGTCGGCCGATTTCGATGTCGACCTGTTGGGTGTAGAACACCGACACGTATCCCACTACCCGATCTTGCACGAGAATGTCGGAACTCAGCGTCAACGGGGTTTCGGCAAAATCCTTTGACGTGTAGTTGGAGGATCCAATAACGATGCGCACCCGGCACAACTCCGGGTACTGCCAGCCCGCCGGAATGGCCTCAATCATTCGCCGACAGATGGCTTCAATCGACTGCTCATTTGAGGACAGCACCTCTTCAATGGCGTAGAAACAATCCAGTTCCTTCGCTCGCTCCTGCAGAGACAGAAGCAACTTATCGATCGAGGATTTCCGGTTGTTCACGGTCAGGTTTCTCCCTATACCATGATTCGCCCATGCGCTCAGGCCGGCAAAGCGATTGATCTGGCGTATGCCGCGCCCAAACGCGACTTCGCTTACGGTGCGGACGACACCACGTCAGTCAGTGGCGCCGTCCTGTCTCTGAATATCGAACTACCCGGCCAGGATGGTTTGCACCTGCTCCTTGTCCAGGTCCATTACGTATCGGATGCCGCTTACCTGGGCCGCTTCGGGAGTAAGCGTGGCCAGATCGTCACGGGACATGTAGTCGATGCCGAACTTGCGGCTGCCGGCCATCAACTGGCGAAGTCCCTGAGCCAGGCGTTCATAGTACGTGTACAACCCGATTGCGCCGGTAGGCAGTTTCTCAAACTCGGCATCGCCCAGTTGGTGCCTCAGTTCCGCCGAGGTGACGAAAATCTCATCCCTGGTGCGGCCGAACCGCTCCACGTACACCGGCAACTGGTTTTCGTCGATAGTGCGACCGATAGTCTTGCCTACCATAGCAGCGGCAATCGGACTGCGAGCCATGCCGATCAGTTTGACGAAAGGTGCACCGAACGCCAGTCCCTTGAAAATCTGATCTTCGAAAGTGAAACCACCGGCGAAGACAACGGTTGGGATGTACTCGCCCCGGTCGGCCAATTGCTTGCAGTACTGGTAAGTCAGAGCATGCAGTTCCACGGGCGGGATACCCCACTCGTTCATCATGCGCCAGGGGCTCATGCCCGTACCACCGCCCGCGCCGTCGACCGTGAGTACGTCTATTTTGTACTTCGACGCCCACTTGATTGCCTGCGCCAGCGCAAACGGACGATAAGCGCCGGTCTTGAGTGAAACGTATTTCGCGCCGGCCTTGCGGAGTTCTTCAACGCGCTTAGCGAAACCTTCCTCGGTGACCATACCGACACGCGAATGGCGCTCAAACTCGGAGAAAGCGCCGCGCTCAAACGCCCGAATGACATTGGGATCGGTCGGGTTGGGCAGCACCACATAGCCGCGCTCATAAAGCAACTGAGCCTTTTTGAGACTGCGGACTTTCACTTCGCCGCCGATGTTCTTGGCACCCTGGCCCCACTTCAACTCCACCCACTCGACGCCCAATTTCTCGATAGCATACTCCTGCACGCCGAGCCGGGTATCCTCAACGTTGGCCTGAACGATGATAGCGCCGTAGCCGTCACGCTGATGGTCCTTGTAGAGCTTCACGCGACGTTTGAGATCGACGGTGTCAACCACCCGCTTGTTCTTGATTACGGCCTCCACATCCATGCCGACCACATTCTCGCCGATAGTCAGCCCGGTACCGGCCAACGCCGAACCGATCGCCAGGCCTTCCCAGTTGTTCTTGGCCACATCGGTCGAGCCTATGCCCGGGATGATCCATGGCAGGCGGAATTTGATCCCCTTGTCGTGGCCGAATTTGACTTCGAGATTAACGCTGGGGAAAATCGCCTTGTCGCTGTCGGCTTCGATACCTTCAGCCCCTACTACGCCACCCATGATGTTGAAGTGCGAGTAATCGATGGGGTAGACCTTCTCGCCGGCGGTGGTGATGACCCCAAAAGGCTGCGGGTAGATGACCTCGTGACCGCGATACGCCGACTTGCCGATCTCGCACATGCCGATGCAGCCGTCGACGCACGTCACGCACATGCCGGAAGTCGGCACAATGGAATCCTCGGTCCGGTTTTTGGTGAGAGTTGCCGCCGAGGCGTTGACGCGTGTCAGTGACATGGTTGCCATTCCTTTCTATTTGATTTCACTTTCTTTGCGAATTTCACAGGCTACGCAGGGTTGCATGTAGCACATCATATCGTCGAACTTCTCTTTTTCCAGGCAGGGCGGTTCCAGGTTGGCGCAGCCTCCGCAGATAGCCTTATCCGGGTCGGAGTAAGTGCATCGCAACTGACAGGCTGGACAGACATAGATACACCCGCCGCACAAGCGACAGACCGATGACTTGATGTCAAACGGCGTGCCGATGCTGCGCTTCTGACCGCGGCCACGGAAACCAATCGCTCCAGCCACCATCTGTTCCTTGCACATCCGCACACACCGTCCGCACATAACGCAGTCTTCGTGTTCCTGCTTGAAGCGCTGCTGCCGGACGTTGTGGGCCGAGGCGATGTCCTGAATGGTCTTGGACTGCGGGCAGGAAGCCAGAAGCAGTTCGATGACCATGCGTCGCGCCTTAACCACCCGCTCGGAAGCAGTCCGAACCTTGAGACCCTCCTGCACCGGATAGGTACACGAAGTCACGAGCCGTGAATTCGGTGCGTCACCGATTTCCACCAGGCAAAGGCGGCAGGCTCCATAGGGGTTCAGACCTTCCATGTGGCACAGGGTGGGGATGGGGAAACCGAGGAACTGCGCGGCTTCGAGAAGCGTCATGCCTTTCTCTACGGTTACCTGCAGGCCATTAATCGTCAGTGTTGTCATGCCTTACCTCCTACCACGACTTCGGTTCGAATCGGCGCTACCGGCTTGGGCTTGGTGAATTCGAGGTCGCATCTGAGGCAGCGGCGTGATTCGCGACAGGCTTCTGCGACCGATAATGAGACCTCAACTTCGGCGAAATTGCGCTTGCGCCACTCTACTGAGGCGCGCGGAGTCTCTACGCGCTTAACTTCCAGTTCCAAGCCTTCCTCAACCCCGACCGGGGCGAGATAAACTTGCGGAATGTTCTGCTCAACGTACGGATGAGTCAGGTCTTCCTTGAGCAGGTAGCGGGCAATCATCTCGGCCGACTTCTTACCCGCGGCGATGGCTTCAACCACCGTGTTGGGTCCGGTTACTACGTCGCCCGCGGCGAACACACCGGGGCGGTTAGTCAGCATTGTCTTGTAGTCAACCTTCACGGTGTTACCCGAGGTAGTTTCAATACCGCTTTGGTGGGCGGGACCAATACAATCGATACCGGAATCTTCTCCGATCGCCACTACAAGCGTATCCAGTGAGACGATAAACTGAGAGTCCGGAATCGGCACCGGGCGGCGGCGGCCGCTGGCATCCGGTTCGCCCAACTCGTTGCGGACGCATTCCAGCGCGGCGATGCGGCCCTTGTCGGAGAGAATCCTGGTCGGCGTGACCAGCGTGTGAATCTCGATGCCTTCCTGATCCGCGGCCTCGATTTCTTCCGCGAAGGCAGGCATCTCGTCCCGCGTGCGACGATACAGGATGAGAACCTTCTCGACGTCCTTCTGGCGAAGCGCCATGCGGGCGGCATCAAATGCCGAGTTGCCGCCGCCAATAACACCGACGCGACCCCTCGCTTTGGACTTATCGCCCAGATTGAAAGCCTTCAGGAATTCGATTGAGGGATAAACACCTTCAACGTCCTCGTTCTCCACTTGCAGAGGTTTACTCTTGTGAGCGCCCATCGCCAATAGCACGGCCTGGTAGCCGTCTTTGAACAGCGAGTCGACCGAAAACTCACGACCGAGAGCAGCATTGCATTTGACCTCTATATTCTCGTTCAGAAGCGAGGCAATTTCCTTCTCGATGGTTTCTCGCGGCAGGCGGTATGACGGAATGGCACAGGTTAACATACCGCCGGCACGGTTCTCCGCCTCGAACACTGTGACGCGACACCCCTTCAAAGAGAGGTAGTGCGCGGCGGTCAGTCCGGCAGGTCCGGAGCCGATCACGGCCACGCGCGGCACTACGGCCGACGGCCAGGTCCGGCGAGCCGGCTGGTAGGTGGATGGATCGGTTCGATCGGTGATGAACCGTTTCAGAGCACGGATGGCGATAGAATCGCCGCCGGCCTGTCCGGCGCGACAGCGGCTTTCGCACGGATGATGACATACACGCGAACACACCGACGGGAACGGATTGGCCTCACGGATAACGGTGTAGGCCTGCTCGTATTCGCCGCGCCCGATATGGGCCACGTAGCGCCAGGCCTGGGTGCCAAGAGGGCAAGCCGTCTGGCAGGGGGCGCCGACCAGGTCCGTGCACACAAACGCGCTGCACCGCTTCTCAACAATGTGCTGTTCGTATTCTTGCCGGAAGTATTTGATCGTGCTGAGCACCGGATTGGACGCCGACTGACCCAGGCCGCACATGGTCGAGTCTTTGACGACCAGCGCGAGTTCCTCGAGCAGATCGAGATGCTCCAGGGTGGCCTTACCCTTGGAAATGTCGTCGAGGATCTCATACATCCGCTGCGTTCCCTTGCGGCAGGTGAAACACTTGCCACAGGATTCATCCATAAGAAACTTCATGAAGTACTTGGCGATGTCGACCATGCAGGTGTTTTCGTCCATCACGATCATGCCGCCGGAACCCATGATCGAACCGGCCTTGACCAGGCTGTCGTAGCTGATCGGCAGGTCGAACATGTTGGCGGGGATGCAGCCGCCGGATGGTCCGCCGGTCTGAACCGCTTTGATTTTGGCGTCACCGACCGGGCCGCCGCCGATATCGAAGACGACATCTTTGATCCTGATGCCAAGAGGCACTTCCACCAGTCCGGTGTTCTTGATCTTCCCTACGAGCGAAAAAATCTTGGTGCCCGTGTTGCCGGGAATGCCGATTTTGACGTATTCACTTCCGCCCAGATTGATGATGAACGGTATGTTGGCCAGGGTTTCCACGTTGTTGATGCAGGTTGGACAACCGAAGATACCCCGCTCAATGGGATACGGGGGACGCTGACGCGGTTCGCCCATATACCCTTCGACCGAGCGAATCAGCGCAGTCTCTTCGCCGCACACAAAAGCGCCGGCGCCGCGCACGATCTCGATGTCGAAATCCATACCGGTGTTGAGGATGTTCTTACCCAATAGTCCGAGGACACGGACCTGATCGAGCGCGATGATGGTGTGCTTGACGGCCAGAGGATACTCGCCTCGAACATAGATAATTCCCTTGTTGGCGCCCATAGCGACGGCAGCAATAATCATCCCCTCGATAATGGAGTGAGGGTTACCCTCGAGCAAACTGCGGTCCATATAGGCGCCGGGGTCGCCTTCGTCGGCATTGCAAACGATATACTTTGTGCCGGTGTTGCTGTGCGACGCGCGCGCGCGCTCCCACTTGAGGCCCGTTGGAAATCCAGCGCCGCCGCGCCCTCGAATCTGCGAGTCCTTGACTTCCTTGACAACCCACTCCGGATCGCTCTTGAAAAGTACTTTTTGCAGCGCGGAATAGCCGCCCTGCTCGATATAACCAAGAATTCTGATCGGGTCGAGCTTCTCGTTGCTGCCGAGAATGTGGCGAGTCTGCCTCCTGAAGAACGGGATGTCGTCCTGATTGGCGAACTGTCGGCCATCGCGAGGATCGTGATAGATCAACGATTCCTCCACATAGCCGCCGATGGCAGCCTGGATGGCGCGCGGAACGTCTTCAACCTTGAGCTTCGGGTAAAGATGCCGATACGGTTCGACCAGGATAAACGGCTCCATCTCGCAGAAACCCTGACATCCGGTGATTCTGAGAGTCACCTGGTCGCTCAGGTTTTTTTCGAGGATGTACCGTTTGACGAGCCTGATGATGTCATTGGCGCCACTGGCTTGTCCGCAGGTACCGGCCGATACTACCAGGACGGGTCGCTTTTCCCGAAGATTCCGTTCACTCAGGACGCGCTCGCGAAAACCTATTAACTCATCAAGGGACGCGAGTCTGTTCATGAAGTAATCTCCCTTATTGCGTCTTTTTTCTCACACTTATTCAAAAGCCACTCCACCAAGGTCCAGCATGTGGCCGTGGCAGCCGCTCCGCGAACAGATCTGGACGATGCCGCCGCCGCGGACAATCATCGGCACCATCGGAGCGGCGCACTCGCCGCACTTCGCGCCGCCGATAAGTTGAGCGTGACAGTGCGGACAGAAGAACGTGGCGATTGTTTCTTTCGGAATCGGGTGAAGTGACTCAACATGGTAGCTCCCGTAGAGACTTGACAGAACCAGCCACCCGTGCTGGTTGCCGAACGAGATAGTTACCCGAATCCCCGGATGACCGTCGATCACGAACTCCGGATCCATCAGACTGTGGTTGCACCGAGAGCAACTTACTTCTACCGGGAAGACGCGACGATCAGTCTCCACTTCTACTACATCCATACCGACACGAGCCTTGTCCAAAATGCTCTTTACTTTGGACGGTGTCGTCTTGGGGAAGTAGTGGCCGTCGACAACTGCGACCGGTCCCAGAGCGCAGGCGCCGAGACAGTTGACCGTCTCCAGGGAAAACTCCCGATCCGCGGTGGTTTCGCCGGCCTTGATTCCAAGCTGACGTTCCAGTTCTTCGGCGACAGCCGGGCCGCCGCGCACGTGGCAAGCGGTGCCGAGACAGCAGGACACCAGATGCTTGCCGCGCGGCTCCAGACTGAAAGCGCTGTAGAATGTGGCCACCCCGTAGATGTCCACCAGCGACCGACCGGTCCGCCTGGATACTTCTTCGAGCGCTTCGCGCGGCAGATAGCTGTAGACCGCCTGGATTTCCTCCAAGATGGAAATCAAGCCGCCGTGCCCGTCCTGATGCTTTTCCAAAATGCGTGAAAGGGTGTCAAAAGTCATGGTTACCTTTCCATGTGTGACGCGATCCGCGCACTGACCTGCATCAACGTTTCCAAAGGAACTACAAGTCGGCCGTCGCGGTACGTTGCTAAGTCAACACCACCTCAAGGCAAAGTGTGTGCCGCGTGCCGTAACTCAATGATTGGTTCGGGAATAAGGACCATGTCGGGCGTCGTTCGGGAAGGCTACCGCTCATGCTTCAACGGATTACGATTTCCGACTGTGTGAGTGATAAACAGGACCATTTAGGGTGTGATCACACACCATTGTCTCTAATGTTGATCATGGCGGGGAATAATGTGCCGGTGGGGCGAAATTACCCGGTTGTGCTACTCGTCCGTATCGTCGGCAAGTTTCAACTTCTCACGAAGTGTCTTGCGATCAATTCCGAGAATCTCGGCCGCCCTGGTCTTGTTACCGTCGACACCGGAAAGGACATTCTTGATATGCTCCGCCTCCACTTCTGCGAGCGTGCGATTGACACCGGCTTCGCGCGGCAGGCTGGTCTTCATCATTGACGGAAAGTCGGCAGCCTCAATAATCTCGTGGTCGCTCATGATCATCAGTCGTTGCACTACGTTCTCGAGCTCTCGTACGTTCCCCGGCCAGAAATAGCTCTTCATGATGCGGATGGCGTTGTCAGTGAAACTGACCGGCGGGCGATCCAGTTCGGCGGCGTATTTGTGGGCGAAGGCGTTGGCCAGCAGGACGACGTCATTCTCGCGCTCGCGTAGCGGCGGAACGTTAATGGTAATGACACTTAACCGGAAGAACAGGTCCTCGCGGAATCTGCTCTTGCGCACCAGAGTTTCGAGGTTCTTGTTGGTAGCGGCGAGAATGCGGACGTCGACAGAATGGAGCCGACTATCGCCCACCATGCAAATCTCCTTGTCCTGGAGGACGCGCAACAGTTTGACCTGCATGCCCGGGCTGGTTTCACTGATTTCGTCGAGAAACAGTGTGCCACCGTCGGCCGCCTGGAAGAAACCGGTGCGAGTTCTGACCGCGCCGGTAAACGCTCCTTTGACATGACCGAACAGTTCGCTTTCCAGCAGACCCTCGGGGATACCCCCGCAGTTGACGGGTATGAACGGCTGCGCCACGCGAGTGCTGCGGTAATGTATGGCGCGTGCGACCAGTTCCTTGCCGGTGCCGCTTTCACCCATGATAATGGCATTGGCCGTAGTGGTGGCGGCCTTCTCAATGGCACGAAAGACACGAAGCATCGCCGCCGAGTCACCCACGAGGGCATATGGCTGTGAAGACTGATAGACGTCCGGATGAGCCGCGGCCCGGCGCTCGTCAAGACGCTCCATCGCTTTCTGTACTGCGCCCAGCAATTCCCCGTCAGTAAACGGTTTTTCCAGATAATCGCTTGCTCCCAGTTGCACGGCCTTGATTGCGCCGCCAATCGACGGATAGCCGGTGATCATGATGATTTCGACATCCCGGTAGTTGTTGCGCACGAACTGAACGAGATCGAGTCCGTCGACCTGGGGCATCTTGTAGTCAGTGATCACCAGATCGGGCGGTGTCGTTTCCAGTCTGCGAGTTGCCTCGCTGACCGAACGGGCCGTGCTAACCTGGTATCCCTGAGCGGTCAGATTCCGCTGGAGCACTTCCAGCGTGTCCGGGGAATCATCGACCACGAGGATGCGGGTCTTGGTGGGGTCACTCGGCAATGGGCAGTGTCTCCGTCGGATTGGATGGGGCCGTTATCGGGAGATGAATGCAAAACCTCGATCCTTCGCCGGGCCGACTGGTCACATCAATGCGGCCATCATGCGCGGTCACTATCCCGTGAACTACCGACAGGCCCAGCCCGGTACCCTGATCGAGGTCTTTGGTAGTAAAGAACGGGTGGAAGATATCTTTTACCACCACTTTATCCATGCCGCACCCGTTGTCTTCGACCACAAGTTGCACATGGCCGTCATCGGCTGAGGTCGTGATATCCAAACGACCACCGTTCGGCATGGCCTGCACCGAGTTTACGACCAAGTTGGTCAGCACCTGGAGCATTTGCGAGCGGTCGGCGGTAATATGGGGCAGTTCGGGATCAAGTTCGCACGTCAGGCTGATACCTGCCTTGATAAACCGGCTTTCGAGGAAGAACAGCCCGTCGCGGATGAGTTCGTTAAGATTGAAGGTGATCTTAACCGGCTTGGCCTCGCGCGCAAACACCAGCAGCTCCCGGATAATACTTCGGGCGTGGATCGAGGCGGCAACTATCTTGTTCAGGTCACGAATCACTTCATCGGGCACGCTGGGCTGCTTGGCGGCCAATTGTGCGAATCCCATTATCGACGCCAGTGGCTCGTTCAACTCGTGTGCGACACCAGCGGCCAACTGACCAATGGTGGCAAGACGGTCCGCATGGCGCAACTGAATCTGCAATTTCTGTCTTTCCTGGGCGTACGAGCGCTGCTGGATAGTGAAGGCGAGTTCCCGGGCGATGGTATCAAGAAGATGGCGCTCTTCGACAAGGAAAGGACCATCATCAGCCGCCGGCTTCGGCTCCGTATAGCCGACTTCCACGATACCCCGCTTCAGGCTGTCAATCACTATGTCTGCGTTCATGCGCTGAACCATGTTCTGAGGGCCGCGGGTCTCATAGATCCGGCCATCGAGCGTAATCCGCGCGGCGGCCGAGTCCGGATACAACCAGCCCGAAGGAAGTTGCTCAACCGCCTGTTGCAGTACCTCGTCGAGCGGCGACTCGGTGTGGGCCATGAGGCGAGCAACGTCATAGAGGCAGGTGAGTTCTTTAACGCGTTCGCGCAGCGCCACCTGGAGGTGCCACAGATCGACTGCGAAACCAAAGGCTTGCGCGAGACCTTCGCACCGGTTTATCAGACTGGGGGAAAAATAACCTGGAACAGCGGATTCCAGTTGCAGCAGTCCGAGACGTCGTCGAGTGCCGTCAATTGGAATAATCAGTGTCGACCGACAGCCGGCGGATAGGTACAGGCCATCGGCCCGCTCGACGTCGCCATACGCCAGAGCCTCGCCGGGGAATATGCGGATATCCTCAATGTCGAGAGAGCCGGATTCGGTGAACCAGGGAAGACCGGTATCAACATGACCGGCAATCAAGCGACGACAGAGATTCTCCATCGCTTCGTTTGTTCCGGCTGCCCAGCGCACGCCTGACCCTGCCGGAATATCGGCGCCAGTGACAGTGACTTCAGATTCACACCGAGCCAACGACCGCGCTTGTCCGAAAAAACGATGTTCCCGGTCACGAATAACCAGACGCACCGTATCGCACTCAACCGCCTGTGTGACCAGCTTCAGTGAGTCCTCGATGAATCGCTGACGAGTAGCGCCGCTGTGCGCCAGTTCGAAAATGCGTCGTCGGCATTCCTGAGCGACATCAGCTTGATGGACAAGGTTGGTCTCAGACATAACAAAAAACCTGGTCGGCCGGGTGACTCGCTATTCGAACAGCTCATCCGCAGGCGCGGCGACCCCGACGTCAAACACAAGCAATCCAAGTGACCGGGGAGCTGCAAATCTTCTCGCCCAACAGTTAACTCGTTAATAGATATAGATTTCAGACAGGGGAAAGTCAAGTCCTTTTTCTTTGAGTGTGTCACTGTTATTCAGGAGGACTTGCTGTGCGCTATGGCGTTGTTATCTTACCCTTTGCCCGGCAGATGTCCACATCTGCCGGGTCAAGCGGCGCCTGTGGACATGTGTCGCGCACAAGATTTCAAGTCCTTTGATAGTACAGAAACATGCATAGCATTCCTGCCCCTATAAGGGTTTTGTTCTTGTGTACAGGCAATTCCTGCCGAAGTCAGATGGCCGAAGGCTGGGCCAGACACCTGAGACATGGTGTGATCGAGCCGCACTCCGCCGGCACCGCCCAGCACAGTCTTGATCCCCTGGCAGTCAGAGTCATGCGGGAGGCCGGCATAGACATCTCTTGGCACCGCTCCAAAACTCTGGCCGACCTGGCCGGGGTAGAGTTTGACTACGTTATCACGGTTTGTTCCGATGCTGACCAGAATTGCCCTGTGTTTCCAGGTCGCACGGTCAAGGTCCACCGTGGTTTTGACAATCCCCCCAGGCTGGCAAAGTCGGCTCGCAACGAGGATGAAGCGCTGGTCCATTACCGGCGAGTGCGGGACGAAATTCGACGGTTTGTCGAGACTTTGCCGGAGTCGCTGTCCCAGGCGGCGGCCGGGTTCAACGGCGCATGAAATCGCATCATGGATGTCTGCTATAGCTCAGCATAATTTGTTATTCCAAAACAAGTTAACAACATGTTGCACTATGCCTTGACATTGAAACAGGGGGGCTATTCCTTTCCCTACCGAGAATGGTATCCCGGTGGTATTCGACATGTGATCGAACCCGGGATGCTGAAGAACCAAATCCGCCGATAGGCTGAGGCTCGGACTATTTGATCGGTCAGAAACGCTGGATTGCCTGAAGGCTGTTTTTTTCCGTGGAGTTATGCATCCGATGCCTTGCTTTCACACTGATTTGGAGAAGTACTACGTACAATTGATGGGAGAATTGAAGTATGAGCAGTCATGATGCCGGAGAAGGCACCGGTCGCCCGGCTTTCAACGCGTTCCACATGGCCCAAACTCAGTTCGACAAGGTCGCCGATCTGTTGGACCTCGATCAGGCCACTCGCGCCCTTTTGCGCGAACCGTTGCGTGAATATCATTTCCTGATTCCGGTGCGCATGGACGACGGCACGGTACAAGTGTTCCGTGGTTTCCGTGTGCAACACAACGATGCCCGCGGTCCGAACAAGGGCGGTATCCGGTTTCATCCGGCGGAGACGATCGACACGGTCCGCGCTCTGGCTATGTGGATGACCTGGAAATGCTCAGTGGTTGACATTCCGCTTGGTGGCGGCAAGGGCGGTGTGATCTGTGACCCGCATAACCTCAGCGAACGCGAACAGGAAGGCATCTGCCGCGGCTGGGTCAGGCAGTTAGCCCGCAATGTCGGCCCGGTGGCCGATGTACCGGCGCCGGATGTGATGACCAGCGGTCAGCACATGTTGTGGATGCTGGATGAGTTCGAAAAGATTCATGGCGGCAAATTTCCCGGATTTATTACCGGCAAGCCCGTCGGCATGGGCGGCTCGCTGGGCCGTACCGAAGCCACCGGATACGGGGTTATGTATACTGTGCGCGAAGCTCTCAAGCAGCTCAATATGCGCCCGGAGAACACCTGCGCCTCGGTACAGGGCTTCGGCAACGTTTCCCAGTACGCCGTGGAGCTGTACCAGAAAATGGGCGGCAAAGTAATCTGTGTCTCCTGCTGGGACCAGTCAGATCAGAAGTCGTACTCTTTCCTGAAGAAGGATGGGGTCGACATCGAGACGCTCCGCAAGATTTCCGACCGGTTCGGCGGAATCGACAAGAGCAAGGCGCGCGATGCGGGTTACACCGTGGCCGACGGTGGCGACTGGATATCGCAGGACGTAGATATACTCATTCCGGCGGCTCTGGAAAATCAGGTCACCGGTGAGAATGCGGCGCGAATCAAGCCACGCGTGAAGATTATTGCCGAAGGCGCCAACGGTCCGACCACGCCGGAAGCGGACAAGATTATTCAAAAGCGCGGAATCTTCCTGATTCCTGACTTCCTGGCCAACGCCGGTGGTGTAACCTGCAGCTATTTCGAGCAGGTCCAGTGTAACATGAACTACTACTGGGAAAAGGACGACGTCTTGCAGAAGCTGGACGTCAAGATGACCAACGCGTTCCTGAGCGTGAGCGAACTCGCGCGCAAGCGTAATCTGTACATGCGCGACGCGGCCTACGTGATTGCAATCGACCGGGTCGCTCATGCCTGCCGCGAACGAGGCTGGGTTTAGGAGCGTAGTCGCTATCTGAAAACAGTATGAACGGCGCACCGGGCCGGCCGACCTCTCTGTGGTTTGCTGTCGGACCGGCCCGGGAGTGCGTCTAACCAGATCATGACGGATTCTCAATTTCCTCACCTCGAACCAGATGAACGGCTTTTCGGGCAGCTTCAGGCTCGAGCGAAAGAACTGGAAGCTCTCTACCGGGTGGAAGAGGTGCTGGGTCGCATTGATGAACCGATGGACCTGGTATGTCCTAAGATCATCGAGGTCATCCCGCTTGGCTGGCAACACCCCGAAGCGTGCGTAGTGCGGATATCCCTGGACGGCAAGGCCTGGACTTCGCCCAACTTCATCGAGACTTCGTGGGGGCAGCACGCTGAGATTACGCTTGGCCCCCGAGTGGCAGGCGCTGTCAGCGTATTCTACACTAGGCCGCTTCCCGGAGCCGAAGAGGGTCCGTTTCTGAACACAGAAAAACGCTTGCTCGCGACAATTGCTGGTCGCATTGGCCAGCGCCTCGCCCACCAGCAGGTGCGCGATTCGGCCGTACGGATCGGGCAGCACACCCCCGAGTCGGAACGACAGGAGTGGCGGATCGTCCTCCAAATGCTCGACCAAACCGATCGTAGTCTGTACTTGCGAGTGGTCCGGCGCATGCTGAATCATCTCTGCTGGAGTGGGATCGCAGGCGCCGAATCGGTTCTGGAGCGTTTTGCCGCTGACGCAGCGCGAGTCGAGGACGTCCTCCGTGGTGAATGGAATCAACCCCAGCGCCTTCAGACCATGAGTTTCAATCAGAACATTGTCGACGAAGTCCTGCGCATTGCGAGCGAGAATCTGTCCGATGAGACCGTGCTCAAGCTGGTACAGAAGTGGATTCAGGAAGACAAACTCTCCTATCTGGTTCAGGTGGTCAATCGCAACCTGTCGCTGTCAGACGTGGCCGACGCCATCCGCAGGTATCACCATCTGGCGGATGAAGAAGGTGAAACGGTTTCGCCCAATAAGCGGGGCATTGAGGTGTCGTTGATACGCCGCTTCCTGTCGGACCAGCCACAGTACATTAATGTCGCAAGAAACTTCATCGGGGTCCGCGACTTCTATCATCTTCTCGGGCGCGTCGTGTACACTTCCTCCAGTCAGGGTCGGCTTGGGGGTAAGAGCGCCGGTCTGTATCTGGCTTGGCAAGTATTGAAGAAGAAGTCGGCCCGCAACGAGCTTCTGGCCGACGTGCGGGTGCCGCGTACCTGGTACGTGGCTTCGGATTCGCTCATCCATTTCATGCACTACAACGATTTTGACGAAGTAGTGGAGCAGAAGTACAAACCACTCAATCAGGTCCGATTCGAATACCCGCATATAGTGCAGACCTTCAAGACTGCCAGTTTCCCGGCGGACATTCTCAATGGTCTTTCGATGGCGCTCGATGAAATGGGGGAACGTCCGCTCATAGTGCGCAGCTCAAGCTTACTGGAAGATCGCTACGGCGCGGCCTTCTCCGGGAAGTACCGTAGTCTCTTTCTGGGCAACCAGGGGCCGAAACACAAGAGGCTCGAAGCGCTGCTGGACGCAATAGCCGAGGTATATGCTTCGATGTTCGGCCCCGATCCGATGGAGTACCGGGCCGAACGCGGGCTGATCGACGTGAACGAAGAAATGGGGATCCTGATTCAGGAAGTAGTCGGGAATCAGGTTGGCAAATACTTCCTCCCCAGTTTTGCAGGCGTGGCTTTCAGCCACAACGAATTCCGATGGTCGCCGAGAATTGAGCGCGACGACGGCTTGCTTCGCATGGTTCCCGGTCTTGGCACTCGTGCCGTCGATCGCCTGAGTGATGATTACCCGGTATTGCTGGCACCCGGGAAGCCTTCGCTGCGAGTCAACACAAACCCGGAAGAAGTCGCCCGTTACTCGCCGCGCAGAATTGATTTGCTCAATCTCGAGACAAATGCCTTTGAGACCGTCGAACTGGCCGAGTTCCTAAGTCAGGGCGGCGCTGACCTGCCCGGTCTTCACAACATCGTTTCGTTGTATCAGGACGGGCACCTGAGTTTGCCGTCGGCGATTAGCGGCGACTTTGATCCCAAGCAGATTGTAGTGACATTCGATGGTCTAGTGAAGCGGACCGAGTTCACGCGCCAGGTACAAGCTATTCTTGATACTTTGCGCGACACTCTCGGCGTGCCGGTGGATATCGAATTTGCGTCAGACGGCAGGCATTTCTATCTGCTGCAGTGTCGCCCTCAGAACCTGCTTGGTATCGATGCACCCGCTGACATCCCAAGAAACGCCCCGAAACAGGATATTCTCTTCACGGCGTGTAAATACGTTGGTAACGGTCGGATCTCAAATATCTCACATATTGTCTATATCGTTCCGGAGCGTTACTCCGAACTGGGAAGTCGGGCGGAGATGATCGAGGTAGGGCGGGCAGTGGGCCGTCTCAACTCCCTGCTGCCGAGACGCAAGTTCGTGTTAGTCGGACCAGGACGATGGGGCAGTCGGGGTGATATCAAGCTGGGCGCTAATGTCACCTATGCGGATATCAGCAACGCCGCCTGTCTGATTGAAATTGCGCGTCGTCAGGGCAACTATGTCCCGGACCTATCCTTCGGAACGCACTTTTTTCAGGACCTGGTCGAAGCAGGCATAAAATATCTCCCACTCTACCCCGACGAGGAGGGGATTGTTTTCAACGAGAGTTTCTTCCTCAACTCGCCCAACAGTTTTACGGAGATTGCTCCTGAGTATGCCTCTCTGGCCGAGACCGTGCGAGTCATCGACATCCCTGCTTTTCTTGACGGTAAAGTGCTCAACATCCTGATGAACGCCGAACAGGAAGCAGCGATGGGGTTGCTGGAAGGACCAACGTCGAAAGCGCGGGCGACACCGACCGATATTTCGGAGACGGTTCAAGGCGATCAGCACTGGCGCTGGCGCATGCAGATGGTGGAACGTCTGACACGGGAGTTGGACGCGGAACGGCTTGGTGTGGTCCACCTGTATTTGTTCGGGAGTACCCGCAACGCCACCGCCGGACCGGCCAGCGACATCGATCTTTTGATTCACTTTCGCGGGAACCAGGATCAGTTGTCCCAGTTGAAATACTGGATCGCCGGCTGGAGCCAGTGTTTAAGCGAGGCAAATTATATTCGCACCGGCCTCCATTCTGAGAACCTGCTTGATGTTGAGATCATCACCGACGCCGACATTGCGACGCAGACCGGCTGGGCCGCTCGATTGCATGTTGATTCCCTCAAGCAACTGCCGCTCGTCCGACACCGCCGATCTTCATAGCAAAAAGCAGGTCTGTCAGAACTGGTTAGAACCGCTTCTGATACCCGTGACAGTAAGGGAGCTTGCCGGTGTGGTCGTAGTAGTCCTGATGGTAGTTTTCCGCCGGCCAGAACTTGTCGGCCTTCACTAACTCAGTAGCGATGCGATAACCCTTATCTTCGAGAAGACGAATGAGCTTTCTTAACACTTGTAGCTGCGACTCATCTTTGTAGAAAACAACCGAGCGATACTGCTCGCCGACATCCGGTCCCTGGCGATCAACCTGGGTGGGATCGTGAATCTCAAAGAACAACCGGGCCAGTGTTTCATAGTCAGTCCTGGCGGGATCATATGCGACTTCCACGGCCTCGGCGTGACCGGTCGTGCCGGTACAGACCTGCTCGTAGTTCGGGTTGTTTTTCGAGCCGCCCATGTAGCCGACTCTGGTGGAAATGACGCCCTCAGCTTTCTGGAGGTAATACTCGATGCCCCAGAAACAACCCCCGGCGAAGTAGGCGGTATCGGCCGGGGATGCTTTCTTCTCCGGCACGAAATTCATGGAGATCGAATTGACACAGTGGCGGGTGTCTTTCGGCGTTAATCCTTCACCCGTGAACACATGTCCCAGATGACCGCCGCATCGGGCGCAGACAATCTCCGTGCGCAAGCCGTCGGCATCGGACAACTGCTTCACCGCGCCGGGAATGGCATCGTCAAAACTCGGCCAGCCGCATGCGGATTCGAACTTGTCGGTCGAACTGAACAGCGGAGCGCCGCACTGCTTGCACGTGTAGGTCCCGGCCTCTTTGTACTTGTAATACTGGCCGGTGAAAGGCGCTTCGGTGCCCTTGTTCAATATCACCCGTTTCTCTTCGGGCGTCAGTTCCTTGAGCGTCATCTTGTTACCTGTACTGTAGTCGCCCGGCAGAACAGCGGATACCGCCAGGAATGCCACGCACAACGTGGCGATGGTCAATACCGCGGTCCGAGTGGTTTCAGGGCGCATGGTTTTTTGTCCTCTGAAAATCAGGACAAAGATTGCCGTCAATTTGTTCCCTGAGCGAACATCACTTTTGTGCTATTTCCCTTGTTTTTCTGTTTTGAGTAGGTAGCTTTCTGATGGAAGAATTTTCTGAATGACATCAGGAGTCGAGCGCGAGGCATCCGTGTGTCGGTCCGTGTTCGGGTTGACGCACTGGGTCAAAGCAGTTCATCAGGTGCTGCATGGTTACTGAGGTGTGCAGCGCTAAAGAGGAGGATGTAAACATGAGTAGTCCTGAGGATCTCCATCAGCGGGATAACGCCCCCGCAATCTATGTTGTACACGGGATAGGCAAACAGCGTCGGGGCGAAACCGCCGCGCAATTGTACGGCAATTTCGACGATGCGATGGCCGCGATTGATCGGTGGCAGAAAAAGCATGTGTCAGCCCCCCCTGAAATTCCGAAGCATTTGCCGTATACCAAGGAAGGTTACTGGGCAGACTACGACAACCCACAGTACATACTGGGCAAGCGCTGGGAATCTTATTCCAGGGAAGAACAGGCTTTTTGTCAGGAGCTTTGGGGACAGCGGGTCATTTCTGCCGGTGCAACCTACCGGTGGTTTCTCAAGCAGATCTTCCGCCTCTGGATCAACCCAGTCCGCTTGGCCAGAGCCACAAAACTGGGATTCATCGTTGCCTGGCCCCTGTATGTGCTCTTGACACTGTTCGCTGTGCCGCTACTCACCATTGTCTACTTCCGCAAAAGCGACGTCATGCGGGATTATCTCAACGATATCAGACTTTATATCGACCCGCGAGGCAGGATCGAACGAGACATTGTCAAGAACGTGAATGAATCCGTCAGGCAGGATATTCTGAACTTGGTCGGCCTCAGTTCTGATTTCAGGCCGCTCAAGCCTGAGGAACAGATGCCCGTGCTGGGGAATAAACAGGACTTCGATCGAATCATCTGGGTGTCGCACAGCCTGGGTACGGTAGTCAGCTACAATGTCTTGTCGGATCTTCTCCACGAGGCAGTTCGTCTGGAAGAGAACGGCAACGATCAGCAGAAGCGAGGAGTTGTTCATCTCCGCAATCGTCTGGCACGGTTTGTCACACTGGGCAGCCCGCTTGACAAAATAGCGGTTCTTTTTGGCACTTGTGCTCTGCGACCCCTGCCTGTCCAGACAAGGAGGGATTTCTTCATGAATACCGACGACATCACCGTGGGGTATTTCTGGGAGGAAAAAGATTGGTGGATAAACTTCTACCACGTGTTCGATCCGGTTTCGGGGGCGCTTAACAACGAACTGATATGCGGGGGCAAAACGCCGGCCAATCTCCACACGCGTTCCTGCATTATCCCGGGAGTAGCTCACACTTCGTACTGGAAAGACCAGACTACCCTGCGCTTCATATTGTCGCGGGCGTATGGGCGTAAGCGTCTGCCAGACAAAGCATTGGTCAGATGGCCGACTTTGTTGCTTACCCTCCTGGCTGCCGCCTCCTATGTGGTCTGGGCGGTTATCATGGCTGTTGGCGTGGCCATCATGGCGGCGTGGGGGTGGCAGTTCCTGCAATCGACTTACGCGCGGTTTGCAGCGATGTTTGGCCAATGAGTGGGCATATCGTCAATCTTTCAAATCCTGCTTGACCGGGCGTTCGGATTGGGTTAAGCTTGGCCGGTTCCTGCACAAGCTATTAACTAGTTCGCGGTTTGTGCGGACCATCACACGAATCATGTAGGTAAGAATGTTTAAGAGGTTACTTCCTCAGGAAACGAGCTTTTTTGACTTCTTTGAGCAGCACAGCAAGCTCTCGGTCGAGGCCAGCAAGGAACTCGACGCCCTCACGGCTGCCCCGTCGCAACTGATTGTCTGCGCCGACCGCATCAAACAGATCGAGCGCAAGGCTGACGCCGTCACCCTCCAATGCATCAACGCCCTTCACCGGACGTTCATTACTCCGTTTGACCGGGCCGATATCCATCGTCTGATTAAACGCCTCGACGATATCGTCGATGCCATCGACTCCGCTTCTTCGCGCATGGCACTATATGAATTGACCGAAATCAGACCCGAGGTGGGTCAGCTCACGCGCGGACTGATGCGGGCGACCGTTCAGATCGACAGCGCCGTCATCAATCTGCGTCACCTCAGCAAGCGCGGTGATGTGATCGACCAGTGCTGTCAGGCGGTGTACGAGGCTGAGAAAGAAGGTGACCAGATTCTCCGCGCCTCTCTTGGCCGCCTGTTCCGGGAGGAAAAGGACGCGATCAAAGTCGTCAAGTGGAAAGAGGTCTTCGAACGTCTGGAGAAGGCCAGCGACCGGTGTGAGGAAGTAGCCAACATCATCCAGGGCGTGGTGATCGAGGCTTCCTGATCATGATCTCGCTGGAAATCGTTGTCATCGGGACGATCGCGGTCGCCCTTATCTTTGACGTAATCAACGGCTTTCACGACGCCGCCAACTCCATCGCCACAGTAGTTTCAACCCGTGTGCTCAGCCCGAAAGTCGCCGTATGGTGGGCGGCGTTTTTCAATTTTGTGGCCATGTTTGTGTTCGCGCCGAAAGTCGCAGACACGGTGTCGAAGATTGTCAGGATTGATGGTACCGACCATACCTACGTCTACGTCGTCCTGGCCGGGCTGATCGGCGCGATTGTCTGGGACCTGATTACGTGGTGGCTGGGGCTGCCGACGAGTTCATCGCATGCCCTGATCGGCGGGGTAGCCGGCGCGGGTCTGGCCTACAAGGGTATCGAAGTTCTTCGGCTTGATAACATCTGGAAGACGGTCAAGTTCATTCCTCTCGCGCCGCTCATCGGACTGGTTGTCGCTTTCGCTGCCATGACTGCGGTGTTCTGGTTGTTCCGGCGATTCCGGCCCAGTGAAGTCGACCGCATTTTTCGCAAAGGCCAATTGCTCTCGGCGGCGCTCTATTCCCTCGGGCACGGCGGCAATGATGCTCAGAAGACCATGGGGATCATCATGGCGCTGCTGATCGCCGGCGGCCTCATGCAACCGGACACCAAGTTGTCACTGACGCATTTTGACACACTCTGGATCATCCTGTCGTGCCACCTGGCAATGGGACTCGGCACCGCTTTTGGCGGCTGGCGGATTGTCAAGACGATGGGGATGAAGATCACCAAGCTCAAGCCGGTCGGGGGATTCTGCGCTGAGACCGCCGGAGCCGCCACCTTGTTCATGGCCACTCACATGGGTATTCCGGTCTCGACTACTCACACGATCACCGGAGCAATTGTGGGCGTAGGTTCGACACAGAACTTCTCCAGCATCAAATGGGGTATCGCCGGGCGGATTGTCTGGGCCTGGGTGTTTACTATCCCCGCCGCTGGCCTGATCTCCGCCGGCACCTTCTGGCTCATACGCTCGCTTCTGTAGTCCTGTACGTCGTCCTGACATATGGAACTAAGCTTGTAATCAAATGGGACGGGTTAGTTTTCGAACCCGCTATCATAGTTCAAAATCGATATGCCAGTTGCACGGCGGGAGTGCCGCTGATATGTGACGGCTCAATCGAGATGTTTATCGGTGTCTTGACCTTATGGAGTTCGGGGACAAGGTATCCAATCGCCGCGCCGGTTACGTATCCGACAATGACGTCGCTGGGAAAATGATGCCCTGATTCTACACGCAATGTCCCGACTACCACAGGTAACGTCGCGGCCGCGCCCCAAAGAACAATTCGCGACCGACGGTCTGCAACATAATCGGAGAATACTTTGGCCGTGAAGAACGACATCGCCGCCGTTGTACCGATATGGCCGGAATAGAAAGAAGCACGAGCGTCTGAAGTCGTTTTCCTGCTCAGCGGCGTGTTCTCGTTGTACACATAGGGACGGGTTCTCTGGGACAAACCCTTGACGAGCGCATTCAACCCGGATTGAAGCAGCAGGGTCTCTCCCCACATGACACCCACAATCTTCCAATCCTGCCGGATCTGCTTATTGGCGAGGAACGTCAGGGGCAGAAATACGGAAACGCCGGTGATAGCGTCACTGGCAAGCGCCTCATGGTACGGCTTGATAGCGCCACGGTCGAAGCGGTTGACGTCAGACGGATCGAGCGCGTTGATTTGTTCGATCGTCAAGGGGGCAACATTGTTGCGCGCGATCAGCCCGCTGATACCGAGCGCGCCTCCGCTCCCGAAGAGCAGCCATTCACGTCCCGGATCAAGCACATAGGGCGACTGCGCATGTCCGGCAGTTGCGCCGATGAAAGTAGCTATTATGATTGTGTAGAGTCTCATGTTCGTTACGGTAGGTGTGCCGATCTTTTGTGCCCCACCGGCAGGTGGCCCAGTCTTCGGTGCCCCATCCGCTTGCGGTGGGAAAAGATTGTGAACCACAGTCTCGTGCATATCAATCTGATTCTTCACGAAGATAACTCAGTCAGACGAGGTCGTCACCCGGAATCTCACCCCACCGCAAGCGGATGGGGCACCCGGCGATTTCATCATCGGTCATACGATTGAAATTGCGGATAACCAGTTGGCCGGAGTCGATCTTCTCGATCAGGTCCCGCACCGCGCGGACTTTGGCGTTGGACAGACCGGCCGAACGCAGGGCGGTATCATCGAGCTTCCTGATGGCCGCCATAGAGACACGACTGCCGCCCGCAACGCGACACAGCTTCTTGTAAATCGCTTCCGCCACTGTGCCGGACAGTTGTTGCCCTACGATGATCTTGACCAGCGCGGCAAAACCGGTGCGTTGGGAGCGATAGTTGAGCTGTCCGACCCGTTTGATAACGGCGGCGAGTTTCTTATCTTTCTTGCGGAGAAACTCAATCCCCTGATTGATTTGCTGTTTGTGCGAGGTGTTAGTCATGGCGGGTATTTACTATTTGAAAGCAAGGGAGGCAATCACATTCGGACAGACACACAAAGTAGGTCGAAACCAGGCCACGCCATCGGCGGGGACGGTTTCGACATCAAGGTTCTTCGCTGCGGTTTCCTGATTGTCGAATCCGCCCGCCTACGGCGGACTGGATTCGACCTACAAGGCTAAGGGGTCGTGTGGGGGTAAGCAAACAACAACATAAGCTACGACACAATCTGCCCTGTGTTCGCACTGTGATGTGGTCAGAAGCGAAAGTCACGACGACTGTACTTGAAGGTACTTTCTACTTGTTTCATATTGAGAGCAAAATCGCGAAACAGACTCCAGTATTTGCTCTCTCTGTCCACATTGGTCCAGAAATAGTCGCTGTCCCAACACTTTATTGCGAAATAAGAGAACATGTAGTGTACAACTTTCTTTCGAATAAGACCGGAATTCATCATGAGCGCGATTTCTTCAAAATAGCCAAGAAATTCTAGTTTCCTTTCAAATGGTACTTCTGCCAGCTTAGGATCATTATCTTCAAGCATTATACACATGTTCTTGAACGATTCGCTTTCACTGGAGAATTGTGAAACCTCAAAGAACTTCTCCGCCCTTTTCTGACGTCCCTGCAGTGTGTATTCAATAACGCCTTTCACAAATGCCAGTAAAGCTATCAATGAACCGATTATGGTTGCGATCTCAATCATGCCAACTTGCTGCATAGCTGCCTCACTAAGTAGAAGTCACAGGGGCAATTGTGAGTTTGAGACTTCCTGAACTTCATCATGATTCCAGACGAAATGTAGTTCTATCAGACGACGTTGCCAAATAGAATCCCTACCCGCCGACAGATAGGCGGTGGGATACCCTCAGAATCCACAGTAGACGGTCCTTTCCTGCTAGGTCTCCGTACCTTGGGTGATCTGTAATCCTCTTCGGTAGACATGCGGAATGCTGTAGACCTCCGCCTCCTTTCGCCCCTTAACTGATATGAAGCCAATCGAACGAAGATCTACGACCACATCCTGCCATTCTCTACCCAGCAGACTGCGTATTGCCTGTGGACTGTAGTCTGACTTTCCGTCGATGAATCTCTTCATGTAAGGCCAAAGGTGAGGAAACTCGGCTTCCAAGTAAGTTGTGCGCTTGTGGTTGGACAACTCATTATGCCCATACAAAATGGCCTGAGCACTGATTATTGTATCCTGAAATCCTTCGGAATCAGCGGTGAGGAGACCCTGCTGATGTTGTTTCGCTCTTGTAAGTAGATCAATAACGTCGCGAGGTGTTACAACACCGTTGGCGTCAGCCGTATGGTTGTACAACCAGCTCATGGTTGGGCTCTGGCGGCTTCCTTTATGCACTGTAGGCGGAAAGACTCTATAGAATGCATCTGTTCTATATTGGAGGCTTGCCTCCAACCGTCGAGGATCAATAGCAACGTATTTGCAGAGCTTCTCACTCCAGAAGAGTCTGTTCACCACCATCGTGAGGATCTGGTCTTCGGACCAGCGTAACGTGTCTGCCTGGCGCGCAACAATGTGTGTCAGCGCGGCGAAACCTTCACCGCCGCTCACAATCGCACCCAACATGTCATCGCGCAGGAAAAGCTTCAACCTGATAGTGTCCGAAGTGAATATCCGCAAAGTGCGCAACAACCCCCGCAACGCAGTTCTCTCCAGCAGTGACCTTCGAGGGAATATCTCGTCAAGCTTGTCTATCATAATCCATATGCTGAGACCCGCTTTCTTAAGAAGCTGTTCCAGGGAGGTCCTTATCTGATCCATATACACTGGCAGTACAGCAACTCCGTCATCCGTCTTGACCGCTTTCTTCTCTTCGGGAACACCAAAGAGGGTGAGGCCAAATTCTCCTGCGTCACCCGGCGGGCGGAAGGTCAGCTTCGGCTTCATTCTGGACAACGCGTAAAGCACGGACTGCAGGACTTCCATAAGCGACCTAGCCGCTTTGACTTCCGGAATCCGGGCTTGTTGGCAAGAGAGTTTGAATAGCTCGATCTCCGGTGCGCAATCCCTGAGGTACGCTTCATAAAGCGGATCCTTCAGGAACTGCTCATTCACTAGGGAAACCACATAAATACACCAAAAGTCCTGAAAGTCGTCTTCGTTCAGCTGCTCAAATTCCGCCCGAAATGCATGAAAGACACTATCCCCTGCCTTCTTGACTCCGTGAGCGATCACCACCCTATGTTGCCTCAAAAAGGCTTGCGGAAGAAACTCGACGAAGATGCGAAAGAGTGCACTTTTGCCGGAGCCTTTCGTGCCGGGGACCAAATCTACCTTGTCGCTAGCTAAATCACTAAAGGCGGAAGTCTCCACGCGGGCTGTCTCCAAGAGTCCGTCCAACTCTGCTATGGATGAACCGAAGTCAATGTCCTTCAGCACATCCAACAATTCTACTTTCGCGTAATTCATAGGGAAACCTAACCAGAGGAAGTTGTCGCTGCCAACATACCAGCCAAAATAGACTGTGACTCAGAAACAGTCAACGACTGATGATGGTCGATCAATTCACGTATTCGTATCCGCTTTATTCCTTACCCTTTCTATCCCTCGTAAACCACGCGTCCGCCAAGGATTGTCCGGTAGACCTTGCCTGACAACGTCCAGCCGATGAACGGCGAGTTGCGCGATTTCGAGCGGAAGTTCTCCGCCTTCACTTTCCATTTCTTATCCGGGTCGATGATCGCAATATCCGCGGGCGAACCGGTGGCCAGCGTGCCGCCCGGCAAGCCGAAAATGCGGGCCGGGTCGGCGGTCATCTTGCGGATCGCGTCCGCCCAGCCGAGATATCCCTTGTCAATCAGGTATGTTTTGACCAAGCCGAGCGTTGTTTCAAGGCCAATCATACCCGAGGGCGCCTGGTCAAACTCGCAGTCCTTGTCCTCCGCCGAATGCGGCGCATGGTCTGAAGCAATACAGTCAATCGTCCCGTCTATCAAACCCTCGATTATCGCATCGCAGTCATCTTTGGTGCGAATCGGCGGATTGACCTTCAGGTTGGTGTTGAACTCCTTGCCGATCTCGTCGTCGGTCAGCACGAAATGATGCGGACAGGCTTCGGTGGTTACCATGAGCCCTTCCCGTTTGGCCTGACGAATGGCCTCAACACCTCGTCTGGTCGTGATGTGCTGCACGTGCAAACGCGAGCCGGTAAGCCGACACAAAGCGATATCGCGCAGGATGGCGATTTCTTCGGCCGCCGCCGGACGCCCCTTCAGACCCAGCCGCGCCGACTGGGCCGATTCGTTCATCACGCCGCCTTCACACAGAAACGAGTCTTCCGCATGCTGCATCACCGGGATGTCAAACATCTTTGCGTACTGCAGCGCCCGGCGCATGATCTCTGGATTCTGAACATAGTGGCCATCATCAGTAATGGAGATCGCTCCCATCTTGACCAGATCGCCGATCTCCGCCAGTTCCTCGCCTGCGAGATTTTTCGTGATCGCACCGGCCACATAGACCCGCGCCGATGCATTCTGGGCGCGGTCCTGAACGAACCTGACCGCTTCCTGACTGTCGATGCGCGGCTTGGTGTTGGGCATGCAGCAGATGGATGTAAACCCTCCCGCGGCGGCGGCTTCACAGCCTGACTTGATTGTTTCAGCGCCTTCCTGGCCGGGTTCACGCAGATGCACGTGCACATCGATCAGACCCGGAGTAACCAGCTTCCCTTCGGCATCGATTATCTGGTTCTCATCCAGACTCTTCAGGGTGCGGCGCAGGGCGCCGGTTTCGGTCTCGACTCCGGCGATTCGGCCATCCTTGATGAGCACGGATGCATCCATATAGAATCCGAGCGCCGGATCAACCACCCGTCCCCCTACTATTGCCATATCGTATTTTTTTGTCGCCATGTCGCTATGCCTCCTCCTTCCGTCCCGAAAGCAGATACAAAACCGCCATCCTGACCGCCACACCGTTGGTGACCTGTTGTAGGATTACCGACTGTTCGCCGTCGGCCACGTCGGTTGATATCTCCACACCGCGGTTCATTGGTCCGGGGTGCATGATGGTGTAGTTCTTGTTGAGCCGCTTGAGGCGCTCCCGGTTGATCCCGAACAGGTTGGTGTATTCGCGCAACGACGGGAACATCCCGGCCTTTTGTCGCTCCATTTGTATGCGCATGACGTTGACCACATCGGCGCCATCGAGAGCCTCATCGATGTTGGTGTAGACGTCGCACTCAAACAGCTCTACGCCGTGAGGAATGAGCGTCGACGGCCCGCACAGGGCTACCGACGCTCCCATGGTCTTTAGACCCCAGATGTTGGAACGTATGACCCGCGAGTGAATGACATCGCCCACCAGCACGACCCGCAGCCCGTCAAGCCGTCCGTACTTGCGGCGAATAGTGAACATGTCGAGCAGCGCCTGGGTAGGATGCTCATGGGTGCCGTCACCGGCGTTGATAATGTTCGCATCCATGCACTTGGTCAGATAGTAGGGCACCCCCGACGACGCGTGCCGTACCACCACCATATCGATCTTCATCGCTTCGATATTTTGAACCGTGTCGCGGAGCGATTCGCCCTTGGACACCGACGAAGTCGCCTTGGTGAAGTTAATTGAATCAGCCGACAGCCGCTTCTCGGCCAGTTCGAAAGAGATGCGCGTGCGCGTGGAAGCTTCGTAGAACAGGTTCAGAACTGTGAGTCCGCGCAGAGTTGGCAGTTTCTTGATCTCACGGTCGAGTACTTCGCGAAAAGTCTCGGCGGCATCGAGAATCGCTACGATATCGTCTTTCGGAACACCCTCGAGACCGAGCAGATGGCGCGATGTAAGCAGGCTCATACCTTGCCTCCTTTGCGGGTGGTCTTCTTCGCGGGGATCTTCTTCACTGGCGCCTTTTTCGATCCAGTTCCCGCTTCTTTGGATATGCCACCGCCGGTCTTTACCGCGCTGCTTGTTCCCGGCGCCACGTAGACCTGGTCAACACCCTCTTTTTCTTTGACTTCGAGAACCACCTGATCGGAGCGCGAAGTCGGGATATTGACACCCACGTAGTCGGCCTTGATCGGCAGCTCACGGTGGCCGCGGTCGACCAGCACCGCCAGTTGAATCGTGCGCGGGCGGCCAAAATCCACGATTTGATCGAGCGCCGCCCGAATAGTGCGCCCCGTGAAGAGGACGTCGTCGATCAGGATGATATTCTTGTCCTGCACCGGGAAGAGGATATCAGTACGCTGGATCACCGGCTGGTCGAGCTTTTGGTGAACGTCATCGCGGTAGAGCGAGATATCCATCAGGCCGACCGGCACAGCAACGCCTTCAAGTTTCTCGATAAGGCCGGCGATCCTTCGGGCCAGATGCGCACCACGTGTCAGAATGCCGACTATGGCGATGGACTTTACGTCAGTGTTGTGTTCGAGAATCTCGTGGGCGATTCGCGCCAGCGCCCGCTCGATCTTCTTCTCGTCGAGTATGATTTTGTTCTTAGCCGTCAAGACGGCACCTCCGGGTATGCTGAATGCAGTTGCCTGTCCCCGAAAACGGCGGGACAGTTGTAGATTGAATAAAACTCTGTTTCAGAACCATCAGGATTTCACCTTTGGTGACCTCGCAGGATCACCTTAAAAGGCTCGTCATGACCAGTGGCACAAGGGCACCGGACAGCAGGGAGTATAATGCATCACCGACCGGAGTCAAGCGGTCAGACACGATTGATGCCTGTTTTCTGGATGCCCGATCAAGGGCCTGTTGAAAAACCCCAGATATGGTGTCAGCCGACTCTGGCTGACACCTGTAAAGGACTTTTTCAACAAGGCCCTCAGGTGGAAATGATGGGCGAAGAAACGACCCCTGAGTAGCGGGGATCGCCTAAGAGCTCGGACAGCGAAAGCAGCAGGAGGTCGCCCCGCCTGGTCATGTAGGCTACCCGGTCGCACAGTTGGCGGACAACGTCGCCGTCGTGGCTGATAATTATCTGTCCCACCCCCAGTTGCCTGAGAGCCCGCGAAAGCGCAATGAATCGGCCGACGCCTTCGCCATCCAAACCGGCGGTGGGTTCATCGAATATGACAAATGACGGTGACATCGCCAGCACGGCCGCAAACGCCAGCCGACGCTTCTCCCCGGCCGAAAGGGAAAACGGGTCGCGATCGGCGAATCGTGCGGGGCTTAGTCCAACCAATTCGAAAAAGGAATTGATTTCCGCTGAACTCAGAGATCGGCCGCGATTGCTCGGCCCGAACGCCACTTCCTCGGCGCATGTTTCGAGAAAAAACTGCCGCTCCGGCTGCTGGAGCATCAAAGCGAGTTGCCCTCGGACAAAGTCATCCGTCAGCCCGAGCCCGCTTTTTTGCAAGTACAGTATGCGGCCCTCGTCGGCCCGAAGCAGACCGGTAATCAGCAAACCGAGGCTGCTCTTGCCCACACCGGTCGGGCCGACAAGTCCAACCGTTTCCCCTACCTCAAGCGACAGGTTGACATTCTGGAACACCGGCTCACACATCGGCCAGGCAAAACTTACCTGCTCCAGTTGGATCGAATTGAGGCGCTCATCGCCTCTCTCTTCCCTCGGCGTGAAACTGCTCGGTACGGTCACCTGAATCTGCGACAGATCAGGTATGGTAAGTCCGGCGATTGCGCAAAGCCGTTTGTCGCTGAAGATCATTTCCGGTTCCCCGTCTGCCACGACAGCCCCGTCGTCAAGGACAATCAGTCGCGCATAATCTCGGGCTACCTGCGCGCTCTGGGTGATCCGAATCTCGATCAACCCTTCATCCACCTTGTGCAGCCTGGCAAGTTCCGCTGCAAGAATGCGTCGACCGTCCTGATCGAGAAATGAGTCCGGTTCGTCCAGAAGCAGCACGGATGGGTTTTGCACCATTACCGAGGCCAGAGCCACCCGCTGTTTCTCGCCGCCGGAAAGCTCCGAGGTGAGACGCTTCAGCAGATGCTCGATACCAAACTGGGCGGCCGCGCGAGCGATTTCAGTTTCCATCGCTGCCTGCTGCATGGCGCGATTCTCGAGTGCAAAAGCAATTTCCTTCTCGACCAGCGTGGCGACCATCTGGTTGTCGGGATTCTGAAAGAGGATGCCGACCTGACCGTCGCCTGATTCGGTCTGGAAACGCCCATTTATCGTCACTCGGCCCCGATCAGGTTTGACCAGCCCGGCGATCAACTTGACGAGAGTCGTTTTCCCTGAGCCGTTCCGGCCCATGACACAGACCGATTCGCCGTCCTGCACTCGCAAAGACAGATCGCGAACAGCAGCCTCGGGGCGTCTGGGATACCAGTAACTGATATGGTCAAGTTCAATCATAGAAACAGCCGGCGTCCAAGAAACGAACGCCGGCTGGATTTGGCAAGTCGGTTCGACTAACCGAGAAAGTTGACGTCAAGCGTGCGCGCCGCCAGGGTTTCGTCCAGTCGTCTCACCGGAGTATTATGCGGCGCCGACGTAACTAGTTCCGGATTAGTTTCCGCTTCGCGCGCAATCTGAATCATGATGCGGGCAAATTCCTCGAGCGTTTCCCGGCATTCGGTCTCGGTCGGCTCGATCATTAAAGCTTCGGGCACGATCAGCGGGAAGTAGTTAGTCGGAGCATGGACGCCGAAATCAAGCAGACGTTTGGAAATGTCCGAAGTCTTCACCCCCAGCTTCTTTTGCCTGCTACCCGAAAGAACGAATTCGTGCATGCAGTGACGATCGTGCGGCAGATCATAGTCCTGCTTGAGTAGCTCCTTGAGGTAGTTGGCGTTCAGCACGGCATTCTCCGAGGCCTCGCGCAGGCCCTTTCCGCCCAAGGTGCGGATGTACGCGTAGGCGCGGACCATGTTGGCGAAGTTTCCGTAGAACATGGAAAGGCGCCCAATTGATTTCGGCCGGTTGTAGTTGAAAAACAGCTTGGCGTCGTCATCTTTTTCCAGCACCGGGAAGGGCAGGAATTTTTCGAGTTCGGCCGTAACGCCAACCGCGCCGGCCCCCGGACCGCCGCCGCCGTGCGGAGTCGAAAACGTCTTGTGCAGGTTGAAATGCATGATGTCAAAACCGACATCGCCCGGTCGGAAAATGCCCATGTTGGCGTTCAGGTTGGCGCCATCCATGTAAAGCAGCCCGCCCGCCTTGTGGACAAGATGGGCGATTGCTTCAATATTGCTTTCGAACAGGCCGAGCGTGTTCGGATTGGTCATCATGACACCAGCCACGTCGTCGTCGAGAACCGCCGCCACCGCTTCGGGAGAGATTATCCCGCGCTCGTTGGATTTGATCTCAACGACTGTGAAACCGATCGACGTCACGGATGCCGGATTAGTGCCGTGGGCCGAATCAGGGATAATGATTTTGTGGCGTTTCCGACCACGGTCGGCATGATATGCGCGCATGATCAGCAGGCCGCAGAACTCGCCGTGAGCACCGGCCACCGGCTGAAGCGAGATCGCCGGAAACCCGGAAACCTCTTTCAGGAACCCCATCAGCTCCCACGCCAACTGGAGACTTCCCGCCGAGCGGCTACATGGTGTCAGCGGGTGATGCGACTGAAAACCCGGCAGCGAAGCCGCCACGTCGTTTAGCTTGGGGTTGTACTTCATCGTACATGACCCGAGTGGATAGAATCCTTTGTCGATGTGATGATTCTTGATCGACAGGCGAACGAAATGGCGGACCACTTCTGGTTCGGCCACTTCCGGTAAAGCGGCGTCTTCCCGACGCCGAAACTTCTCCGGTATCGCGCCGAGGATTCCGTCCTCACGACGAACGGTCTGAGGCAGGCTATAGCCGCTTCGTCCGGCTGTTGATTTCTCGTAGATCAGAACTTTTTCTTCCACAGTGTTCATCCAGAGTTTCTATATGGAGCACACGCCTAGTTAGCCGTAGTATCAGGTGGACTCTTAAGCTTTTCCATTTCCTCTTGAGCATATTCCACGTCTTCGGATTGGGGAAATTGCTCAATGTACTTTTCAAACTGAGCGATTGCATTTGCCGTATCGGCCATCTTGCGGTAGACAATAGCCTGCATAAGTACGGCATCGCGGCCATGGTAGCTCGTGAACTCGGCGGCAATCTTCTGGTATTCTTCGAGCGCCCTGGGGTAGTCCTTTTCGCGGCGGAAGAAGTCAGCAAAGCCTAACCGTGCCTCACCCGAAAGCGAGTCCAGCGGCTCTCCGCTCTCGATTACTTTGGTATACCAGGTCTCGGCCTCAGCGCCCTTGCCGAGATACTTGTGCTTGTCGGCGATCTCCATGTAGAGGCCGCGATCAGAACCAGTCTGGGCCCTTGCCGTCAGATCAGCAAGGGTGCCGATGCCTTTGGTGAAATCAACCAACGTCTTGATGTACTCCTGGGTAGGAGCATACCCTACCAGACGATCAACTTCCTCGCCGTTCTTGCGGATGAGTATCGAAGTTGGGAAGGCTTTGGCATGATACCGGTTTGACGTTGCCGTATCCTTTTCGGCATGTACTTTCGCCAGGATCATATTATTGGTGAAGAAATCAATCGCAGTGTCATTGATGAACACGACCGTGTCCAATGCTTTGCACCAGGGTCACCAATCGGTGTAGAAATCTACGACTACATATTGGTCGGCTTTGGCCGCCTGGAGGGCATCAGCCAGATTCGTGTAGTACGGAACGAAACCGGCCGAAGTCACCAGCGACGAAGGCTGTTGCTTCTCACTGGAACAGGCCGCGACCACCAGCATCACCACCAGCACGGCGAAGATGATTTTCGTACGCATTGAGGTTCCTTCCTTTCTAAATCTTGTCCTATTGCTGAGCGGCGTCGATTGCTTCAAAGTCCCTGCCGAGCACGGCGGAGAGAAGCATTTCCACTTCCTGGCGAAATTCGCGCGGCACCATGAGGTAATCACCCTTGCGAACACTCGGCTTCGAGCCCGCCATCCAGCCCAAACCATTGCCGAGCGGCTGGAATGCTGTCGACATGATGATTGAAGGAATGTTGTTTGTGTCGAGCAGATTGCGCACTATTTGAGACGTGAGATCATCACCGATCAGACACACCCGCACCCAACTGCCATCCGGTGCAGCAGCCGCGCCACGGGAATTCGGAAGCTGGTTGACCAGGCTCACCTGGCACTCCGGACAGACCAGCATGCTGCTGTCGTATTCAAAAGCACATTCCGGACAGAACGGCATCTATGACTCCTTCTCGTTTTTGCGCCACTTGTCACCGAGGACCATGTCGAGAATCCCGGTGGCTTCTTCCACGCATTCGGCGGGCACCGAGATTTCAAACGCCTGTGCGCCGGGTTTGTAGAAGCCTTGAAACATCAACCCAGCCTGACCGAAAAAACCGGACTTCGAAAACACCACCACCGGTATCTCGTACGAATCGAGGACTTCTTTGGCATAGTCAGCCGAGATTTTGTCAGCGATAAATCCCAAAGTCACCCAAGCGTCATTCTCGGGCGGATTCTCTGACGCCTGAATCTCGTGGGCACAGACAGGACATTCACTCATGTCGTCAGCCCATTCAGTTTTGCACACCGGACAGTACGCCACGTGTTGACAACTCCTTGAGACCGTCGACCAGCGCGGCGATATCAGCATCTGTGCGTTTCTCGGTCAGCGCTACCAGCAGACAGTTCTGCATACCCGGATACCACCGACCGGCATCGACTCCCGGCAGGATTCCTCGATCCAGAAGCGACAACACTACTTCTTTGGCCGGGCCGGGTGTGCGCACCGCAAACTCTCGCACGAATGGTCCGGAAAAATAGAGTTCAAACCCCTTCAGCCCGGTTATCTTCTTAGCGGTGACCTGGGCCTTTTCCGCGGCCAGGAGCGCGACCTGTCTGAGACCGGTCTTGCCCATGAGGCTAAGATAGATCGACGCCATCGTGGCGCACAGCGCCTGATTGGTGCAGATATTTGAGGTCGCCTTCTGGCGACGAATATGCTGTTCGCGGGTTTGCAGGGTCAACACAAAGCCTGTGCGCCCTTCGACGTCTTTGGTACGCGCGGCAATTCGGCCAGGCAGGCTGCGGATGAGGTCTTTCCTGGCCGAGAAAAATCCCAACAACGGTCCGCCGAACGACATTGGAATCCCGAGCGGCTGACCTTCGCCAACGGCCAGATCGGCGCCAATTTCGCCCGGTGTCTTCAACAACGCTTGAGCAATCGGATCTACCGACATGATGAGTTTTCCGCCTACCTGATGAATCAGCTCGCACATCCGATCGACGTCCTCAAGCTGCCCAAAGAAGTTCGGCTGCGCCACCAGCACGCAGGCCGTGCGGTTGTCGATGGCCTTAGCCAACACTCCCGGATCGGTCACACCGTTACGGGACGGGACCGTAATGATTTCAATCTCGCGGGGTGTGACATACGCTGCAACCACTTCTCGAACCATCGGGTTGACCGTCTCACACACAACAAGTCTATCGCGACCCGTGACCGCAGCACAGATCAGGGCCGCCTCGGCGGCCGCCGTGGCGCCATCGTACATAGACGCGTTCGCGACATCAAGTCCGGTCAGGCGACAGATGTGGGTCTGGAACTCGTAAATGACCTGAAGTGTCCCCTGCGCCACCTCAGCCTGGTACGGCGTGTAGGCCGTGACAAACTCCGGCCGATTCGCCAGCGCGCCAAGAGCGGCCGGAATGAAATGATCATAGACACCGCCGCCGGCAAAACAGACCGATCCTTGTCGATTCTGTTTCGAGAGAAGTTCGATTTCAGAGAGAACTTCCATCTCGGAAAGCGCCGGGATGTTCAGCGGTCGGTTCATCCGGAGCTTCTCCGGGATATCCTGAAAAATCTCTTCGAGCGAACCGACTCCGATCTTGGCGAGCATTCTGGTGCGGTCGGCGTCGGTAGTAGATATGTATGCCATGATGTACCTGTTGAGGCCCGCCTTTCAACGGACCGAACTCTTACTTAGTGATCAGTCTGGAGTAGTTGTCGGCGTCAAACAGTTGGCTCAATTCAGAGGCGTCGGACATCTCCACTTTGATCATCCAACCGGCGCCATATGCGTCATGGTTCACCTGCATAGGGTCGTCGTCAAGCGAGGAATTAACTCCAATCACTTTCCCACTGACCGGCGAATACAGGTCAGAAACGGCCTTGACCGCTTCGATGGTGCCGAAAGCATCGCCCTGCCCCACCTCAATGCCGATCGTCGGCAGTTCGACAAACACTACGTCTCCGAGTTCACCCTGCGCCCAATCAGTAATGCCTATGGTAGCGATTTTGCCTTCAACGCCAACCCATTCGTGCTCGCGGGTGTACATCAATTCAGTTGGAACGTTCACGCAAGTCCTCCGGATTTGTCTGCATCGGTATTAGCAGCAACCGCGCTGAGCTCGCCGTCTTTCGGAACATCAGACGAGTCGCCTTCGCCCGGTCGCTTTAGCGTCATTGACTTTTTTTTTAGGTCATCCCGCCCCTGGCGGAACTTCGTTTCCAGGAATGAAGTGTCATAGTTGCCGGCGATGAAATCGGGATGTTCGAAAATCTCCCGGTGGAACGGTACGGTCGTAGGCACGCCCTGGACAATGAACTCGTCGAGACAAACGCGCATCTTGGCCAGCGCCTGCTCCCGGGTGCGCGCACGCACGATCAGTTTGGCGATCATCGAATCATAGAACGGCGGGATGACATAACCGGCATACACCGCCTTGTCGACCCGCACACCCGGACCTCCGGGCACGTGAATCGCCTCGATCTTGCCGGGTGTGGGGCGGAAATCCTTCTCCACGTCCTCGGCGTTAACTCGGCACTCCATGGCAACCCACTTGTGCCGGATGTCCTCCTGGCGGTAGGTCAGCTTTTCCCCAAGGGCGACTCTTAATTGATCCTGCACCAGGTCGACTTCAAAAGCCTCCTCGGTAATCGGATGCTCCACCTGGATACGAGTATTCATCTCCATGAAGTAGAATTTGCGGTTTTCATCGACCAAAAACTCGATCGTCCCGGCCCCTCGATACGCCACCCCGCGCGCACCGGCAATCGCCGCTTCGCCCATCCGGTCGCGAAGCTCCGGAGTCATCAGAGGTGACGGTGTCTCTTCTATCAACTTCTGATGCCGCCGTTGAATCGAACAGTCACGCTCGCCAAAATGGAAGTAGTTACCGTGAGTATCACCCAGCAATTGGAACTCGACATGGTGCGGGTTGACAATGACTTTTTCAAGATAGAGGTCGGGATTGGAGAATGCGTTGGCCGCTTCGGTGGAGGCGATATGGAAACCGCGTTCGAGTTCGGCCACGTCACGGCAGATGCGCATGCCCTTGCCGCCACCGCCGGCGACCGCCTTGAGAATCACCGGGTAGCCGACCTGCTCGGCGACATCACGGGCATCCTCAAACAACGCCACGACTCCCTCGGAACCGGGAATTACGGGTACCCCGGCGTTCTTCATGAGCACTTTGGCTGATGCTTTGTCACCCATAGCTCTTATCTGCGGTGCAGTCGGACCGATAAAGACAATCCCGCAAGACTCGCACACTTCGGCAAAGTCGGCATTCTCCGCGAGAAAGCCGTACCCCGGATGAATAGCGCTCGCATTGGTCACCTCGGCAGCTGCGATGATCCTCTTAAAATCAAGGTACGACTGACTGGCCGGCGGTGGACCGATACAGACGTCTTCATCCGCAAACCGGACATGGAGGGCGTCACGGTCAGCCTCGGAATAGACAGCCACAGTCTTCAGCCCCAGTTCTTTGCAGGCGCGGATGACTCGGAGGGCGATTTCGCCCCGATTGGCGATTAGTACTTTATCGAACAAACATACTCCTCTAACGGAGGCGCCGCCCCGACTCGGCGGGACGGGCGATCCGAGCCGTAACGATACTGGTTTTCACGCCTGATGACAAGCGGCAAGTTGGCGAGACCTCAATCCGTCCGACGTTTGGGTCATTCCTTCGAATCGGCTTTGCCGGTCGCTGTCTCTTTGTCCGCCTTGAACTTGTCCTTGAGCTGGGCGATCTTCACCGCCACGCCGGGGATAGCTTCGATCAGGCTCTCCCACGAGCCTTTCTTAGCCGGCAGCAGGCTGATGCCGTCCTTGTCTAAAATAATGAACGCCGCCGGTTCGATCATGACCCCGCCGCCGCCGCCGCCGCCGAACCCTGATCCTTTCTTTTCACTCTCGCCCTGACCGCCGCCCGCCCCGAAACCTACCGACATTTTGACCACCGGGATCACGGTCTTGTCGCCCACCGTAATCGGTTCACCGACAATCGATTCCGATCGAGCCATTTCTCTTAGTTCTCCCACGACCCCGCGGAGAATCTCAACCACGTTATTTGACATATCTGTCTCCTTTCTTTTCACCTATTGCCAGTCTTACGAATTTGCGGATGGGTAACCTCCATATGAGCAGCATGGTCTGCCAGATCAGTCTGTAGACCGGCCAGGCGACGGCCAATCTCAGCGTGCCGGAAAACGAACGACCGGTCCAGACCGGAGTGTACCGGAATCGACCCACCAGAGTTGGAGCAATCGCCAACGCCGCCTGATAGCATCCGTAAACCTGCCCCGTAACATGCGGAGCATCGAACCCAGCCTCAATTTCCCCTTCAGCCTGTTCGATAATAGCCGCCCTAAGTAGCCCAATGAAGTATCTCCACACAGCACCGAGACACTGGGGAATAATCTCAATGGCTGCCCTTGCAGAACGAGTACGTTTGGAACTTGTAGAAGGCTCCCCGGACCTCACGTGCAACCCTTCCACTCCTGCAGTTTTGACTCTGGCCGCCTGCCGCCGAATCGGGAATCGCTTTATGCGAAAACCTGAGAGTCTGATTTGTATCTCCCGACGGACGAAATCGATTTCGGGGCCGGTCCGCCCCAGGCCGACGAAAACGATGCGGCGCTCCGGCGATATCTCCACTCTGACGCGTAACCGCAAAAACAGCAGCGCTGATAGAAGGACAACTGCAACTAACAGCAAGTAGGCCATATATACTGCTTTATACGGATCAGGTAGAGAGACGTTCGTGGTAGACTTACTCGCCTACTCTGTTAAATGACGACGTGCGTACCGATTCCGGCGGCTACCGCCTTATCGTAAACCAGCTTGGCTGTCGCAGCATCCTGAATCGCCAGGCCGTTGGACTTGAACAGGGTGATCTCCCGGTCGCTGGTCCGGGCGGGTTTCCGGCCGGTGATAATCTCGCCCAGTTCCGCCTTCAGGTGCGACTTGTCAATCGCTCCCTCGCTGATCGGAATCATTATATCGCCCGCCTCTTTGAGACAGGCCTCGTAGGAATCAGCGACAACGGTTGAGCGCTTGATTATGGTTGTGTCCAGCTCCCGCGTACTGGGCGTATGCGAACCTATGCCGTTGATATGCGTGCCCTCTCTCACTTTCGCACCGTCGAAAATAGGCGTCGCCGATGAGGTTGCGGCTACGATGATGTCGGACTGTTCGAGAATCTGGTTGGCCGATGTTGCCTTGACAACCTCGATCCCAAGCTTCTTGCTCATCTCAATGACGAAATTCTTGACGGCTTCGTCGGAGATGTCAAACACGAGGGCTTTTGACAATTGACGTGCCTCGGCCACCGCCCATAGCTGTGACTTGGCCTGAACACCCGCGCCGAAAACACCGCACACCTGGTCTTTGTCTTTTCGCGCCAGGTATTTGGTCGCCACGCCGCTGGCCGCGCCGGTTCGGACCGCAGTCAGATAGCCACCGTCCATGATACAGAGCACATCGCCCGTGTTCGGGTCCTGAAGAAGCACTTTGCCGACCGTCACCGGCATGTTGTATTTCTTGGGGTTGTTCTTGTAGACCGTCACGATCTTGCAGGCCAACGCACCCATTTCCTTAAGGTACGCGGGCATATAGAGCGAGAGACCGTCGGGCGGGGTGATCGGTATTCTCAACGGCAGCACGGCGGTGCCGTTGGCCATCTCGGCAAACGCCTTTTCGACCACGTCCATGCAGTCTTTCATGTCGAGTACTTTGATGACATCCTGACGGGAAAGCAGCAGCGGCATATCGACCTCCTGGAAAGTTGTTCTCTGGCATTATATGCGGTGCGACGGGTGATGGCAAGGGGGGGATACAGTAGCACAGAACCCCTTGGCGGTTCTGCCGGGTTTCGGTCACTGCTGAAACCCTATTCTTCTTCTTCTCTTCGGCTCCGGGAGAGTCATTAGCTCCCGAATAGCGTCAAATACCACTTTGAACTGAGCGTCATACTTGTTTTCGAGGGCGTCGTGTTTTCTGGCAAGGTCAACATGGGTGGCCAGGAGCAGGCGCAGTCGGGCGAAAGCTCGCATTATCTCAATGTTCACCTGGACAGCGCGCTTGCTCCTCAATACTGAGGAGAGCATGGCCACGCCTTGTTCCGTGAAGGCGCGAGGAAGTTTTCTTGTGCCGCCCCAACTTGATGTTCCAAATTGGAACTTCAAGTTGGCAAACTCTTCTTCAGTCAACATGAACATGAAATCATGTGGAAACCTGTCCAGGTTACGAGTTACAGCTTTGTTCAGGTCGCGTGTGGCCACCTGGTACAGAGCTGCCAGGTCCTTGTCGAGCATCACTTTCTGGTTTCCGATAAGCAGGATTGCGTTTACTATCCGAGCTGCTGGTACAACCGACCGCTTCGACATCAAGACACTTCCTGTTATGAGTCCTTAACTGGGTGGCCAACCCGTCATTCGTCGCCAAATCCTACCATAAAGGGCTGGTCGCCAGAGCATCACTGTACGGTCTTACCCGACTCAAGGGCGGCAAGCACGCAATCATATACGCTTGCAGCATAATGGCACAGAATTGTCCGTTTCTGATCTACAACGGGAGTCTCGTAAAAAGCAACACCTATCAGCACGGGATCATCGCCGTATGTGACTCCGCGTTCGTCTCTCTTGGGGGTTAGCCTCCAGAGGCCGCCGCCACTCACTCCACCGAATGTCGATGGGATATCGTCTCTACCGGTGTAGACGCCAGCCTTGTAATCGACCGGGAAATCCACATAGTCAAATCCCTCTCTTGTGAAGGGAGCCTCGATGATCCCATCAAGAAAGATCGCTTTGAATCGCTTGAGATTTTCAAAATTGTTGTCAGGTAGTCGCTGCTGAGTCCATGCTCCGACGCACCCCGCTAGTATGCAGAGTCGCGAATCAGGCACCCGGCTGGTTCCCAAGACCGCTACGCGATGAGCATCTAAACCCCAGAAGCTCTTGTGGGCTTCAATCTCCTCTACGTCCTTGTGATTCAGCAGTTGGAGTACTGCCAGATCGGGTCCACTTTCTTCGTTTTCGGATGAGCCGATTATGATCGGACTCAGCTGACTCTTTGGGATGGAGAAGCGATGAGCCGTCCTTGCCACTATTGGGATCCCCAAATGCTCAGAGCGCCCGTAGGCCCGTGATCTTAGAACGTGAGAAGCTGTTAGGATACCGTAACAATCTTTGGTCCTGACCAAGGTGCCGGAGCCGAGCAACTCCATGCACACGTCTGACGTGGGCCCACTCAAGCCGATCAGACCTACGGTATAATCATACACTTCCCGCATTGCATCGGGTGCCTCTTCTGACTCCATCTCTTGCACGCTCATTGTCCACCGACCTCTCAGAAGAGCTGTGGGCTACCCGGTTGTCAGAGGAAGTTGAATTGCACGACTACCTTGTTCCCCTTAGAGTAGATTATCTTGACTCCATCACCTACGAAATGATCGGCGAGACCAATGAACAAGGGGAACTCTTCGACACTCGAAGCCACGTTGAATATGAAGTCTGCTACATCCAACAAGTGATTCTCGTTCGTCTTCTCGATCTTCTTCTGCAAGCCCTTTCTTGCCTTTGCCGTAGTCTTGACGCGAAATCGGCGCACAACATAAAGCGAGTGTAGGGCCTTATTGCGCAACTCCTCTGCCTTATTGATCAAGGTCATCAACTCTTCGAAACGTTGCTCTATGTCCGTCTCCCGTTGGCTGTAGCTATCAATGCCATGCTTGAACAATGAGGCAAACAGATTGACTTTGTTCCTGAAAGAAAGCTCAGCAGTGACTATCTCACCTAAGCCAGCCGACACACCTAACATAAGGGTTATCACATTTGAAAGAGTGCGCTCCAAGAGCGAGAATCCCACAACAATGCATCCGAGCGCGGCGTCAAATTCATATCCTGGGCCGCATCGTTCTTCAAAAGTACACACCGTCTGAACCTTGAAGTCGTAGTACTTCATCGCCTCATGTCCCTGTCACGTTTGTCGACCGTTTCCAGTTCCGCAGACCGGGTACGTCTTCGAACCCGCCATTCGTGGCAGAACCACCAAGGGGTTCTGCCCATATGCGCTAACTTAAGAGTTGTGTTTGAATTGAGCATTTGTTATGTTCTGGCATGGATGTAACCAGGTGTTTCACGAATGACGACGATTGGCTTCATGTGGTGAGCATGTTGCCTGAGGATCTCGATGTTTCGTGTCGTTCTAAGTTAGCTGTTGAGCGTTTTCGGGAGATTCGGTGTGCCTCGGACTTGTTACGCCTTTGTCTGGCTTATGGGGTGTGCGATTTGTCTCTTCGGCAGACGGCCGCCTGGGCGTCGACCATAGGCTTGGGCCGGATGTCTAATGTAGCGGTGCTCAAGCGGCTTCGTTCGGCTGGGGAGTGGTTGGGTTACCTTATTGTTCAATGGCTCTCACAGCGGGGGCTAACCAGTCAGATTCCGCCGCGGCAGGTTCGGGTGGTGGATGGTTCCGTGGTCACAACACCAGGACAACAAACCCAGGACTATCGCATACATTTGGGTTTTGACTTGGCCCGGATGCGGATTGCGGATGTAGAACTCACGCCGACCAGCGAGGGGGAATCCCTGCAACACCACATCCGGGGTCGTGGGGAAGTGCTGCTGGCAGATCGAGGGTATGGGAAACCTCCACAGGTCGCGGCGGCCCTGTCACGGGGTGCTCATGTCGTCGTTCGCATTCACTACCTGGCCATGCCCTTGGAGACCTCAAACGGGAGGAGGTTAGACACCCTGTCCCTTCTGGAGACCTTGGACACCCATGAGCTTGGTGACTGGCCCGTTTTCCTGCGACACGGTAAGCGTCGCTTTGCCCTGCGTTTGGTAGCGGTAAAGAAGAGTCGGGCCGCAGCCGAGCAGGCCATGATCAAAGTTCGGCACAAGGCGCAGAAGAACGGTACTGTCAAAGCCGACCCCCGGTCTCTAAGGGCGGCGCAGTATACCTATGTGCTGACCGATCTGACCTCCGAAGAAATCAGCGCCGCCCACGTGCTGGAACTGTACCGTTTGCGCTGGCAAATCGAATTGGCCTTCAAACGTATAAAGAGTCTGCTGCATCTGAATCTTCGCGCCCGGAGTGACGACCTCGCCCGGACCTATCTGTTGGCCAACATTTTGGGCGCCCTGCTGATAGATGAACTGTCTAGTAACGCCCTCTCTTTTTTCCCTTGGGGATTCCGACTCATCACTGCACCCTACCAGTCACTGGAGACTCCATGACCTGTGGGGGAGATCACTCAAAACCGCCATCAAAGGGAATGTAACCATCAAAACGATAATGGCCAACTTGCCCAACCTCGGACGTCACCTCTGTGATACACCCAGAAAACGCCAACGCGCCTCGTCCCTACCTTCATGGCCTCCGCCAACCTAAGTTAGCGCATATGGGGTTCTGCCCTACTTGTCCCAAACTCCTTGCAACAAGCTGTTCTCACGACTCGCGTTCGGGCATCTCGGCCGAGTCGTCGGAGCGGGGAACAACACCAACTTTCTGAGCCAACGGCTCAGCTTTCACTTTCGCCATGATCTCGTCGAACACCGGCTGATTGCCCTCGAGGAACTGGCGGGCGTTCTCGCGACCCTGGCCCAGACGGTTGCTCTCGTAGCTGAACCAGGCGCCGGATTTCTCGATTATGTTGCGGTCGACCGCCATGTCGAGCAGTTCACCCGAGCGCGAGATGCCCTTGCCATAGATGATGTCAAACTCACACTCGCGGAACGGCGGCGCGACTTTGTTCTTGACCACTCGCACGCGGGTGCGATTGCCGACTACTTCCTGGCCGTCTTTGATGGCCGCGATACGGCGGATGTCGAGACGCAACGATGCGTAGAACTTTAGAGCATTGCCGCCGGTGGTTGTCTCCGGGTTGCCGAACATGACGCCGATCTTCATACGGATTTGGTTGATAAACACAATCACGGTGTGCGACTTGGACGTAATCGCGGTCAGCTTGCGCAGCGCCTGTGACATCAAACGCGCGTGCAGCCCCATGTGAGCATCACCCATCTCGCCCTCGATCTCCGAGCGCGGGGTCAGCGCCGCCACCGAGTCGATCACGATTATGTCTACAGCGCCGGAGCGAACCAGAGTCTCGGTGATATCCAGCGCCTGCTCGCCGCTATCCGGCTGAGATACCAGCAGGTTCTCGGTGTCGACTCCAAGTGCGTGCGCGTACTGGGCGTCGAGCGCGTGCTCGGCGTCGATAAACGCCGCCTGACCGCCCAGCTTCTGGGTCTCGGCGACCATATGCAGCGCGAGCGTGGTCTTGCCAGAAGCTTCGGGACCGAAAACCTCGATCACCCGGCCGCGCGGGATTCCACCCACACCGAGAGCGTGATCAAGCCCCAGCGAACCGGTGGGAATGGTGTCTACATCAAGCACGGTCCCGTCGCCGAGACGCATGATGGAACCTTTGCCGAACGAGCGTTCGATCTGAGTAAGCGCCGCCGCCAATGCCTTTTTGCGGTCGGTCGAAGTGGTCGAAGACTGGGCCATGTGGGGACTGCCTTTCTTCAATTTGATACTGCTTTTTTCCATGGCGCGAAGATACCTGTTCGCAAGCCACGAATATATCACATTTCAATCATCCCCAAAATCATTTTGACCCCTGACAGATACTGTCAGCGAAAATGGCGGGATGCCCGGGACGGACGTGAAAGCTATGAGGAGAGAACGCCGCGCCGGCCTGTTAAGCCACAACAGGTCTTGAGGTTAACCGGATGTGCTATCGCTTGGGGCGAGTGAAAATCGTGAGTGTTTGCAGGTGTCAACTGCAAGGTAGTTTCTGAGATGTAATTGGCTTGCAGGCTGTGAGTCCGGTGTAGTGTACTTTGACATTATCGCCTTCTTTGGCGTGTGGCATTAAGGGCTCCTGTTTGTTCGCTCACGGAATTACCCACAGCGGAACTGAGGGTACCAAAACAAAAGGCAGGAGCACAGGGCTCCTGCCCAACGTGTTTTAAGCAATACCCGTTTATGTTCCCATCTCCCACGAAGCAAGGTATTTCTTCTGCTCGGGAGTGAGGCGGTCGATGGCAATACCCATTGACTTGAGTTTCAGGCGAGCAATGTCGCGGTCGATTGCCTCGGGCACGGTGTAAACCCGGTTTTCCAGCTTGTCATGGTTTCTGACGATATACTCCGCCGAAAGCGCCTGATTGGCAAAAGACATGTCCATTACCATCGCCGGGTGACCTTCGGCCGCCGATAGATTCACCAATCGTCCCTCAGCGAGCAGGCATACTCGTCTCTTGCCCAACTGATACTCGACTACGTTGGGTCTGAGCGGACGCTTAGCCGAAGAGGCTTTCTCCAGCGCCGGGATGTCGATCTCGGCGTTGAAATGACCGGAGTTGGCGACAATGACGCCGTCTTTCATCTTCTTCATGTGTTCGAGACGAATCACATTGAGATCGCCGGTCAGCGTGACAAACAGATCACCCTGCGGCGCGGCCTTGGCCATCGGCATGACCATATAGCCTTCCATAGCGGCCTCGATTGCCTTCAGCGGGTCGACCTCAGTGACAATTACGCGGGCGCCCATACCCTTGGCCCGCATGGCAACACCACGCCCACACCAGCCATAGCCAGCGATTACCACAGTCGATCCGGCCAGCAGCATGTTGGTAGAGCGAAGGATACCGTCGATAGTTGACTGGCCTGTGCCGTAGCGGTTGTCGAAGAGGTGCTTGGTCTTCGAATTGTTCACGGCGACTACCGGAAACAGCAGGGCTTCGTCAGCGGCCATCGCGTTCAGCCTGATGACGCCGGTCGTTGTTTCCTCGGTGCCGGCAAGAACGTTGCCGATAAGCTCCCTGCGACTCTGATGCAGAGTGCTCACCAGGTCGCAGCCGTCGTCCATAGTCAGGTGAGGCTTGAAATCCAGGGTCTGATTGATGTGCCTGTAATAGGTCTTGCTGTTCTCTCCGTGAATGGCGAAAACGGGAATGTCGAAATGTTTCACCAGCGCGGCGGCGTTGTCATCCTGAGTGGAAAGAGGATTAGACGCACACAGCACGACATTGGCCCCGCCCGCCTTCAGCGTGCGCATCAGGTTGGCGGTCTCCGTAGTCACGTGCAGGCAGGCGGCGACATTCAGCCCGTCGAGCGGTTTCTCTTTGGCGAATCTTTCACGGATGAGTCTGAGCACGGGCATGAATCGCTCGGACCATTCGATTTTCTTTTTGCCCTCAGCAGCCAATGACAGGTCGGCAATGTCGTGTTTGACAATCATCGTTATGCATCCTTTGCCAGTGTTTTTGCCAGGTTGGTTTGCTCCCAGGTGAACCCTTTTTCCTCGCGGCCGAAATGGCCGTAGGCGGCCGTCTGCCGGAACTTCGGTTCGCGCAGTTTCAGAGTCTTAATGATTTCCCTCGGAGTGAGGTCAAAGTGCTTCTTGATGAGTTCCGCAATTCGCTTCTCCGGAACCTGGTGAGTGCCATCGCAGAAAACCATCAATGAAACCGGCTTTGCGACACCGATGGCATAGGCCACCTGAAGCGTGCACTTGTCGGCCAGTCCCGATGCCACCACGTTCTTGGCGATATACCGCGCCATGTATGACGCCGAGCGATCTACCTTGGTACAATCCTTGCCGGAGAAAGCTCCTCCGCCATGCGAGGCCATCCCTCCGTAAGTGTCCACGATGATCTTGCGTCCGGTAAGGCCGCAATCGGAGATCGGACCGCCCGTTACGAACATGCCCGTCGGATTGATGAAGTACTTGGTTTTCTCGTCAAGCATCCGCTTCGGAATCACCGGCAGCACCACGGCTTCAATGATTTCCTCGCGCGCCTTGTTGGTAATCTTCTTGCCTGTCCGATCGAGAATATCTTCCGTGTGCTGAGCCGACACGACCACCGCCTCCACCCGCTCGGGCTTGCCTTCAACATACTCCACCGTAACCTGCGATTTGCCATCGGGTCCAAGATACGGCAGGATGTTTTTCTTGCGTACGGTCGCCAGACGTCGGGTCAGGCCGTGAGCCAGCATGATCGGCATGGGCATAAGTTGCTTCGTCTCACGGCAGGCATAGCCGGTCATCAGCCCCTGATCCCCCGCGCCGCCCCGGTCGACTCCCTGCGCGATATCCGGCGCCTGCTTGCCAATGGCGTTGAGAATAGCGCAGGTATCGTAGGTGAAACCGAACTCGCGTCGAGTGTAGCCGGCATCGTAAATGACACCGCGCACGATTTCGTCAGGATCGACATATCCCGTAGTTGTGATTTCGCCGCCGACGATCACGAGTCGTCCGGTCACGAAAGTCTCACAAGCGACCCGGCTGTTCTTGTCCTCAGCGAGAAGACCATCAAGAAAAGCGTCGGATATCTGATCAGCCAGTTTGTCCGGGTGACCTTCGGTCACCGATTCCGACGTAAATAGAAAACTCCGTTTTGACATCCCTTTGCTCCTTCGCAGACACTTTCATTCCGAAGTGTCGGGCTAACTGTCAGCCCGATTCGACTTCCGATGAATCTCCCAGGTTGGCTATCAGGTTTACCCCCTTTATTCTAACATCGTTGCCGATGAAGGAATCCTTGAGGGTTGCGTTTTCGATGTGACAATTGCGACCAATAATCGAGTTCTGAATGTCTGATTTGAGAACAGCGGTTCCTTCCGAGATCGACACTGCCGGACCAATCGCCGAGTCGACAATTCTTGCCGACGGGTGGATATATACCGCTCCTCTGATATTCGATCCGGGAAAAACGGGTTTCTGTTCCAGTAGCGTGACCAGGTGGCAATTGGTTGATAACATCGTCTCTTTCTTGCCACAGTCGAACCACTCGCTGACTTCGTAAGGCACAAACCGGGATCCGCTTTCCAGCATCAATTGCAGCGCATCTGTAAACTGAACTTCTCCCCGGGTCGTCCTGCCCGATTCGACATGTCGCTTTAGAACGTCCTTCAACGGCCTGACATCTTTGAAGTAATACAGTCCGATAATGGCCAGATTGCTCTGAGGATTCTCCGGCTTTTCTTCCAGACTGATCACGCGACCGTCCTGTACTGTGACGATACCGAATCGTTTGGGATTATCCACCGGCAGTACACCCAGCACATTGTCTCCGGCCCGAACGAACTGTCCCAGGTCGCACTCTACTATAGTATCCCCGAGCAAAACAAGGAGATCTCCACCGGATATTGCTCGGAGGGCGACATCTACAGCATAGCCGAGGCCAAGGAGCTTGTCCTGCGGAACAAACGTGGCTTTGAAAGAGTAATTGGCCTCTACATACTCTCGAATACGCTCACTCATGTAGCCGACAACAAAGATGACCTCCTCCGGCTCCAGCCTGACTACCGGATCCAGCAGATGGGCGATAATCGGTTTGTTGCCCACGTGCAGCAACGGCTTTGGCTGTGAGTAGGTGTGAGGTCGGAGTCGTGTCCCGGACCCAGCCACCGGAATTACAACTCTCATGATTTCACCCTGTTCATAGGAGGGCAAGGTAGCTAACGCCATTCCTGCTGACAAGAGTGAATCTGGATTCTGAGTGCAGAGTCTATTTCTGGGTCAGTTCAGCCGGGCCAAGGAAGTAAAGGTTGGTCTCCTGTCCTTCCGGTTGCAGAAAGCGGGGCAGAGGTGTGGCGAAATCAGACAGGCCCACAGCAACTGCCTCGAGCTTGCCCGGGCAATGGATTTTCCGATTTATGACAGCGATCTTGTTCAGTTCCCAAGCCGTAGTAGGAGTCTTAGGGACAATATTGGTGGCGACCGGTCCCTGGCCCGAAATTTGCAGTCCGAGGTATACTTGAAGCTCCTCTCTGATCACTTCACGCGGCCTGAAATAAAGCTCCAGGCGGTATTCGACAGAATCGAGTGGCGAGACCCGCGCCGCGACAAAATCTATTGATGGCAGTGCAAAATTGGTCAGCTTGCCCAGATCAGTGCCATCAGACAATCCAGCATAAACCAGGAGGGCGCGATCGACACCCGCGAGACCACCGCTATCGGCAGACGAAAGCAAGTTCGCTTTCTCAATCCGGTTCACGAAGGCAGCTGACAAATAGGACCTGAAAAATTGCTGGTGCAGAGAATCACCCATCAGGAAGTACCGTGTGACCGGCAGAATCCGGTCCAGGCCGTAGCCGGTGTCATTTAGGGCGGCAAGATCAGACTGTATGTTCTGATCGACCGCCAGCCAGCAACCGAACAGATTGGCCAGTTTTCTCAGTTCAGGGTCTTCCGGACGGGCAAACGAGCCAAGCTGGTAATACTCGGCTGCAGGTGTGAACGAACCCACGCCAAGCTGAGCCAAACTGTCGGCAGTCTTCTGGAAGTGGGCGCCCAGTCGGTCGATAACGCCTTTCCATTTCTCGTTGTCGAGCAGGTCGGAGTGCTGGGTATACAGGTCACCAAAAGCACTCATAATGGCCTCGCCACCGACCAGTGTGCCCCCTTTAATGCCTCTGACGATTTCTACTGCCCTGGCGGGGAAGCCGTCCGAGTTGGCGTCAGTGTCATAGATCCCTTCATCCTCGCGGCTGCCACAACCGGCAAATAGAACAGCAACAAAGAGAACGATGATTAGATGTTTCATATTGTGTTCTGCCTGATCCTCTTGCCTATCGCAAAATCATGTGAACGAACCAATCCAGTCTACAATCAGGAACTGCACCCGTCCGATCAGAAGCGACACGCGCCCCATCACAGTGTACCCGAAATGCGCTCCAAAAGCGATCATGATGAACCAGATGCCCACCCTGGCGGTGGCGCCAAGGGCGCCTTTGTGTTCCTTGGAGAAATAGAAATAGACCAGCGTCGAGAGCACCCCAACCACAACAACTACCGACAAAAACGTGGCGCCAAAGCCATTGCCGCCGTTAAGCGGCACCATGGTATCCCGCATCTGGGGCAATATCCGGCCGTGCAATTCCGAAATGAGGAAAATCCCGGCGGTAGTGCCCATTACGAAAGCCAGCGAAGTGCGCGACAACCACGACCATTTGCTCGACAACCGCGCGAACATCATGATGCCCAATACGCCGGGGAGAAATTTCCACCACTGCCCGCCCAGCATCGGTTGCCACAACTGTTGAACTATGATAGTGTCCCAGATAAGTCCCACCTGATAGCCGGCGGTAAGACCGGCAAAAATGTGTTCGGCCACACGGTAGATTGGGTTGTCCCGATACATGAACGAGAACAAGGCCAGAGTGAAAAAAGCCACCAGCCAGACCTGGAACAACTCCCAGCCGCTCATGCTGTCCCCCGTTTCAAGCGGCGGCGACTGAAGAAGAAGCCGATATTGCCAAGCACGACCATGGCGATTATCAGCATATGCACCAGCGACTGCGCCTGCATACCTCGGACGGCATCGGCCTCCTTGCCTACGAGAATCTCGTATTCGGCAGCACCACGCATCCCGCCCAACAGACCGACAAACTGACCGGATGCCACATAGGCATAGAACTTGGGCGCCATTACGGCGGTGCCGCCACAGCCCATCGGTACGCCATACTGGGCATTGACAATCGACACCCAGTAGTCAGCAGTGGCGTTGTCGGCTATTTCAAAGACAAAGGCGATATTGGAGTAGTTCTTGACCGAGTCCATGAGCGGCAGTTGCGCCAGCGGCGTACCACTGTTGTCGGTGGGGAAGATTGACTCAATTGACTGCCCCATGCCAGACAACACCGCAACGTAGCCGTATTTGTAACCGAGATTCACATAATCGACGCCGTAGACCTTACCGTACTTGTTGCCCATCAACCGCGTGACCCGCTCAGCCATCGACGGACCACCATATGGAATGTTACTTAACGTGATGACTTTGCAGTTTTTCCGGAACAAGTGATGAAGGGCCGCGATCGCAATCGGTTCGCATTCCGCTATGGCTGCCGGGTAATAATCGTAGACCAGCATGACATTACTACCATCCGGAAGGGCTTCGACGGCATCATACAGGGATCGCGCTTCCGGCGTAATGCTGATCGGCAGGGGCGAGGGAAAGAGAAACGGCAGAACCACCGTCACGCCGACAGCGAGATAGATCCAGCGGCGGTCGAGTTTTTCTATTCTCTGCCAGATGTCCATCGACTAACTCTTCCCCAGATAAGTGCGCTCGATACCGAGCATGATGCGCAGCGACATCGAAGCCGCGCCGAGCGCTGCGCCGATGATGATTCCGCGCTGGACGGCCATGTTGACACCATTCATCACATAGGTGTTGAGCAGTTGGGCGATATGCCCCGGCAGGAGGTCGAGGAAGGCCTCGCCCATCGGCACACGCCAGAGCATGATGAGAATCGCCGTAATCAGCAGAAGGGTGGCTTCAGGACTGCGTGCGCGGAAGGCACGGTAGGCAGCCGACGCGATATAGAATGCCAGCGTCGCAAACATGGTCATCATCATGGGCGACTGGAGGTAGTTGAACAGCCAGTCGTAGATCGAACCCTCGGCCCGGCCGAGCAAAGGGGACTTTGACGAGGGCAAAACAGATGGGAGCGCCATCGCAAAAACGGCTACCAGGGTGAGTATTTTGTACTGCCAACCCGGCTTCTTTCTCACCACTGCCGTCCAGTTGACCCTCACGATTGACACTACTCCCAATAGCAGCGTGAAACCGCCGACAATAGTTAACCAGACCAGAAACTCCTGGCGCACACTCCCCAGAAAGGTATCAGTACGGAAGAAGAACCCAACCACGGAGAGAAGACCGGCGATGAAGGCAACTACTATCGGAACGGTGGTTCTCATTGTCAGCTACACTTCCCTAAAGAGATGCACATACCAATCACCCACACCGAAGGTTGCGAGGATAACGCCTACTATCACCAGCACTATAATGACCATCTTGATGAAGTCCTGGCCTTTGAGGCCGCCGGTCATAACCGGTTCCCGCGAGAGATAGGCTGACGCAGCATACAGTTCTTCGCCCATGAGGGTGTAGTCACACGCGGCGATGAAGAAGGGCAATTGTTCCGGGCGGGCGGTGCCGGCGATCTGAATCGAACCGGCGGCATTGCCCGTCTCTGCCAACAAGAGCGATTCCGCGAAAAACGCCCCCATATAGATGTTCGTGGCCGGGCGCTCACGCATCATATACCCATTTACCGTGGCCGTAAACGCCCACTGCTCCCCGGCAACGTAACGGACGGTATCTTTGTCGTAGGAGTCTCCCTTGCCCATCTCGATGTATGCCTGCTCGACCACTTCCTGACCGGCCGCCAATACCAGAGGATAGCGGACCGGCACCATCAGCGGGGTTTCATACTGCGCGGTAATTCGAGCCACACGACCCAGAATCGAAATGGCGGCGATGGTTTCGATTTCGTCCAGTTCGCCGATACCGGGTATGAACAAGACCGGGCGGCCCATTTCCGTGGCCCGCCCAACCGCCTCTTCGACTTCATCGAGTCCCGGGATTTTGCGCAGGAATAGCGATTTCCCCTGTTTGGCCCATCGCGTGTACAGCAGGATCGTGCTGCAGAACACAACTACCAGGATCAGGGCGTTGATTCGGTCGGCCCTAAACAGCGGAGCATCATCGGCCTGCGCCCAGGCTACCTGGGGGCAGACCGAGATTACAAGGGCGAGAATTAAAAGGAACCTGAGAGATGTCGAGACGAAGCTTGAAATCACCACTGGATATCTTGTTACGCGGCCAACTTCAATGTATCGAAAACGAATGCCTCAGCCATTATACGCTCGAGTTCTCAACTTGAGGGATTCGGATTGGCCAACTCTTTCTTGAGGTTTTCGATAATCTCGACCGGGGTAGGATCGACATCACTCAGTATTGCCAGATAGTACGACACGAAATCACCCATCTGAATCAGGTTGAACACTCGCTGCATCTCGGTTTCGCCGGAGGCGTACAGATCGATCACCATTACGTCCTGTTCTTCGATCAGGCGCTTCACGATATCCATGCGGGCGGAGACCTTTTCGTGATCGTCGATGCTGCGCAGGTTGAGGACTATAAAGTGCTCTTTCTTCTCGAAGGGCAGTTTGGTCCAGCCCACCAATTCGTTGTGATTGAACTCAGGGTAGAAGTTGGTGAAAGACATCGACTTGGCGTTCTCGCAAACCTGCGATTTCCAGCGCAGGGCGACCACGTCCATGAGGGTCGGACCGGCGTAGACAATTGGAATCTTCCCGTGCAACAACTGGGCCAGTTGCTTGGCCGGATTGGTCGTGCTATTGCCGCTCTCGATCATCCTCTCGCGGGTAGTCCTAAGATGATCGATGGTGCCTTTGATCCTCTCCGACATGTTTTTGGCCAGACCGATTTTCTCCAGAAACATCAGCAACGGTACGGTCAGGTACCCGACAGCCGCCCGCGGCTGCAAACCGGCCGGAATTTTCAGCATCGGTATTTCATTGAGCTGGGCCACTTCTTCCAGCAACCCCCCAGTGGTCAGGACGGCAATCATGGCCGAACGTCCCAGAGCGTCATCTACGGCCGCCAGCGTTTCCTCAGTGTTGCCACTGTACGACAGGGCAATCACCAGGGTTTCATCGTCAACATACTCAGGAAGAGCATAATTGCGGCAGACGTGAAAAGGGATCACCAGTTCCGAAGCGAGCACGGAACGTGCGATATCGCCGGCGATTGCCGATCCACCCATGCCGACCACCACCACGTTGTGCACATCGGGATACAGGTCGGCCGGCACGTTCCAGCCCCCGGCCATCTTCAGAGCTTTGGCCATCTGCTCCGGGAGGTCAAATATGGCGTTGTACATGTTGCCCGGGTCCAAAGCCTTAATCGTATTCAGTTCATCAAGTTGTGCCAAAATTTCGATTCCTGTCTCAAGAAAGTTACTTGTTTTCTATAGCGTTACGATAACTCTGCAATCTTCTCGTTGCGGCGACCGCGCTCTGGCTGCTCAGGAGCGGGATGACCAGGTGGCGAAGCACGTCGTAATCAATTTTCTTTATCAACCTGCAGGAGTCAAACACCTTGCCGGGGTTCATCGACACACCGGTCACGCCCAGACCCACGTACAGTATGATACCCAGCGGGTCGCCCGCCGTTTCACCGCAAACACAGACCGGTTTGTTCAGTTTCCGACAGGCGCGGACCGTCATATCGACAAGCTTTATAACCGACGGATGAAACGGGCTATACAGCCCGGCTACCCGGTCGTTGCTCCGGTCGGCCGACATCGTGTACTGAGTCAGGTCGTTGGTCCCAATATGCACAAAATCGGCCTGTTCCGCCAGTGATTCTGCCATAAGCGCTGCCGACGGCACTTCGACCATCACACCTACCTGGATACGCTCATCGAACGATTCACCCTGTCGGCGCAGCTCCAGCGCCGCCTGACCAATCAGTTTCTTCGCTTTGAGGAATTCGCTCAGGTCGGAGATCATGGGCAGGAGAATACTCACGTTACGTCGAGTCGAGGCTCGAAGAATCGCCCTTACCTGAGTTCTGAAAACGTCCGGCATATCGAGCATCAGCCGGATACCTCGCCAGCCCAGGGCCGGATTCGGTTCGACGATATTGGGGCCTCCGGACCTGACCTTGTCCGAGCCGAGATCAAAGGTGCGAAATACGACGTGCGATTCGGCAAAACGCTCGGCGATACGGTCATAGAAACGGAACTGAGCAAACTCGTCCGGCGGATCATTGCGCTCAAGGTAGAGAAACTCGGTCCGATATAGCCCCACCGGAATTTTCCTGGCCGCAAGAATCTCATCCGCCGGTCCGGGAAATTCGAGATTGGCGGCTACCTGCACCGGCACATCGTCAGCAGTTCGGGGCGGTATTTCAGTCAAACGCTTGATTCGACTGATCATAGCCGGGCCCAACCGCTCCCGCTTGTGCGTGTAGTCGGCCCATTCGGCCTCAGTCGGATTGATTATCGCTCGGCCGTTTGCCCCATCGAGAATGATCTGACTTCCGCTAACCAACTTGTTCAAGGCACGTGGAGCAACAACCATGGGCACGAGCAAGGAGCGGGCGATTAGGGCTGTGTGAGAATGAGCGCCGCCCTCGCAGGCAAGGAATCCGGCCGCGCGTCTCTGGCGGTAATCAAGAATATTGCCGGGGGTAAACGATTGGGCTACGAGTATGGTGTCGGGATCAAACCGGCTGGTCGACTTCTCGCCAACACCGTACAGATGAGAAAGTACTCGCTCAGCGACCGCCTGGATTTCCTGTGCGGACTGCTGCAAGTAAGGGTTGTTGGCAAGTTGCAGTTGGTGAGTGGCTTTCCTAACCATCAGATTATAGACAAAGCCCGCATTGCGCTGCTGGCTGGCAATCTCAGCCCTAACCTGGTTAAGAAAATCCCGATCTGTGGCTATAAGAAGTTGGGCGCCAAAAACTTTCGAGATGGAACTGTCAATCTTTCGGCCTGCGGATTGGTGTAGCTTTCTCAGTTCCTGAGCGGTGTCCTCGACAGCTTTTTCAAGGGCGGCGATCTCCTTATCGACCTCAGAGGCTCTTATGGATTTCTCCGCAACATCCAAAAGACCGGGCAGAACCACTTGCACATGCCCTAGGGCGATCCCGGACGATATTGGTATCCCCCTGATTACTTTACGTTTACTCGCCACGGCCACCATCGGTTAACAAACCTGAATTGGTGAAGTATATAGCGGATGATCACTCTTTGAGGCAAGCCAAATATCAGATCTCTTCCCCGAAGCCCGACTCAATTAGTTGAACCACCGCCTCGACGGCTGCTTGCTCATCTGGGCCGTCCGCCTCAATCAGCAATTCAGAGCCTTTCTCGGCGGCCAGCATCATTACACCCATGATCGATTTGGCGTTGATACGAAGATCTTGCCTGGTGATGAAAACCTCTGACTGGAACTTTGACGTGGCCGACACGAGTTGTGCCGAAGGCCGCGCGTGCAGCCCCAGTCTGTTGACAACATAAGTGGTGCGCGTGATCATGGGCTATTGATCGGCAAGAACAAAGCGTTTGCCCGGCAATTCTTCGACTATTCCCTTGAGTTCCAGGGCCAGAAGGTATTCCAGGGATTCGGAGACTGACAACCCGGCCTGGCGGCAGAACTGGTCGATTTGGAGCGGTCCGCCGGATAATAAGTCAACCATGCGACGTTCCATATCGGTCAAATCCGGTTTCTCTTTGGCCCGGGTGGCTGTGATTTCACCGGCAAGACGGGGGATTTCATCAAAAACGTCCTGAGCCGAAGTAAGCAGTCGGGCGCCCTGCTTTATCAAATTGTTGGTTCCGGCCGACCTCTCAGAACCCGGATGCCCGGGCACGGCAAACAACTCCCGGCCTTGATCGAGCGCAAACTGCGCGGTGATCAGCGCGCCCGACTTGAAGCCCGCTTCCACGACGATTAGACCTTCGGACATCCCCGAAATGATTCGATTACGTTCAGGAAAATTCGAGGCATTCGCGGGTGTGCCCGGCCAATACTCGGAGTAAATCGCGCCCTGGTTCATGATTCTCCGAGACAGTTCGCGATTGGTGGGCGGATACACCTGATCAAGCGGCGTGCCCCATACTGCCAGGGTCAGGCCGCGCCCTTCAAGCGCCCCCAGATGTGCGGCAGAATCGATTCCCTCAGCCATGCCCGAAACCACCGTAATCCCAGCCTGCGCCAGATCAGCTGCAATCTTGTGAGTGAACCGACGCCCGGCTTCAGAAGCGTGGCGCGTCCCGACAATACCGATCATCTTGTGTTCGGGTCGACAGGGCTCTCCCAACCGGAAAAGCAGTGGGGGATGGTCATCGATATGTGCCAGCAGGGGCGGGTATTCAGGGCTGCCAGCGAACAGAGTCGTCCAGCCAAGCTGCACGATTCGGGCGGCCATCTGGCGGGCTGCCTCGCCATCGTACTTTTCCTTGATCGCTCCAGCGGTAATGTCCGACACGCCAGGCACTTCCAGCAGTTCTTTCAGCGGAGCTGCCAGAGCATCAGAGGGCGAACCAAAGCGCCTGACCAGGCCGGCAAACCGACCTCGGCCAACGCCGGGAATGCTCAGCAGCGCAATCGTGTCGACCAGGCGATCCTTTGTGTCAGAACTGATCAAGTTTCCCTTCTATCGTCTGCAGAAACTTCTCCTCTCCGCGGTGCGCCACCGCTGAGATATAAATATAATCGGACGGCAGCTTTTCGGAAATGGCCTTAAGATCACTTTCAGTCAAGGTGTCAATCTTTGTGATTACGGTCAGCGATGGCTGCCTCGCCAGGTTTGAGTCAAACGCAGCCAGCTCGGTCTCAAGAATCTGGCGGGTGCGCGCTATGTCGCCGTCGTTGATGTCTATCACGTACACCAACAGATGGGTACGCTGGATGTGTTTCAGAAACTGGTGCCCGAGGCCCTTACCCTGCGAGGCTCCCTCGATCAGCCCCGGGATATCAGCCATCACACACGACTTGAACTCGCGGAATCGGACAATCCCCAGATGCGGCTCCAGCGTAGTGAACGGGTAATCGGCGATTTTGGGTCGAGCCGCTGAGAACGTGGCAAGAATCGTCGACTTGCCGGCGTTGGGTTGACCGACCAGCCCAACATCGGCGAGCAATTTCAATTCCAGGGATAGTCTGAATTGTTCGCCCGGACGGCCCGGTTGGGTCTTGCGCGGGGCCTGGTTGGTGGGAGATTTGAAATGGGCATTGCCGTGGCCGCCTTTGCCACCACGCGCCAGAACCAGACGCTGGCCGGGCTGGTCAAGGTCGGAGAGGAGTTCCCCGGTGGCCTGATTCTTGATCAGCGTCCCCAGCGGAACACGCAATTCAACGTCATCCCCTGAGTGCCCGGTCCTGAGACTGCCACTGCCCGGCTGGCCATTTTCAGCTTTCACATGACGGCGGTAGCGATAGTCAAGCAGTGTCTTGAGTTGCGGATCGGCAACCGCGACCACGTCGCCGCCTTTGCCGCCATCGCCGCCGTTCGGTCCGCCTTTGGGGGCAAATTTCTCTTTGCGGAACGAGAGACACCCGTGGCCGCCGTTGCCGGCGGATATTTCAATCTCAACGTAATCGACAAGCATTGCTACAATATCCCCAACCGGACCCGGATTGTCAAATAATGGTGTTGGCGGTACCGACAGAAACTATCCGGGTCTGGATTGACGCCGCTCCAAAAGGTCCCTATATTGCCGGCCGACTTATGGACAAGGGTTTCAGATAGTGCCTGGGATGAACCAGCGCAAACGGCAATGGTACGAGCGATCCTCGCTCGCTTTGGGGAAGGCTTGCCTGAAACTTGGGCTCAAGCCGAATTTCCTCACCGCGATTTCGCTTTGCTGTGCGCTGGTGTCGGGTATCTGCTTCTGGCGCGGGCAGATGATCTGGGGGGTGGCCTGGATGCTTCTAACCTCGCTGACCGACATGCTCGACGGTTCCACGGCACGCGCCGGAAACCTGGGGACAGTTTTCGGCGGCATTCTCGATCATGTTTCTGACCGATACGGGGAGTTTTTTATTCTGGCCGGGATTACCATGTCACACGCCGTTCACCCCGGCTGGGGACTGTTTGCCCTGTTTGGAGTGCTGATCGCGTCATACACGCGCGCTGCCGCGGAATCGATAGGCAAAATCGAGAACT